>Ga0307508_10002102_pt1 | contig 21390 bp, 19 predicted proteins | sample 9_EM_MG_FD_203089 | JGI IMG/M metagenome (GOLD analysis project Ga0307508, IMG submission 203089) | Populus trichocarpa ectomycorrhiza microbial communities from riparian zone in the Pacific Northwest, United States - 9_EM | ecosystem: Host-associated > Plants > Roots > Unclassified | place...
GTAGAATCCACGGATGAATTTGCTTTCAGTTTTGTTGATCCTGCTAATGTAGTGCGGGGGTGTCACTTGATTCCGGCCTTCAATTCTGGCCGGAGTGCTGATCTCCTTCCTTGTCCCCGTAGCATCGCTCAATGCCTTAATCCTGAGGACATAGATGACTGGTTGAGCTTCTATGTAAACATGTGAGTGGCTAGATGACCCCAGTTCTGATCTACCACTAACACTGAATATTGTCAGTTTTGTTGACCGAGATATGGTCATGCGTTATGTTGGTGGCGGAATTGGTCATTTGAAGAATACCCCTCCGCAGCAAGTTCCCATTGATCCAAGGTCCGAGGAAATGGCAGTGGAAGAAGAGGACAATGATGACGACCCTTACACCCAAGATCTGGGCATAGTACCGCAACCTTCCCTAGACGTCATTATGATTAGTGACGAACTGGACATAACTGAGGATGACAATGAAGACGACGGTGAAGATAGTGATAATGGCGATGAAAGTGCCAGTGGGGATGATGGGGATGATAAGGACGATGATTCTGGTTGCAGTAGTGACGAGGAGGATTATGGTTATGCTACACCGTAGCTTTTTCATGTTGGCCCACACGGCTGGCATGCTCACAAGTTTTATGCCCATGTCAAATGGTTATTTCACTGTCGTAATTAAATATAACTTGCATGCCATATTGGCCCATCTCATGTCCAGCCTACAATCCTGCCAAGGGATGATAATGAACTATGAACTGTCTAACATCTGACATACGCATTGTGATATTTTGGTAAACCTGGTAGGCACCTCACAATCTAGTTATAATGTTCTTGTCATATTATAATTTCTTTACATCACAGAATAATATTGTACGGCATTGATGACATTACCATAATCCTACACGTCGCAGATACGCAGTTATAAACTAATGTCTGGGTGTTATAATGTTGCGATCGGTTTGTGAGTGTTATATTGCTAAATCGGACTTTCCCCGATTTCCTGATGATATGACACGCAAATTCACGAGTGCACGTCAATATTGCATGCATATATACGTCCACGTACCTTTGCACGCACCTGCACGCACCTGCCACGCGAAAAAACCGGTGCCCGTTTGTAAGGTATGGACTCAGATCTACTCGGAACTGACATTTACATGCAGGTTTTTCAACCTACTCCTCGCCTGCTATTGGCAATCGAAAACCACCATGAGGTGCAGACGTACTCGCAAAAAGGTCAATCTTTACCCAGTGGATCAAATCTTCGCAAGAGCACATTCTGATGTAAGGACTGCGATTCCACAAGACAATCGCGGCAGCGCTTCGCAAAGATTCTCGTGAATCATCTCTTCGTCTTTTTCCAAGGGTAGCTGGGTCGCGGTAATGCCAAGTACCTCGAACCGACCATTGCCTATTAATTACTATTGTCGACCGTTATAAACACCTAGACAAATGCTTCAGCACCCCACCCTCCCTGCTTTTTTCAAGGACAAACATTCAACTTCGGTTCCTTATCCGAGTCAGCAGTCGGTCTGAGCACCATTCGTTTCATTCATAGCTTATTCAAGGCGAAATTAAGAGATAAGAAATCTGGAAAGATCGAACTCGTTTTCTCTATCCGACCAAACTGTCGGGCTATGGTAGCCATCTTTCAGGCTCTTCGTTGTCTTGAGGTCAGATCATTGCCCGAGGAGACCCTTCCTTCTTGAGGCTCGTTGAACAAACTGACTTCGATGCGATGGTTTTCCGCTGCTGTGGCGTTGAGATTGATAATTGTAGAGTTCATGGTGTTGGAAACGACGATATCGAGTTGCGCGTTGCGGCGTAGGCGTGGAAAGATGTTCTACATAATTGGATGCGAGGTGAGGGACAGTATCATCTTGTTATGGGGTACCTATTGCAATAGAGTGGTCCAGGATCAATTGCTGTGGTGTGGATACTATGATAATTTGGTGACCTACTCTGAATTCGACTGAAAAGGAATGAACTAAATCTCACTTTCTCCGAGCAATACATTAGTGCCCCGTCTACTTAGCAACACAGCAATTAGTAGAGATTAATGTGGCACAGTAGGGATGGAGTTAGTGTAATTGCTCAACGATTACTAAAGAGTTGACCGTCGGCGTTTGCGATCTAAAACCCGCCATAGAAGGCGTCCTGGTCTAACAACCCTCCTCATCGTATCTGCTTCTAAACTAACGGGAGGCGCCTGTGAGGGACAGCCGTAACACTTGCATGGATTTTACAAACTTGTTTTCTCTTCACCTTGATCGGTGAAAGGGAAACAGATTATGAACCCCGTGGTAGAGGAAATACAGAAGCTGTGTTTTCAGATGGCGATGGTCAAGGGTACTCCAGGAGGAACCTTGACGACATGGCAGGTGCATTAAAGGCATTATTTTTCTCAGTGGAATTGATGGAAATTTAAATCAGCATATGCGGCAAATAAATCTGCACCATAAATAGATCCAGTATGAAACGTGTCGGGAGACTATTAATATCCATGAACTCGTAGAGATTGTCGATCGGCGTTATGAATGAAAAAAGATTTCTAGACTTCTGAATCCCGGGTAATCACCGACATCCCTTTTTTTTTTCTGCTGCTGCGAACCCATGGTCTCAGAAAGAAGCAACCACTTGTTTCGAGAGTTGATTTTATCAAGGGATCCACCTGTCCAATGACTTCTACACGTAATAATCCACCCGTTGAGCAAAATGGATATCTTGCATTTATCGTCCAGACAAGCCCAGACAATTTAAAATTAGCACTACTACCACCCATGACATTAGTACGTACGCGTGCTATCAGTTCAATGTCACACCTTATGCAAAAACATAGGCACTTTGAATTCAGCAGGTGTGGGACCTCTGAAGTTATGGTGAAATTTCCACACATGTACGGTGGGTTGTAAATTCACCCGCAGCAGTCGTTTATCTCAGTCAGCCGACAGTTATTGCACCATTGTGGGCAGTTGTTACTTTATACGTCCTTGTACATTTTGGGGAATCAGTTCGGGAGGAAGCGGGTGCCGGCGAACGGAGAGTGTGCATGTATATCTCCGAGATGGTCCTATTATTGGCCGATGGCCACGTTTTTTTACCCTACATCATCCAATTCCCTCGCTGCTCTGAAACTGATTGATTCTGAATCGTGTGTTCAACAATCGTTTGATCACGGTGTTATGGTGACAGTAAGTACTGCGTCACTGGTCGTATCATGAAATTCTAGGTATTTAATAATCTATATGACAGTAAATGAAGTGGTAGGGAACAAGAGAGCTAACAGGGGGGGTGACGCGCAGATAACGTATTGTACTGTACAATCACACCTTCCAGTATTCCATGCTAAGTATCGAACGCTCAAAGCCGAATTCTCCTCCCCACGAATTGACATCAGCGAAGCTTTCATTCAACGCGCTCTGTAGGTCGATTTTTGCTGCACGTGCTGTTGTGATATCGCCGACTCTACCTCCCTGGTGTTCTTCCTTACAGCTCTGCAGGGTACATGATGATCAGTTGCGAAACGACGACGGGGAAAGGATCCCTCCTTACCTGAATCGCTTGTGTGATATCGGAATCGATGACGGCAAGGAAGTCCGCCATATCACCCTCGTCTTCCCATCGAAGACCGATGGTTGCTCGGACTATGGATGATAACAGACCCAAACTTGCGAAGCCCATTCCAGCGCCGAAGAGAGAACGGGCACGTGTTAAGACGTCGCGGAGGTGAGGTAAGGGTGTCGCAGGCGAGCCAAGTGTCTGCTTGCTAAAGAGCATATAGGGGTTCACTTTGTAGTTCGTTTGATGTAAACGGGTTCGTGCTGCATTTGTGAAAGCAGGCGTGATGCCTGGCGGACCAGTGGCAAGCAAATTGCGTATGATGGTCCGAAGACTGGGCAAATATAAACTTGGCCGCCTTCCATGGAAAGGCAAAGACGAGACTCACTCCTCGGGGGTGGCGTTTGCAATGAAGGTGTCGAGCATCAGGTTGCTGAAATCCGGCCCTCATCAGCGGAGAACATGCAATGAGCAATGGGTCTGCACTCACACATGGTTTATTACAGGACGAGCGTCTCCACGTCTACCAGCTATCTCAGGGGCGGTCATTAGAGCGAATAGTTATAAGTGGCTGGGGTGCTGGGATAGATGGATGTGGCGACACTTTTTCATGTCCACACTTACACTACGTATATATATATACCCGGTTGTGGTTAAATCATGCGTATGTGAGTATGTGAGATCAGGAGGCCAGGCCGACCAACGCTCTCATCAAGTTTCTGATTCCGCGGAAGTGTTCCGGCGTATTTTTCATAGCCGCCCAACGTCCGATTAAGATGCCATGATTGCCATTTCCATCTTCTGGAAGGCCACGACTGGCACAACCATAGTTATAGGGTCGATCACTTCAAGAGCGGCGATTCAAGGCCTGTCCTATTTCCGGTTCAGCATTTCATTCAACGGTCTATAAACAACCCACCTCGATTGGAAATTTTCTATTATTCTGAACCCCTGGTTCGACCCTGACTTGTACGGCGAACGTTTATTCACCGGTGGGCGGGCTCATTTCGGCTATATAAAGGCTTGACCAAGTTGACCTCGTGCCAGATAGATATGACCACCCCTCCTCCTATAGAAACATTCCGTCTTGGACCCCTCGTGTCCTCTCGGATCTGGACAGGCCTCTGGCAGCTGTCAAGTCCAGAATGGGGCACTGCAAAGGCATCCAAGGTGCGGCAGGCAATGAAACGATATGTCGAGATGGGGTACAATGGCTTTGGTATGCGTTTTTGTTTTTCGGTTCATTCAACAGTTGACACATTTTCAGATATGGTGTGTCTTGGAATGCATTCTGTTTTTATTGTTTGCTGTAATTAATCATATCTTCCAACTCTATTGATGCTAGGGTAAGTCACTGGCTCCGTTCTATCTGCATTCTTAACTTACGGGACGGTCAGCCGACCACTATGGCAGCGCAGAAGTCCTCTTTGTGAGTTTACACCATGTTGAAATTAAGGGGATCCCATTCGGCTTCACAAAACTGAATTACCCAGGGCGAATTCTATAGGTCATTTCCGCATGCGAAGCACATCGTTGCGGGAACGAAATGGTGTGTTTTCAAGACAATAGAACCCACCCGGGAGGTTGCATTTTCGGCGGTTCGTGAGCGAATGGAGCGCATGAAGACATCCTCTGTTGATCTACTACAGGTACGATCCTCCTGCTGCTGCTAAAGCGATCATTCTAACAGACCATCAGTTTCACTGGCAAGATTACTCCGACCCTCGGTATATAACAGTTTTAGAGCAACTAGCGTCACTGAAGGACGAGGGATATATTACCGCCATTGGCTTGTGCAACTTTGATGCCATTCGGACAGACCAAATTTGTACGCACCTGGGTCAAGGAGTGGTGGTTTCAAACCAAGTCCAGGTCTGGCCGCCAACTCTTAGGGGTCGAGTTCGCTCATCATAACAACCAATACAGTTTTCGTTAATCGATACGCGCCCTCTTCACGGAATGGCTGACGTTTGTCAGAAACATAACGTGAAATTGCTAACTTATGGCACTCTGGTTCGTTATGTCAACTTTCTGCGCTGATCAGTATGCTTATCAACCGCCCAGTGCGGAGGTTTTTTGTCCGACAAATGGCTTGGAAAGCCGGAACCCGAACCCTATTCCACGAGTGATCAAACACCTTCCATGAGAAAGGTGAGGAATCACACTGTAGATAGCTTATATTAAATGGCCCATTAACGGGGCACATTGTCAGTATCTGGACACGATTGTCAAAGTATGGGGAAGTTGGGAACTGTTCCAATCCTTGCTCCTCGTTCTGCGGCAGATTGGAGATTGCCATGGGAGAAGCATTTCCAATGTTGCGACGAGGTGGGTTTTGGAGCATTCCTTTGTCGGCGCTGTTCTGATAGGTATGTGCTGGACATCTATTGACGACTCAATTCACGTATCGCATGACAATCAGGAGCGCGTCTGGGCATATCTGAACACATGGACGACAACCGAATGGCGTTTGGATTTCGGTTGACTAAGCAAGATCTTGCCGCCATTGAGGCGGTCCAGGATCGCTCCAAAGGCCGCAGTATGATAGCGACCATTGGGGATTGTGGGGCAGAATACCGCTCATGATTAAAGTGTTGTATCCATAAACTGTGAAATTCGAGCCAATGCTGTGAGAGTTGACAATGTTTGGCATTGGCCCAAGATGACAAATTTGGGTCTTTGCGAGAGCTTCAAGTTTTATTACTTTCATGTCCGAACCCCAGCCCGCCAACGCCTCCGGATCAGCGTCCACCCGCCGCTCGACACGTCCAAAGAATACACCAAAGGCCTCAAAGGCCTCTTCCCCAGTTGTGGCCACGCAGACGGACCCCTGGCGCAGCTCCGACGAGCTCCCATACATCGAAGAAGAGAACATTCCCCGAGACGTAGACCTATCCCAACCGGTATTGATCCCGTACCTTTGCTCTAAAGCTTTCTCCGTCCCTCCTCGCGAAGTCAGTTCAAATGTCCCACTCTTCAAGGTCACCACTCGAGACGGTGCTGTTGTCAGTCTCCCCAGAGGCTACCGTGTGCCCCTGATGTTCGTCGCCAAGTTCCAATGGGATTCCCTCAAACTTGTCTTGACATCATCCGATCCTCAGAAGGAGTGGGACGAGTACAAACTCGATATCGTCCATCTCTCAAGGCTATGCCACCATCTCTTTGCTCAGGCCGAGGACGCGAAGAAAAAAGCTTTGGCAAAAGGCGCGAAAGGCATCGATAGGTTGTGGCGAAGCGCAACTTTCGATAGAGTTCTTACGAGGTTTTATCACCGATGGTTCATAAGTCGAGATCGGTTTCTACGCTTGTTCTGGGAAGAATTCGACGCAGATGAGTACGAAAACGACATCCTGAAGCACGGTACGTACTTTCAACGGCTTCATGTCCGTATTTGGCAACTTGCCTCGTGTTTAGATTGGGTCCGTTGGTCAGTCAAAGGCCATAAAGGTTTTACTTTGACTAAGGACGAAATTCAATATGGTGTTACTGCCCAACAATTCATGTCGGGGCTTGAAAAGAATGCTCAAGGTGGCTGGTTTTGGACTGTGGATCAAGCTACAAGTTCATCCGCCACTCAACCCTCTACTTCTTCTTCAACCGAAACGGTGCCTAACGTCAGAGAGCCAGATCCCAATGCAGAAATCTACATTTCTAAACTCGACAAGCTATTTGGTATTCGGAAGATTTCCGACACGCTTTCGCACAATACCCTCGAGGTGAAGAAAGAGCAGCTTGAGCTCCACGAGAGGATGAAAGAGCAAATCTATCAGAAGATGGCTGCTGCCTTTTCTATTTTCCCACCGTCAACGGACTCCCCTTCCCCCGAAGACATAGCTATCGCGACAACAGAGATTTCCCAACAGAGCACCACTCCGCCAACGCCACCCGCAGCCCCCGCCAATGTTATTGATCCACCCATGATATCATCAGCTCTTCCACCACAGAAAGACCACGTATCCTCCACGGAGAAGCCAAGCGATTCTACTCAACCGCCAGCCTCAACAACGGTAAAACCCAAGAAAAGGAAATGGCCAATACAGGTAAGACTTCGCATTGTAACACTAAGTCAGGATATCTGACATATCCTTGTCAATACTCTGACAAGGCTCGGAAATCGGTGGTAAGTCTCCCCTTCCGCTCTCTCCTTTCCTGGACTCATTCGCGGTGTTCCATAAGCCTTGGAGAGACATCGCCCGAAGATTGCAAATCCAGCGCAGAGCCTCCCCTTCGTCCTCGGAGGAAGAAAGCAGCACAGACGAGGACAACGACGATGTGAAGGATGGGGACTATAAAGGTCCAAGGAAAAGGGTGAAAACTAGCCATAGATCTTCGTCCTCGTCCAAGGTTGATCGCCCTTCATCTACGGCACCCAAAAAAACAACCAAGCTACTTCCAGTCGTCACGTTGAAGGTTCCCAACCACTCACAACCTCGATGCAAAGCCTCCAAGTCTGCATCGGATTCAAGCCGCAAGAAGCAGGGCGGATCTCAAGCGACCTCTACTTCGAACACCATTCCCAGGATCATTTCAAGGGAGATCCTTCAGGCTTGGACTCCGATTTCTTTGCCTGCCACAGGAGGATTGGCGGCCCCTAATACCTCTGACTCCTCTAATTCCGGGCTATGTTCTGTTTCTGGTAATGCGAGCACAGCAATTGATTCAGCATCGCCCAGCCCAAATGCACAAACTCAAAATACAGTAGGATCGCCAATCGAGCCGTCTAGTTTACCCACTACTAATCCTGAGCCGGATACTACCATTAACCACACCCCCACGCACACACAGCTGGAAATTTCTATTTCAGGCGAGAAGACTTCCGGACCAACCCAAACTTCTGAGGAGAGGGTCAAGGATGGTGTAGAAAGAGTTGATTTCAGGCACGGTTCGGTGTCTCGTCCCAAGCCCGGCCTTGTGGAAAGTGGCGAAAGTCCGCCTAACCCTCCGTTGTCAGATAACGACGACCAAATAGCCAGTATCTCTCTGGTTCGTTCCGGCCGTTCAACGTCCCCTCCCAGCCCTAACCATGCGAACGGTGGAGAAGGACTCAGTACCCCATTGTTGTCATCCGACGCGAATCGAGACAACGATTTGACTCAAACTTCTCTATTGACGCCTCATTTGGGCTGTTCGGTCTCACCAGCTAGCCGTAGCATTGTGGAAAGACGGGAAGAGCTAACTAATGGGACGTTGCTAACATCTTCCGCGGAACAGGACACCTTGGCCACTACTCCACCCCCGTTGTGTTCCGGCCGTTCGGTTTCACCTCCAACCATCACCTCAGTTGTGCTAGCCCCTCCAATATCCGCAGTGCCCTCAGCTCTTTCGGGACCTTCCTTAGACCCGCCCGTCTCCTCTCAACCTCCTCTACTTCCCAAGGTTCCACCGCGGGCTTCTCTTCTTTCAGCAGATCCGCAGGCCTCGATTAATCCCCTGCCTTCTCAAGACAATCTTAGCCAACCAGCTCAGGAAATCAACGCAACTTGCCCTCTGCCATCATCCTCTTGCAATGCCGATCTGCAAGTGTCCCCAATGACCACACCGATCCACTCGAAACCCCCAGATCACCCCTCCTTAGTTTCCACTGCCACAATTGCTCCAAAATGCACAGAGCAAGATGATAGGATGGACGTTGACGAATCTATGACTGGGAACGTCCCTGTTACTTCTGTTTCCGATCGCAACAAACTGCGCAGCGCCATTTTGCTCCTACGCCACCTTATTAAGGAGCATAACGGTTTTAGCGCAACCGAATTCCTAGATCTACTTGTAAAGTGCTCGGGTTTGCTATCGGCATACGACACTGTTTACTCAGGGCGAGAACTACAGGTAAAGCTAGGCGAACTCGACAGTCGTCTGTATCAAGAGCATAATGCACTCGACATGGAAATGATGGGCATGGCTGTTCAGATCGTGCCTCGGCCGTGTATGCTCCTCGACAAAGGAGTGGATACCTTCTCACTGAATATGTCGGGGTTACTTCCAGTCAACGGGGAAGCCACTGGACTTCACAGGTCGTTCGAAGGGGAGCACGAAGCACTGAGACACTGTCCGCCTGTTACAAGAGAGCCTCTAACGCCCGATGCCACCATGGTTGACCTCTCTTCCCTTCAGCAACCGCCTGTAGTTTCCCCGCATCCAGATGTCATGAAAACAGAAGCTCCCTCCTCTGGCTCCGAATTCGCGCCCACCGCCACAAGGGTCATGACATCTATTATGCGAAATATGGCAGACCTTCTCGATTACTCATCCGGCGGCCACGACGTGAAAGGCAAGGGTCGAATGGTCGATGACGTTGGAACGACGAAATTAACTGATGGCCTGCCGATCGTGAGTGCGCTTCTTCAAGAATTCAAAGTAATGAAGGAGGATATGCAAAAGAGTCTGGAAACGAATCGAGCAGAGATGGACTCTGTGGTGCGCTTCCACCGCATGGAAGTCAATGCTTTGAAAGATGAGTTGAGAGCATCTGAAGATAGATACCGGCGAGAGGCGGAGATTCTAAGGCAACGGCATCGGCAAGAAATTGAGTCGTTGATGGATACTTTAAGGGAAGCCCAGAAGGATAGAGAGAGCGCTTCCGCGGAGGTGGAGAGTTCTTCCCCGATGTTTGAGTTGATAGATTTGCGAAGGCGAATTTTGGCACTGGAGGGGCATACTCAATCGCTTCCCATGTCACCATCGCACCCTGGCCCATCGACCCGTCCACTCTTTGAAGACGAATCCGATGTTACCATTACCCGTCGCACGACCTCCCATCCCCTTGGTCATCTCTTTGAAACCGATGAAGGTTTTGTTCCACCAACCCCTCTGTTTCACCGACCATCCTCTGACGGCATTGCGTCTGTCTCAAAACCTGGGACGCCAATACAGTATGACAGAGAAGCCTCCAATGCCATTGTCATCGACGACAGCATCCCACTACCCATCAAGTCTCAGAGAAAGTTTGTCCATCGTTTCTCAGTGACATGACACCCCTATTACAGTAAGTGTCAATTCCTCTCTCTAAAGATTCTCGCATCACTAAAATACCTACAGGTTAACTATAGCTATATATATGCGATGTGATCCATGTATTGCACATTTTTTGTAATTGATTGCCTTTTGATCTGGGTTGGCCTGTATGTTCTATTGTCCACGATTCTGCCACCTTTTTTATTCCATGCCATGGACTCCGTCATGATCACCCTTCCTTTTCAATGAAGCTGAAGCTTGTTCGTGAACCAAAATGGTCAACAATCTGTCAGAGTAATGCAAATTTATTTCCATCCCTAGGTAAGGCGAACCATTCCTCGAAGTAAGGAGAGATCTGGCAATAGCATGCCACATTTGGTAGGCCCTTTTCATTTTCGAAGGGGTCATTTTGATCCGTGGAAGGGCCAACATGTAGATCGGCATGACGGTTCCTAACCACTGTCCGTCCGCCACTGCTGCTCATCCCGAGATTCTCGCCAAGCTCACCCACACCGTCTCCCCTCGATGTCCTTCCAACAGGAAGACTGATCCTCGGCCTTGAAACCTCAGCATTCGAGAGACCAGGAGACCTGCCACCTTCCATAGTTGCACATTCACGTTCCTCTACTTCCTCCTCTCGTCACTGGAGGTACTATCACACCTGCCACCTCGATGATGGCGATGCTTTTCCCTCTCCCCGTCCAATAACCTCGCAGACGGCCCAGGCCTGCTAATCGTACTGTTCTTCAAAAAGGGTCTAGTAATCGACGAGGACTCAATTAGAAGTCGGGAAGCGTTTCTCTGGTATAAAGGCAAAGAATGATCTGGTGTCGTTGGCTCTGTCGTTGGCTCTGGTCGTTCTGGAGAAGTTGTTGATAGGGGAAGATGTTGTCTTTGAATTGCCTCTTCGAATCTCTGCAGACGGCCTTCCAAGACCAATGTCATTGGCCGAAGCTTGTTGGTGGCGTATATCCAATGACGCTCAACCAAGGGTTGCTCGTGGAATGGGAGGTAAAGGCGATATGGTCGCTGACGATTCGTTCGGCCTAACACCTGTAATCCCCAGAACAATATGACGAAATGTTCTAGTCGAGGCCATCTCGTCGCCAGAGTTACCGTGATACGAGTGGGACATAGGTAGAAGTCGAATGGTTTGGTGTAAACCCTCTCCCTGGATGCGACAAGGAAGAAGAATTTTTATGTGATGACTCTGATGAGCAGACCAGCACAGAAGCATGGCCGTTCAAGGCAACTTCCCTTTCGCCCGGGACCCCTTCATTGCTGCGGTGGCGGATGTTGGTGAGGGTGTCGCAACAGTGAAATCCCGAAGCACTGGCAGGTGGCAACGATGGAGGTGAGGTCGAGGGCCGTAATCGTAGAGATATGTGAGTAGCGCGAGGAAGGCGAGTGAAGGAATGAAGGCTGGATGAGGGATTTGCGTCTTCTTCGATTGTTCCTTGTCAAGGTCTGCGTCTGGGGCACCCAAATTGAGCGAGGTATCTCGTCGTCGACTGCAGTACGCCGTGATCTGGAACGTGATCTGCCACAACGCGAAATATTGAAGAGCTAAATCATCAGTATCCAGGCTCCGAGCTCCAGGTCCAATGGTTGATTTAGAATAGGTATCTTACTAGAGGGGGAGCACATAACAAAGGTGCCAAAATTGGCAGGACCGTACTCTTGATGCATAGAAGATTCCTACTAGACGTTTGACTGAACCGTCGATCAATGTATTCCACAAGGCTTGTATATCACAGCTGGAAAGAGATCACTAGAAGACATGTTTGTGATGCATTGAACAATAGAAAATTAGAAATGTGGTCGCTGAAAGGAGTCATCCAGGGTCAGAAAAGTTCCACATCATTCAAGTTCCTGCTCGGGACGCTTCATCAGGCAATCGAACAGGTCCTCGAAGGAGGGTTGAAGTTCGATGTTCCATTGGAATTATTCGAGGCAAACATGGGTGGAAGGAAGCATAGCACAGAAGTTGGAAGAACATTGTTACAATTGTTACAATTTAGAAATCCATCTGTCTAAAAAGACTAAGGGTAACCTAAAAAGGAAGCCTCGATGGACCGGGTAGAAAGTGAAGTTAAAAGGGCGCTTGATCAGGTGCATTAAAAAACCCACGTGGGGAAAAAGCTACTGTCTTGCGGTTAGAAACGTATGTACGCAAAGAATAGGATAAGGGATTTTTAAAAGGAATATTCATAAAGTCTGAAGATGGGCAACTCAAAGTATGGCTGAAGTGGTTGAGGGTGGGGATGTGATCGGTCCAGATGCGGTTGAATATTGAGACGTTGCTCCACCACCCACTGGCAGGAAACTTGAAGCAGTGGTGGCCTGTGCCAATGCAGTGGTGGCCGTATCAACTCCATTCGGTTGCGATAGTGATATGCTCGAGGTTTTGCTCTTCGACCCTCCAACAGCACCTCCAACGATTGCGACGACAATAGCAACAACTACCACGATAATAATGATGATACCTCTTTTGGTTCGATAAAAAGGTCGCGGTGAAGTTTTGACAAGCGTTCCATTTACTGGTAGCGTAGCCATCGTTGGACCAGTATTCGAGTAGGCTCGAGCAGCTTCAGGATTGTCGCCTCGTGGGGTACTCGGATGGTCCCTCCCATCAAGCAAATGCCCAGACTGTAAAGCGACGGGTTACAAGAATCAAACTGCTTGCAAAATGTCAAATCAGACCTGAATCTGTGCTGAAGCCAGCAACCCTAAATCATATTCTGTGGTACTAGCCGGCATTATGAACTATTGGCAATGGGTTTTCACAAGTCAAGTTGAAGAAGAGATAGGAGACGGGAACAACCTCCCTCCTGTTGCTTGCGGACGCTGGCCATCGAATGAGATTCTATTCAAGCACAACAACTTACAACAACGGGGCAGAGGAGATGACAATTTGATGACAATCACACGGATTCAAACCTTTTCCCCGAATGGGACATGGCCTATCATCCAGCTTGGCACCCATCTCTTGCCCATCTCACGAATTCAAATCCTGTTTCATTGAATCACGAAGGACGTACATTGAATGGGACCAATGGTTCAGTCAAAAGAGATCGATCTCTAGGAACCTTCTATCTGTTTAGTTTGTGTGCGAGACCGTCATAAAAATGGGCCACATTGTTTTTGGGAGTGGTACGCGTGCGACCGTAGCAAACTGGATGCTGCCAAATATAAATCTCTGTGACGGTCCTTCTGGTTTCGCCGAAGTAGAGGGAGGGATGTACACATGTATTGACTCTACGGTAATCGTTTGGCTCCCAAAATGTCATGAGAAAGAAATGGGTGCAGAATTTAAGTCCGTCGGTACCAGGAGAAGCCACAATGTTGTCGGTGTATTCCACAAAAGGAAGGCTTGTATACCACAGTTGGAAGGCTAAAGCAAGAGGTATGCGAGTATGTGGGGATCACTAGAAGACAGGTTTGTGATGTATTAAACAGTGGAGATATGCAATCGCTGAAAGGAGTCACCAATCGCATACAGAAGAGAAAGTAGAGTTCCTGCCACCCAAGACAACTGACAATGCTTCATCAGGTAATTGCTTGTAATCGAGCAGGTCATTGAAGGAGGGTTGAAGTTCGATGTTCAATTGGCCGAGGCAAACAAGGCTGGAAGGGAGTAGTTGGAAGCAGATGAACATTGGGGAGTAGATCAAGATGTGGCTACCACCGGCGCACTGTTCACTAATGTTGATGATATGGATGTGGGAGTGGCGATTAGAGACGACGGCGCAACTCCACCGGAAAACAGAATACCGTGACCTTGACTCGGAGTTGCCGATTCAATGGTGGCTGTTGTTGCCCTCACATTATCGCTCGGAACGCCTCCAACGATGACGGCGGCCGTCGTTGGACCAGCATCTGGGTAACGACTGTAGGTTTGTATGGTATCTGCAGAGTAATTGCGAACGACTGTCATATTCACACAGGAGGCAGGCCAACGGGTGGGAGTGACAATCCATGACAAGATACGGAAAAGGCGGAATGCCATTTAGGGGGGAACAGAAGAGTCAACAGTTAGCGAGACGGCACAATAACACTTGAAGTATGCAGCAGATGTCGTGTGTGCTACTCAAAAAAGGACCATAAAGTGGATTTCTCCCAGAGCGGCATCGGAAAAAGTGCTTGACAACAATGCAGTGGCTTGCAATGAATCCTCATCGCGTAGCCGAACATCATCCAATAGAGTCGTAAGGCTTTCTGGTAATGCTAAGTACTTCGTGGAAGTTAAAAAACAGCTCCACGTCGCTCGCATCCATAGAGATTAGGGACTGTACTCCATTCAGCTTGGGAGGAAATTAACGGAAACGAGACTTTACTGCCGTCACATATCGAGAAAAATACATCAACATCCACAACTGTTCTGTTGACTGTTTTGGATCCTGAGCACCGTCAGCCATGATGTAGTAAAGAGAGGAAAGCAATATGACAAACGAAGAATATTCCATGTCATCGATTTTGATGTCAATTTCATCACCGTTGAGGAGGGTCTGCCATTGTGTATGAAACCGACATCACAACTTAGGAACTCTGTAGTGCGGGCCCAAATAGTTACATCATATCCTGTAATAAAGTCAATGTCGAGGTGAAGTAAAGACCAGATTTGTTTCAACATGGACCCAGTTTTCTCGTTGTGAGTGCCGCATTGGAGATTGACCATGGGTTAAAGAGGTTGACGCCGTTCAGCACCGACCATATTTGAAGATCACTGAATTCGAAGGGCAGTTTCTACGACATACACGCATTAATTATCATCCACGAAGCCCAATGAACATGCATACCTTTGGTGTGTCTTCTTTGTCACGCAATCTCCTTGTCTCCTAGGGAAAGCCCTGACGGTTACTAACCATTTTCGGTTCGCCACTGCTGCTCATCCCGAGATTCTCGCCAAGCTCACCCACACCGTCTCCCCTCGATGCCCTTCTAACAGAAAGGCTGCTCCTCGGCTTTGAAACCTCAGCACTCGAGAGATCAGGAGACCTGCCACCCTTCCATAGTTGCACATTCACGTTCCTCTACTTCCGCCCCTCGTCACCGGAGGTACTAGCCTTCACACCTGCCACCTCGATGATGGCGATGCTTTTCCCTCTATCCATCCAACAACCTTCAAGTCGCAGACGGCCCAGGCCTGCTAATCGTACTGTTCTTCAAAAGGGTCTAGTAGTCGACAAGGACTCAATTAAAAGTCGAGAAGGCGTTTCTCTGGTATAAAGGCAAAGAACGATCCGGTATCGTTGGGGCTGTCGTTGGCTCTGGTCGTTCTGGAGAAGTTGTTGAAAGAATTGCCTCTTCGGATCTCTGAAGACAGCCTTCCAAGACCAATGTCATTGGCCGAAGCTTGTTGGCGGCGTATGTCCAATGACGCTCAACCAAGGGTTGCTCGTGGAATGGGAGGTGAAGGCGATATGGTCGCTGGCGATTCGTTCCACCTAACACCTGTAATCCCAAGAACAACGTGACGAAATGTTCTAGTAGGTACTCTGGGTGTTCGAGGCCATCTCGTCACCAGAGTTGCCGTGATACGAGTCGGAGTTGGGTGTAAACCCTCTCCCTGGGGATGGATTTTTATGCGATGAGCCGACCAGCACAGAAGCATTGCCGTTCAAGGCGACTTCCCTTTCGCTGGCGACGGCTTCATTGCTGCGGTGGCGTACGTTGCTGAGAGTGTCACAAAAGTGAAATCCCGAAGCAGTAGGCTGAGGTCGAATCATGGAAGATAGGTCGATTGCTGACGAGCGCGAGTGAAGGAATGGAGGCTAGATGAGAAATCTGTGCCTTCTTCGTAGAATTATTCCTTGTCAGGGTATTTGTGCGACAAGGTCTGTGTCTGCAGTACCCAAAGGTGTCTCGTCGTCGACTGCATTACGCCTTTCCAGGGTGCATTACGAACTTGAGCTGCAACGTGTCATGTTGAAATATCAAGAGCTGCCAGTAGATTATCAGCGTCCAGGCCCCAGGCCCGATGGTTGATTTAGAATAGGTAGGTACTTTACTGGAGGGTTGAATGTTGCGGAGCAGCATGACATTGACAAGTCTAAGTTGAGAGCAGGTGACACGCCGTCAAGATGGTCAACGGTTGGGTCTAGTAGTACTCTTTTCCAATCTTCATGATTGCTGCAAAGTCAACAAATATACATCCCTCCACTTTAGTCCAGAAGTACTCGTCGCACGGAGACCCATACTTCCATCTCTGAAAATGATGTGGCCCGTTTTCACGACGGTCTCGCGCAAAACCAAACGCATAGAAGATTCCTACTAGACTTTTGACTGAACCGCCGGTCATATGTATTCCACAAGAAGGCTTGTAATATTAAGCTGGAAAGAGGGATGCGGGGATGCGGGGATCACTAGAAGACAGGTTTGTGATGCATTAAAAAAAATGGAAATGCCACGGTCGTTCATCGTATGATAAGTGAGAAGAAAAAGTAAATTCCACGTCATTCCTGCTGCCCAGCGGAGACAACTGACGACGCTTCATCAGACAATTGCTTGTAATCGAACAGGTCCTCGAAGGAGGGTTGAAGTTCGATGTTGGAATTATTCGAGGCAAACATGGGGAGAAGGAAACACAGCACAGAATTTACATAGGTTGAAGAGGGGCAACTCAATCCCATAATGAAGAGGTGGTGGATGTTGTGGATGTTGTGGATGCCGTCGGTCCACCAGGGAATTTGCTGGTAGTCAGACTACTCGGAGTTGGGCCCTGGTCAACTGATGTTACCGTGACCGTCGTGCCCGCAGAGGCTGTTGCCATTGGAGCGTTTCTAACTCCCTGCGATACTCCAACACCAACCCCAACGACGATGGCGACAATGACAACAAATGCCATGATAATAATGACGATACCTCTTTTGGTTCGATAAAAAGGTCGCGATGGAGCTTTGATAAGTGTTCCATCTACTGCCAGTGGTGATGTTAGCATAGCCGCCATCGTTGGACCAGTCGAGTAGGCAGGATTGTCGGCTCGTGGGGTACCCGGATAATCCCTCCCATCAAGCAAATGCCCAGACTGTAAAGCGACGGGTTACAAGAATCAAACTGCTTGCAAAACGTCAAATCAGACCTGAATCTGTGCTGAAGCCAACAACTCTAAATCATATTCTGTGGTGTTAGCCGGCATTATAGGCTCGGGGTTGGCTCGGGGTATCAATGGGTTTTCACCCAAGTCAAGTTGGAGAAGAAGAAATAAGGGTATAGTTGGGGAACAACCTCCCTCTTGTCGCTTGCGGACGCTGGCCATCGAAATGAGATTCTATTCAATTTCAAACAACTTATGTAAAGCATATCAACAATCACACGGATTCAACCCCTTTCCCCGAAACATGGCTTGTTCTCCAACCAGGCACCCATCTCACGAATTTGAATCCTGTTTCCAGTCATTGAATCACAAAGGTCATACATTGAATAGGACAACGTTGTGGCTTCTCCATAAATTCTGCACCCATTTGTTTCTCATGACATTCTTGGGGTTAAACGATTAATGTACATCCCTCCCTCCACTTCGGCGACACAGTTCAGAAGGACCGTCACAGAGATTCATATTTAGCAGCATCCAGTAACCAGTTTGCTACGGTCGCACGCGTACCACCCCTTGGCAAAAATAAGGTGGCCCATTTTTATGACGGTCTCGCGCAAAAACTAAACGGGATAGAAGGTGTATTCCACAAAAAGAAGGGTTGTATATCACAGTTGGAAGGCTAAGAGACTAGAAGACAATAAACAATGGAAATGTGTCAATCGCTGAAAGGAGTCACCCATCGCATGATAAGATAGAAGAAAAAGTCAAGTGCCTGCTACTCAGCAGCAACTGACGACGCTTCATCAGGTAATTACTTGTAATCGAGCAGGTCATCGAAAGAGGGTTGAAGTTCAACGTTCGATCGAGGGAAACAAAGCCAGAAGGGAGTAGTTGGAAACAGATGAACATTGGGGCTGGAGGTGGGCAGATCAATGTGGGCCGCCTATCACAGATGATAGGGTCGACACGACCGAAAGTGCAGTCGACACTGCGCGTGTTTTCACAAGTGATCGCTCCCTCTTTAATGGAGCTGGGATCGGGTGGTTGAATTGCCCGCTGAACTATCCTCGTCCCCCAAAGGTGAAGAATCTGAGGACGAAGAGCGATGTAGGTTGGAGCAGCAGCTGGGCTTAGATGGAGAAGGAGGGTTCATAGAACGCCGAACGGGTGGCTGTAGGACCTGACTCCTGCGGCTTCACAGCAGGTCTGGAACACATCGTAGAGATGAATCGTCCTGCCATGATGGTGTGCCAGCGGTGTATCGTGTGGTGGGAGCTTTGCGCGGGTCTGAGAACTGCTCACGCGACGCGAGTGGCCTTTCTGGATATGTGGTTGTGGTGGCCGACAGGGGCGGCCCGGGAGCAGAGCGGGCTGAGACATGACGGGCATTCTTATCCTACTACTAAAACCAAGAAGGATTTGATGCCGCCTGGGAATCTTGAGGCGACGCCTAAATCCTTTCCTAAAGAAGGAACTCGATCGTGGCCGAGGAACCTAAACGGGGCGTGATCAAGTCTAAACCGTGCTGTTCTTGCGATCTGCACCCTTCGTGAGTGTGCATCCTCAGCCCATGTTTGCAAGCAACGTTGTATCCGATGTACATGAGCCACTGTGTAGCATACCGGTTCCCGGCGTTTGAACATTTCGTGCCGTATCACTGGCACCAGCTTTTTCGCACGCCTTTTTTCACATCCTTTTACCTTCGATGGTGATACTATGTTGTTGCGTCGGACTCACGTTCCGAGGTGCCGCCGTGGCATGCCATTCTGCAAGCCTATGATTGAGGCTTTGGCTGACGAAGGTGCGTTCTGCTGTTTTCTCTCCATCTTGCTTGCTCACTGTCATGGACAATGCAGAATGCTCTACATCTCGGATCCGTATTGCCAGCCGTGTCACATGAATGCAAGAGGTTGAGGAAGAACAGTTGCATCACAGGGAAAACTTGGAATTTGCTCACTATGGAAGCACTTTTTATTACTCACTACAGAATGGTTTTGAGTGTTAAGACTCTAGCCCGTGCAGCGCACGGGTCAACTGCTAGTTCTTATGACAAAGCGCTTGAGTAGACCGGTGAACGACGGTTGACATGAGCACTGTCACTGAGGCATGAGTCTTAACAAATCCTTGCATACAATGACACACTTACCGGACACCTGAGGTCAAGGACGTGAGAGTGGAGTATGGAGCTACCCCTTCGCTAAATGGTCTACTGAGCGTAGTAACAGCGCCGTGCGATGTGGTGGTTGTTGGATCAATTCCATCCAGTTGCAATGTCGTCGTGACCATGCTCGTGGTGACTGTTGAAACTTTTTTGGCCTTCAGTGATCCTCCAACACCTCCAACGATCACGGCAACAATGGCAACAAGTGCCATGATAATAACAATAATGATACCTTTTTTGGTTCGATAAAAAGGTCGCGGTGGCGTTTTGATAAGCGTCCCATCTACTGGTGATGATAGCATAGCTGTCGTTGGACCGGCATCCGAGTAAGGACCGTCGGTTAGTGGAGTACTCGAATAGTCCCTCCCATCAAGCAAATGCCCAGACTGTAAGCGATCGGTTACAAGAATAAAACCGCTTGCAAAACATCAAACCAGACCTGAATCTGTGCTGAAGCCAGCAACCCTAAATCGTATTCTGTGGTGCTAACCGGCATTATGAACTTGGGGTATCAATGGATTTTCACCGACATCACATCGGAGAAGACGAGTTAAAAGTATAGTTGGGGAACAACCTCCGCTGCGGCTTTCAGTCGCTTGCGGATGCTGGACATCGAATGAGATTGTATCGAGCAGAACAATTGGAACAAGTTACACATACCAAATGGCATCCAATTCAATAAACGGGCTTGGCCATCAAACCGATGCAAACGTTGCCTGGCACCTATCACGGCGGCGGTTTCACTGGTGTATGCCCCATAAATGTCGACAACAATTAAACTGTCGGAGGGTCTTTTATTAATCGCCCGCCGATTTTTATTAGAAGATAAAAGCCAATGGAAGGGCACATCCAATCCGAGTGTGCATATTGACGCCATAAGTTTGGACGGTATATCCTGGGTGTTTCGCTGCGGAATCTGGCAAGCTACGCCTCCAAGGACTGCGTAAGTGACGTAGAGTTGGTCAAGGACGCCTGACAATGTGTCGACGACGGTTGACATGAGCACTGTCACCGAGGCATGAGCGCTGAGCGCCGAGCCTTAACAAGCTTGCATAGTTGTGTAATGGCAAGGCGAGAATGTCCAGGTTGAGTGAAATTATATCGGCCATTGGGTCAGGGCCTGGGGCTGGCCTTCCTTAGAACCGAACTGAATGAAGGCGAATTCAAAACTTTCAGTCATTGAGAGTGTTATTGTATGATGGTGGGAAGAAAGCTCGGCTTTGGGTGACCCGACTCTCTGTTACACAGTAGATGCTGTAGCCAACACTACTTCATTTAGAAATTAGAGATAGCAAGTTCTCATCCCGGATTGCAGATTCGAGGATGCGCGTAAAGCCTTACTAGCGGAAGGCTGTGTCGACGAACCGTTCATGTATGTTCAACGGATAGATCTTGACCCTTGCTCAGCCCTTGCTACTCAATTGCTACTAGTACCAAATGCGCGTCCGAACTTTATATCCGCCCAAGTCTGCCGTCATATTTTGCTCGAAGGTAATCCACGGCGTCCAGATCTATTCTTGACTTTTTTAATACTCGGATTGTCCGCCGTGCACCCAGTGTTCGAAGATGTTCATCACTAAATTGTGGAGAATCCTGTAAGTGAATATGAGTACCTAAAATCCGGTATGAGGTGTAATATGCAGTGTGAGTTTGCTATAAGCTTGTAGCTTGGTTCGTAAGGTCATATATGGCCAGT
>Ga0307508_10002103_pt1 | contig 21378 bp, 30 predicted proteins | sample 9_EM_MG_FD_203089 | JGI IMG/M metagenome (GOLD analysis project Ga0307508, IMG submission 203089) | Populus trichocarpa ectomycorrhiza microbial communities from riparian zone in the Pacific Northwest, United States - 9_EM | ecosystem: Host-associated > Plants > Roots > Unclassified | place...
GGTGGTGGCAGTGGCGGACATGATTGCAAGGAGGGTTGTAATCAGGGTGATGGTGACTGACGAAAGGTAGTTCGGAAGAAGTTGGTTTCCACTGGGGTGTTGGTGCTAGCTCGTATGCCCACTAGGCTGGCCCACTCGTAGATCTAGCACTCGGCTAGCCAATCTATAGATCTACCATTGGTACAGCCCACCCGTAGATTTACCACTGGGCTAGCCCAGTCACCTAAGAAATTCTACCCACCGTCCGGCCAGTTCGTAGATCCAGCCCATTCATACACGGGCCGCCAGTCTATAGATGGGCCGGCCCATCTATAGACCGATCTTTCCTCCCACTGGGCTAGAACAGATACCTTCTTTTTTTTTTTACGGCGGCTGCGGGAGGCACTTAACGTGGCGGGTGACCAGATCTCAGACCCACCCCTCAATTCCCCAGTGATTAATCCCCAGGCACTCACTACTCAACACCTCGCTCTCACCAACAATCAATTGAATTCTGCTTACAACCAGGGATCTATGTCCGGAGAGCTACTATTGCACCCGTCTCCTTCTCTTTCTCAGAACTCGCCCTCCCGACATACGTTCCGGTGCTGCGGCTGGGGTAGCCTGCCGAGTTCTCTTCCGACTTGGTGGTGGTTCTGACTTGGTGGTGGTAAATTATTCGAATCTTGAATACTAGATAGCCTGTAGTCTTGCTCATGCGGCTGCTCCTCTTCCCGCGGCTCCTCCTCCTGCGGCCCTCTTCCTGCGGCTGCTTCTCCTCCTGAAGCTGCTCCTCCTCCTGTAGCCGTTCCTCCTCCGGAAATTGCTCATCCTCCTCCATCCCACGATCAACCAATGCCACTTCAGTGCGAATTGCCAATTCCGACAGGTTATGGCAGTCGAACTCTGCAGCATGACAGTGGACAGAGCACTTCACTTTGTTCTTCAAACATCTGCATTTCCCAGTACAACGAGGAGGCTTGCAATTGCAGGAAACTGATATCCGTTCACTCGTCGACATTTTTGCTGATGCCGCATGGAGGGTGATGATATTTGGCAGCCCAGTCTCCGGAATGTTGGCTGCCGCATCCAAACGTGCTTCCGGGGGCACTCTGGTTAGAACAGTAACAGGGTAATGGATGTTGAGAACTTCGTGCGCAGTCTGAAGCTTGTATCGGTTGTGATGAGGACAGCTAGAACCCGGCAGAATATACGGTGGCTCAGAAACTTGGATTGTCCCGCAGATCGTCCGCAAGTTCTCGCATCACGTCCTGTCGTAGAATGATGAGGTTTACACGCTGCGTAGAAACTGGTCCTCGGGCAGCACGTTCAGCACTTCGAGACGTGCGGCGATCAACTTGAGGGTGGAGAGGGAATCTAGGAGCGATCAGCTCCGAGTATCTGGTGACGAGATCGGCAAGAGCGGTGAATCCAGCGACGCTGGCGGCGACCTCCATGGCTGCGAAGTGGCTATCTGCAAGCGAACAGGCTGGCGGTGTTTGCATGGGACGGCTCAGTCCCTCAGTACGGAGAAGAAAGCTGTGTAGAGTACGAGCTGAGCGGCCCCGCTCTATCCGCCGCCCTGCACAGCCCTGTTCTCGAACCAGCCCCATAACCCGCTGATCGGCTCGAGAATGCGGCCACCTCCCCGATGTGGGCCCCTCTGGGGTCAGTAGCCGCGCTCTGGAGACGTGTACCGCCAACGCCCAGGTGCCTTACAGCAAATCCAAGGCCCAAAGCCTTGAGGGTTTGATATTTGGGCCGTGGGTGTTTCGCATACCCGTCCACGGAGTTGTGCATTTATGTAGAGTACCTATCCCATCACGACGAACAACACCAATCAAACTTGTTCGGACTGCTTCGACCGATGATCTTGTAGTAACCAGGGCTCAAGTGGCGGATTTGCAATCCTATCGAGCACCTGTGGGCTGCCTCGGAGGTCTCTGGCGACGCTAGTCCGCGAAAGTGAATCGATTATAGTCCAATGCATCCATTTACTCACAGCTACGGTCATAGAACCATGAACACACGGCTTCCCGTCCGCTCAGCCCTAGTTAAGCATGGTATCGCCAGGTTAGTACTGCAGTGGGTGACCATGCGGGAATCCCTGGTACTGTAGTTTTTGCTTCGTTTCTGAGTTGGATTTTCTTTTTGCCGCCAGGTAGCCCGTGACGGCGCTTGCTGGCACTAGCTCTAGTGTTGGGCGGCTGCGTGTTCGCCGGGGGCTTACTCAACCAGAAGCCCCGGTTTGCGCAGTTCTGCAGCGGAAGCCATATGGCGTGGGGGACTTGGGATCTTTACAGCCGGGAATATGTAGCGATACTCATGAGCCAGGAATTCCGAGCGTTGCACGTGAGCCGAGCTATCTGGAGGTCGAAATAGTGGGCGAGCAGGCAATTAACCCTTCTCCACTCCCTGCAGCTAAATTTTCCCACGGCGGTTCCCTCTCCAAACAGCACCACCTGCTGCTCCCACTTCCTGTGCTGTTCCTGGCACGACAGGAAAGCTCGATACCAGAGCCACGCAAATTCACACTGAAAGTGGCAGTACCACAGGTGTTCCGAAAGTACGTATGTACCAACAACACCGATTAACGTTGGTACCAGCACGAATAACCCTTATTATTACACACAGCAACAGAGCCCTCGTTGCTGGAATCCTTCCAATGGCTGTCGGATTGGGGTTTCCACGCCCAACACCAGCCTGAAATCACGACAGCGCACTCGCTACACGAGTGATATCGCATGTATACAGTGGTTGTATCAGCTCAAGTGCAGCGCGTCACATATACTGCAGACACAAAAACCTACGTGGCCTCCGTGGTCTAGGCCGCAACCAGCGAGGGGAGTTGGCCGCAAACATTGGGTTTAATCCGCGGTTCTCGCCTTTAACTCCTGGGTTACCAAGCCACCCCCTACGCCGGGGTAGTGGTGAAGGTTTTTTTGCGGTTTTGTCCTTGGAAGTAAATACACGATATACCGAACGCAAGTGGTGGATTGAATAGCATGGCAATTTTGATTGGTGTGGATATCTACGACCACTCTCTGGAAGCAATCGTGTCGAGCTGCGACAACGGCTATATTTGGTGGCCGGAGCCTTACGGACGAGACGCTCGTGGTTGAAGCGTGCAAGGTTTGGCACATGCGACGATTAAGAAGACCAAAGCCATGCATTATTAGGGGAATTGAATATGCCCATCCGCAGCGCCATCACATCAAGTTCCGCTGCACCCGTGCCTACTCGATCCCCGCCAGCCCTTCGGCCAGAACCGCAATTCCGATCGCCCCCGGGTCCGGGATGTCACCGACATGATCGATATAGACGGTCCGTCCCAGCTTCGGTGCCATGCCCTTCGTGCTCTCGGCACCAATCCTCGCACGCACCGCCGCCGCGCGGAGATCCTTCTTCTCGGCGAGGGTCTCGAGGAACGGGTAAAGCGCATCCATCATGGTGCGGTCACCCGGCTGCGCCGGAGTGTACCTCCCCATATCGCGCATAGCGGTGATAGCAGCTTTGCTCCATGTGTCGATGTCGGCCTGGTTCTTGCCGTTGCTGTTGTCGCGGAGGGCCTTGACAAGCGCGTTGAGGTAGATGCTGAAGAGCGCTCCCGAAGTGCCGTCCATGGTTTCTTCGACGATTTTGGCGAGTCGCGAGATGGTGCTGACTGGGTCACTGGTTACGCGGCCAGCATCGATGAACGCCTGGACGGCTTGGGCGCCGCGTTTCAGGCCCACGCCGCAGTCGCCATCGCCGACCAGCGTATCGAAGCGGGTCAGGAGCGGCTCGGCGGCAATGAGCTTTTTGAGACCCGAGGATAGTATCTGCGAGAATTGGACAGTGTCCACTGAGGCCTTTATTAGCTGGTTGAATGGCGAAGGCAGGAGATGGGGACTGACTTTTAAGGTCGGAGGTGGGGGTTTTCTCCGAGTCGTCGAGAGGCGCAGGGACCGAGGTCTTGTCTTCGGCCCAGGTGGAAGGTTTGATGGAAGCGGTCCAGCCGAGCGTTTCGTGGGCCGCATCCAGAAGAGAGATCATATCTTTACCCGGACCAAGCCCGGTATCGACGACGCGCAGAAGAGTGATGGAGAAGCCGCTGCCGTTCAGGGAGGTCATGAACGCGCCGACGTAGATACGCAGTGGCTCGATCCCGTATTCGGAGGCTACTGATGGTCAGTCTCGGAACAGAGGGCCAACCACATGGGCGAGAGCATACAGAGTTGTTCCACGACTTCTGCCGCAATACCTCCCAGTTCCAGCGGGGACACGCCTCCGAGGTTGTTGATCATCAGCACCCATTCGCCATGCCCACTAACGTCGAGATAATTTCTGTCCGTATCGCTCCTATCGAGCAATTGCATCAGCATAGCATTGACCAGCTCGGAAACCTGCGGAATCTCCATCCTCTTGCACCCGCGCTCATTATGAATCCCCATGCCTAGCTCAATCTCGTTCGGCTCTAGCCCACCCTCTTTCATGCCGGCCGTTCCGGGGACATGCACATGCTCGAGCGCACTGCCAAGGGTGACGAGGTTCGCCGCGACGAGTCTTGCGAGCTCCGCAGTCTCCGACAATCCCGCCCCTGTAGCCGCAAGTGCACCGGCAATCTTGTGTACGAGCACAGTGCCTGCTATCCCACGACGTCCAACCTTTCCACTCTTTTCCCGGCCGACTCCAACGTCATCACCCACGACAACCATCTCCACGTTCAGTCCGAGCGCGCGTGCTTTCTCCGTTGCCAGACCGAAATGGAGGACGTCGCCGGTGTAGTTCATCACGATCAGCAGAACGCCGTTGTTGGCACTGACCCGCTGGGAGATGCAATTGTAAATTTGCTTTACCGAGGGAGAGGCGAAGATGGTGCCCGAGACTGCGGCAGTGAGGATACCTTCGCCGACGAGCCTACCGCGCCGTTAGCCATCCGAATTTATAGAACAGAAGTGAGAGGGAATGCCCTGTGAAAGACGGCTCGTGCCCCGCGCCACCGCCCGAGACGAGAGCGACCGCATCCGGCGAGGACGATTTGCGGTAGATGATCTTGTTGACTTCGTCGAGGGATACGGAGGGGTTTGAATATTTCACCGCTCTGAGAGCAGCCAGTACGAGGTCTGTGGGGTCGTTGATGAAGTGTTTGGCTGATCATCCCATCAGTCCGGTGTCCCTTGCGCGAATCAAAAAGGACTTACTCATCATCCTCAGTTCTTTCGAAGGAATTGAAGAAAATCTGTCCGGAGGCTGGGTGAGGCTGGGTGAGGCGGGGCTGGTTGCGATGAACTGCGGGGGGTAAAATTATTCGCAGACAGCGAGGCCTGTGGGTTATACTGGGTGGATAACATCGTGGGAGATCGAGATCGGGAACCTCCGCTCGAAAATCACCTCACTTCTGACGCTACCGTAATCTACCGGCCGGGCCAGAGCGAATGAATATCTATCCATCCCGCGGATGGACGGCAGAGGGAAAGCCGGGAAGGGCGTTTCCGTCCCAAGCGACCCCACTGTCCATCACACCCCCCACGCAAGCACCACGGAATGCAATGACCACCCCCACCAACATCCTGCTGAAGCGACAGCTTCGACTTCTCCGCTCTTCGGTGCTCGTAGTGCTCTGGACGCATCTGATCTGGTCGAAATGCTTCTCGATCGGCGCGACCATCGGCCCGTCCATGCTGCCCACGATTAACGCCTCCGGCGACTGGGTCCTCATATCGAAATTCCACACGCGCGGCCGCGAAGTGCGCATAGGCGACGTTGTGTCGTTCAAGCACCCTCACGATAGCGGTGACGTTAGGATCATCAAGCGTGTCATCGGATTACCGGGCGATTTCGTGGTGACGGATCCGAGCGATGGCACGGGGTACATGCTACAGGTGCGAGATGAAGAGTTTATCCGTTTGCCCGGGACGACCACTGATGATGGGAGCAGGTACCAAAGGGCCATATGTGGGTTACCGGCGACAATCTGCCGCATTCGCTGGACTCGAGGTTCTACGGACCGATCCCACTGGCGATGGTGAGAGGAAAGATCATCGCTCGAGCAGCGCATCTGTGGAAATGGTCATGGATCCGGAATCCTCTGGACGAGGAGATGACGCAGATCGATTGAGCTACGAGCTACACGAATAAACCCACCTCCTGCAGCCCGTAGCTCTACGATATTCCGTCCGTATAAATTCTAAAGTACAAGGCGCCTCGGACCTTCTGTCCCCCACTGTTGTTTCGTGCCCTACAGATACGCACTTCGTCGTCGGTCGAACGATCACACGTCCTTCGTGCGCACCAGCATCCTGTCCCAGCCCTCCAGTCTGTGCCTCTGCATGACCTGTGCTGTGTGTTCGTCCCACTCCCCTCTGAACAGGTGCGCGCCGATCGCTTTGAGTTTGTTCAGGTCCTGGAAGCTCCGTGTGTTGAACCCAGGTCGTCGGATCTTTCCCTTCAGCGCCTCTGCATCGATCTTGTCCGATTGCTTGAAGACGATCACGGCGTATCGGTGGTAGGGAGAGCCCCGTTGTACGTGTGGGGGAAGCCACTCAACAATGGTGTCCGAAGGCTTGGCTCCGGTGCCGATTGCTTGCGTCTGCAATGGCGAGATGGGGATGTTCGAGACCAGCCAGTGCAGCCGGTAACTAAAGCTGTCTCGGGCAAAGTCGGGGACATCTTCAAGTAGGGTTTGGTGAGTGCTCGCAATCACCGTCGTCCCTCAGGAGGCGGGGATTCCACGTACCGGAGTCCACAACCAGCACAGTGCAAAGCATCTGGCCAGTCGTGAAAGGAATGACCTTAAACGTCGGAGGGACCTGCGTCTGTAGAGAGTCCAGGATCGTGCCGGGCTGCACGTCGTATCCCCGGAACCGTAGCTGGACATCGACCACGGGATCAAGCACGGGCAGCACGTCGGGGACGACGTGCATCTGGGTCAAACGCTGGATCAGAATCGGCCGTCGGTATTCCCTCCATTTCTGGTTCGCCAGGAACCTGTAGACTGGCTTATTCAACCTGACTGTGCAGCATGCCATAACCATCAGCGAAAGCCATTTCTCCTGCACCACCTCCCCCCCCACCACCGCCCGACGCTAGGGTGGGGCATCGCACAGATTCCCCGGTCGAAGCTGTACTTGACCCTGGGGTTGTTGATATCGGCCTGGACCTGCAGATACTCTAGGTGCTGCTTCAATTCCGTGATTCGGTGCGGGTTGGGCGTGTCGCCGGAATTGGCAACCACAAGAGATATTTTCTTTCGCTGGCGGGCAACCGCTTTCGTCTTCTCCTCGCGGTCCTTGCGGATCACATCGAGCGCGAGTTGGTAGGTCTGGAACGGCATGCTCTCTATCGTCCGCAATTTCTCCGCTGAGGTCGGGCTTCCAGCTGGTACTCTCAGGCCTCGCGAGAGCGCAGCGGGGCCGCTGCAGGAGATCGCAGGGCGCACTGAATGCGCCGTGAGCGACCGCGCGCAATTCATGGCGGGGCGGAGGAGTGTTGGTTGTCGGTAGGGCGGGGTTGGATGGTGTTGCGGTTGATGCTTTTTACGAGGTGCTCGATCAGCAAAAAAAAAAGTAGTTCGCCTAACCTCCCCCGGAGGAGCCTTGCAACCCTTCCTCACCGCCGAGAGCCTCCTCGATATCTCCACCACTTACCCACGAACCCCGCCCCATCCCAACCCCCCCCGCCGATTGAGATTCAAACCATGGCTGCCGCGCGACTGATATACTCCAAAGCCGGGCTGTTCTTCGGCAAAAACAGGGTCGTCGCCGCACAGGATGTGCTGAAGGTGCGACCGGCAAGCCCCAGATACATACGTTCTGGCTCTTGCGGAAATGTGCTAACTGACGATTGCCAAACCAGCAGTCCGTGTTCGGGCCCTCACGGTCGACGGCTACCGTGGCGGCATTCGAGAATTTCAAAATCATCCCCGCAGATCCTCCGGCACCTATTCCCTTCGCGATCCGGAAATGTGACACTCCCGTGTTTCCCTCGACGCACAGTAAAAGAAAAAAGGGGGGGAAGCACAGACTGACACGGTTCCGATGCAGCACCCACCGTCCTTGCCACGGTACACATGTTCCCCTCCATGGAGCCGGCGCGCTACGAGCAATTCCCGAGCACGTTCCTTCACGCCCCACTACGCCGAGACATCCTTCACAAGGCGATCGTCTACGAGGGAGACGCCCACCGTCTGGGCCGCGCAAAGGTCAAGACCCGCGGCGACGTACATGGCAGCAGCCGGAAGATCCGTCCGCAGAAGGGAACGGGTAGGGCACGTCTGGGTGACAAGAAGTCGCCCATGCTGCGCGGTGGAGGTGTCGCCCACGGCCCTCAACCCAGGGACTTCTCCAGCGCCCTGCCGAGGAAGGTCTACAATCTGGCCTGGAGGACGGCATTGAGCTATCGGTACCGTCGCGGCGAGTTGTTCGTTGTCGGTAATCTCCTGGAGATACAAGCGCCAGATGCCGCGCTTGCTGCGGCCATCTTTGACGTCCATGGCTGGGGACACGAGGCTTCGCGTTCGCTCTTGATTACCGCTGAGTTTAGGCCCAACCTGGAGGTTGCTATGAAGACTTTGGGTGCCGAGGGAAGGGTTCTGGTGGCCGATCAGGTCGATGTGAAGGATCTCGTGAGTTGCCAGCCCCGTGTTTCGTCCCTAGACGGCGGGGGATTCACTGACGCCTTTGTCTCTTCCCCCACAGCTCGAGACCGGAAGGATCATTATCGAGGAGGAGGCATTGGCGGCGTTTGAGCAGCAGCGCGGCGTGGATGTTGCGTGAGATCCGGTTCGTGAGATTTAAACAAAACAGGAGCGCACCAGAATTCGTGTTTATGTACGATATAGGCTTGAATCTATCTACGTGTCCCAACCATTTCGTGCACCCAAACCTGTCGAAGTGGCGGCACGCACCATGAGATGTACATACAGAAGAAATACCGTCAACTCTACTACTATTCCACCATAATTTCTATATAAGTTGACACGCGAGAGCCCTGTTCTCCAGTGGAAATAAACCCGTAGCTTGGATCGCGGGGAATAGATCGTGGTGTTGGATATATATTTATTCTGTCTGAAGCACTACCTACAGCATACCCCGACCCAGCCACTTCTGGAGTGAGCGTGCGGTTGCCTCAAAAAGGTATGGTACGCGTACAATTGGCGTCACTTGCAAAATCCCGGTTACACACAGCCTACTTCGACGTTCCGGGGCGGTGGGATCTTCCGTCGGCCCATCCAGCACACGCCGAAGTACCGAATCGCCCAACTCCCCCCCCCACCCCCTTCCGCTCATCGGTGTGTCCCGTGTGACAGATATAATGGTACTCCGGCCCGTCCTCGGTTGGGTCCGCGCGCCACGAGTGTCTTCCGGTTCATCCTCTTCGTCCCTGCTCCTCACTTCACCGATGCCTCTCCGCGCAAAGATTGTGAACCCTGCGTTTTCGCTGTCCATGGTATGTGTGATCCAGGACCAGAGCCCATGGTGGATGAGTAACTCCGAGCTGACTGAAGAAAAAAAAGTCTTCACGAACGACTCCACCCTCGCAGCAGAAGAACAGCAGTCCCGACGATGTCCTCTTCGGAAGTCTGTACGGAATGCGCACCATCGAGCTCAACCGGCCCGAGAAGCTCAACTCGCTCAACGAGTCCATGATCCGCAAGATTGTGCCGCGGCTGCAGGTCTTTTCTCCCCCTCCGTCTATGAGTGGTGCGTAGTGGCGGCTCGGCTGAGATGTAGTGCCCGGGGGTTCGTTGGGATCGTAGGAATGGGAAAAATCACAGCTGGCAAACTTGATCCTCATCAAGGGCGCGGGCGAGCGCGCCTTCTGTGCCGGCGGTGACGTCGCTACCCTCGCCGAGAAGTGCCGGGCGGGCCCCGACGGAGTCAAGGAGTCAGTCAAGTTCTTCAGGCTCGAGTACAGACTCAACCACCTGATCGCCACGTACTCGAAGCCGTACGTGGCGCTCATGGACGGCGTGACCATGGGCGGCGGCGTCGGCCTCAGCGTGCACGCGCCGTTCCGCATCGCCACCGAACGCACACACTTCGCCATGCCCGAGACGAAGATCGGGTTTTTCCCGGATGTGGGTGGCTCCTTCTTCCTGCCCCGGCTGGACGGATACCTCGGCACCTACCTCGCGCTCACCGGCGCGCCGCTGAAGGGTGTGCACACGCTCTACGCCGGCATCGCGACGCACTACCTGCACTCGTCCTCGCTCCCCGACCTCGAGCAGCGGCTCTCAGAACTCGCCTTCGCCGACAACGCGTCCATCGCCGAGCGCAACGCCATCATCAACGCGACGATCGAGGAGTTCGTGACCGGCCTGCCGCCGAACGAGCCCTTCGTGCTTTCCGGCGACGCCCGCAGACTCATCGACCGCTGCTTCAGCCACTCGACAGTGCCCGAGATCCTGCAGGCGCTCGAGTCCGACGACAGCGAGTTGGCCCGCGAGACCGTCGAGACGATCAGCGCGCGCTCGCCGACCGCCGTCCACGTCGCGCTGATGCAGATGCGCGCGGGCCGTGAGTGGACGATCGAGCACACGTTCCAGCGTGAGTACCACATCGCGGCGCACTTCCTCGAGCACCCGGACTTCGTCGAGGGCGTGACATCGCTGCTCATCCGCAAGGGCCCACCCGCGCCAGTGTGGACGCCCGGCTCCATCGCCGAAGTCCGGCACGCGGACGTCGAGGCGTTCTTCCAGCCGCCCGCGGGCGCGCGCAAGCTCGAGATGTTCAAGGCCGGCGCGCCGGACTACCAGAGCTACCCGCACGCGTTCGGGCTGCCGAGCGAGGAGCTGCTGGGCGCGATGCTGTGCCGCGACCGCTTCACGCCGCGCGAGTTCGTCGTCGCCGTCGTCGAGCAGTACGCCGGCAAGCAGGGCGTGCGTCAGAAGGTTCTGGACTTCGTCGAGCGCAAGTGCAGCAGGGACGCCAATGGCTACCTGGTGTGGATCGGCGCCGCGTAGCTCCGGCCGGCCGAGTGTATGTAGGTGCACGAGTGACGCAGGGTGCTCGGAACGCACCGCGCACTCCGAAATATCAATCGCATCCATATCCTCATCGATCGTGCGGAGCCGACAGGGATTGCCGCTGTCCAACGGGGAGGCAATTCGTATGTATTCCCCACCAATAGCCTACATATGTAGTTTCGTAGACACTGTCTCGCGTGCGCGCGGATCGATCGGACACGACGTCCACGGGCGCAAGTCATAGCTGCAGAATTGAGTTCCACTGTGCAGACGGGTTGCAGCGGGTGGCGGCGGCGGCAGCGATGGAGTCCACCTGTCCGTCCGTCCATCGCTCACACCGCCCACGTTCGCGAGCCCACCAGAGAAGGCGTTGCCATGTACATAGAGTACCTCACCGTGCTCCCGCCAATACCACCCACACGGTAGTTACCAGGTGACGCATGGAAACGGAGATCGTTGGCAAAAACACACGTGAATGAAATTCAAACCCATGCCCCTCCCTTCCGTACGTACGTCAACTGACAAAAAAAAAAAGAGAAGAAAAAATGAACAGCGCCGCCCCCCCCCCCAGCCCCACCCCCATCCCACCCCAAATAACGCCTACCGCCCACCCTGAACCCCATTGAAGCCGGAAACAAAAGAAAGAGGAGAAAGAAGAAGAAAAAAAAATGAATAGAAAAACAAACATCGGCCCACACTTTCGGAGACACCATTTTTTTTTCTTCTTCGGGGGTTTGAGCTTGTCCACACAGAACAGGCGCCGCCGAAGGGAACCAAACCAATAGTTCATGCGGAGAGTACATACATTGTAGATGGAGGGGGGAAAGGAATGTGGGAATCACCGTTCTTGCAAGGCCGAAAAAAAGAGAGAACAATCACCAGAAAAACAAAAACAAACAAACCCAGCAAACAGCCTGCCCATGAGAGAAAGAAAAGAAAGAAGTAAAGTAGAAATAGAAATAAAAATACCCCAACATGGATAGACGACAAGGAAAAAAAAAAGAATTGTCTGCTGTACAGTGTCGTTTTCCATTATAAAGGTATTAGCTTGGAGGGGTACATTCGGACGTGGCGTTCATGCCGAGCTGTTGCGCGAGTCGAGGTCGTAGTCCGTGCCGTCCCGGAGCGCGGGGTGGAGCATGCACTCGGGCATGTCCGCTGACGGCCGAAGCGTGCGCAGATAGCTCGAGGAGTTGCTCGCCCGCGCGTTGTTGCTGCTGCTGCTCCGCTCCTGCGATCCGTCGGTGAAGCGTTGCGCCTCGCCGTTGAGGTACTGGCGGATCTGCGGACACTTGCAGGCGTTGTGTTTCAGCAGCTCGTTCTTGAGCACCAGGACCTCCTCCTTGAGCATGCCGATGCACGCCTTCAGCTGCTTGCCAGTGTTCTGGGCTTCGCGCGCTTCGTTCTCGAGGCTCCGTATCCACGCCTTCTTCTTCTGGCGGCACTTGCTGGCAGCCATGCGGTTGCGCTCCAGGAACCGCTGGCGCTTGGCCTCCTGCACTTCGGGCGGCTCCTCGCTGGCTGGGTTCTTGCGCGGCTTGTGTCCCGACTGCGTCGACGAGCGCCGGCGCTTGCCGGACGCACCGCCGCCCTGCGAGTCTTGCGCCGAGTGCGCGTCCGACGCACGCTGCAGATCCGCGGGAGACGTCCGCGGAGACTGCTCGGGGGAGATGACGCGGGTGGGGATGATCGGCGCGGACATGTGCGAGAGCGTCGGGGAGCGGTGGCAATCCTCCGGCGGAGTGACCTGGCCGTGGACCGTCCGCGCAGACTTACTTGGCAGGTGGGATATCAGGCTGTCCAGTGGGGAGATGTCGCCCGGAGTACCGAATTTACCGGGCTCGTCCGCGGGGGGGTCTGGGGACGACGGCTGTCGAACGAACGGATCCGTGATCTCTATCGGTGCGATGTCTTCTTGCTTTCCTCGAGACGCCTGCTGCGCTGCAGTGGTGGTGGTGGTGGTGGTTGTGGTGGTGTGAGACGAGAGAGTGGGAACAAACGAGGATGAGAAAGCGGTCGCAGCCGAAGTGTCGCTGAGGTGTTGCCAGACGTTCACGCTGGTGGGAGAGAGCGGGCGAACTAGTGAGGGAGGAGCCGAGGGCGTCAATCGCGGCGAGCGAGGCGAGGAGTCGCGCATCGACGGCTCCAATGCACTCTTGGTATCGCTGGCGGGGAAGTCGAAGCAGGACTCGATTTCCATGAAGGCGGAATTGAAGAAGCCGGACGGAGTGTCCGAGGGGGTCTGCGAAGGCTCGGTCGTAGCGGGCATCTCTGAGACCACCTTGGCGCTCGACTAATTTTACAGTTTCGCAACAGAAGAGAGCCGGGACAAACCCAGAGCTGAATCTTGAGTCAATTGCGTGGGCCAGTGGGGGAGTAGCAGCGTGGTAGCCGGAGCGAAGCTTGAAGCAAAGGAGGGGTGGTGGGGAGGAGCAGCCTTTTTACGACCCAATTGCAGCAACACTCGGATGTGTGCGGCGGTGTAGCTCTTCCGACGGGGGGGGGATAAAGACGAGCTGGGGACAATTAGCTGGGATTTCTCTTTCCGTGTGGTGGGTGCTTTCAAGAGCTCTGCGGGCTGCGGGCTACGAGTGGTTCTGGGCAGTGGCAGGCGCAGCAACGGCAGTGGTGGGTGCGGCGCAGAAGTGCATGGGGAGCAGGGAAGAAGGATGGGATTCTGCTCACAGAAGATAATACGGGAAAAACGAACGCAATGCCAGTCCGTTTCGAGAAGAGCACGGAAGAGCACCGAAAGTTGCAACTAAGCAGACAGGTCTTGGCGGATCTGGAAGCTGCTGGCGGCGCTGTGAGCGGTCGTGGTGTTCGGATAAATGGACGGAAAATCGGAAAAAAGACACGACAATTCTCCGTGGAAGGTGGAGGATGGAGAGTTACGGATCCGGGCAGCGCTGAGGAGAGCTCGACCTTCGTCCGCCGCGTCCTTCTTGGGCTGTGTGAAATGCGAGAGATATATGCTATGCTCTGCAACGTCGATGTGGGGGGGGGGGGGCGGCGAGCACCGACCGGAGAAGCGTGTAGAAGCTGGAGGGTCCGAGGAGGAACGAGAAGGGGCCGATGAGGAACGAGAAGAGGCCGAGGATGATTGGAAAGCTAGATGCAGAGACGGTCAAAGGTATTTTGGAGTGTGAGCGGGCCGATTCCGTTCGGTGTCGCAATCGCACTCGTATCTCGCTCGTGCTCTCGACGCGGACGCTTTTTTTTTTTTTGTGCTGCTGCGGAAGTGCTTCAGCCTAGCTCGTGCGCTGATATCGAATTGTGCCGTGCGGGAACCGTGGGCCTGTCTCGCGAGACGATTCGGTCGCTATCGATTGCCTCGTGCTTGGTTCTTTTGCTCTCTTTTCTCACGGACGGGAGTGGTAGGTGGAGTATGTGGTGCGTGCGTGTCGTCCTTTTCGATATCTCGTCCCACTGACGTCAATCCGAACGGATGCCAGACTCTTTCCGTTAGATCGAGGAGGAGGAAGTGGAGTCGGGGCCGCTGACGACCGCAGCTAATGGAACACGAGCCGGAGCGTAGTGACGGCGGCGGTTATGACGACGATACGGCTGTTGCGAAGAAGGACGTGCACGGAGGTGGTGGCGGAGGCGGCGGCGGAGTTGTCCGGGGACGAGTCGGCGTTTTCGGGAACGAGTCGGCGGCGGGGCGGTGGCTATCTGCGGACTGCGGACTGTGGAGTGAACCGGGGGTTGCGAGTGAATTGCGAGTGAATTGTGAGTGAATTGCGAGTGAATTGCGAGCGAGTCGAACAGCTGGCGGCGTGGAACGGCTTTCCTCGCTTTCCTCGAGTCACGGGTGGTGTCCGTCAGGACAATCCGGGCTGTAGTTATGGCGGCGACCAGACATGTGCCGCACGGCGTTGATATCGCGATGGGGCCAGTCCTCGGCCTTGGAAGGAGGCTATGTAGCCCACCACCGATTGAGATTGTCGGAGCTAGTCTACATACCCCCGGCAGCTGATCGGCGGCAACGTGGGGATCTCCGGGGTGGGCTGGGGCTGGGGTGGGGGTGACGATTTTTGCGATTGGGCGGTGAAAGAAGGCACAATGGCTACTAGCCACCGCCACTTCTCGGCGAGCAGGCGGACAAACTGACGTGCGCCCGTCCCCCACGTCATCACTGGGCCGAGACAGGGGCATTTTCCACGTGCCGGATCTCCTTCGTCTGCTTACGTACGCACGGCTGGCCGCCAAGTCCGGAGGCAAGCGTGTGGCGTTTGTACGGCGTATGGCGTGTGGCGTGTGTGGCGTGTGGGGGCCGCACTGGAGCTGCAGAATCGGAAAGAACGAGCCCCCAGTTCCGCATCTCCATTGGCCGCGCTCGAGAACCGGCAGTAACGGCGCGAGCGCGTATGCACATAGCTGCTGCCGGTCCAAAACGGCCGAAGGAGGCCGCTGCTGCCCATGCGGCTTTGTCTGACGCTATAGATAACTTCCGGCCGGAGACTAGCGTCCCCGCCAATCAGAGCGCAGGCCGGGTAACCGCCGCTAGCTGGGCTGCGCTAGCCGCTTGCGGCCTCGTCGACCGAACGCCGTGGAATCCCGGTTTGCCGCCGCCAGTCGCGACGGGCTTAGCGTCTCGGACTGCCTGCTTCTTGCGGCGGCCGGAATGCACGACAGCAGCCGTCCCCCACCGTCCTCTCCGTCACCGCTAGTCGCCAACCCCCGTCGTCATCCATCCATCCAACCACCCACTCATCCGCCCAACATCCCCTGGGCGATCGATTGTCGTCCCAACCGACTTGGCAGAGCAGCTGCATGCCAACGCGCGTGCGGACGATCGTTCCGTCATACCCCGCCCCCCTCCCGAGAGAACGAAAAACAGAATCGAGCGGGCTGGCACGTTTGCAACGGCACGGATGGCACTGCGGCTGGCCGCGGAGAGAGCGGAGAGGGGGAGAACGGAAATCTCGCGCACGACGGACCTGGGGGCACCGACATGACGATGCGGTGCGAGCTGTGGCGAGATACATGGGCGCTGCTGCGGACGGTGCGTCGATGTCGTCATATCGCGCCCGCACGCCGGCTGGACGCTTGTGTCTGGCGTCCCGCGGAGTTCGTCTCTCCCTCCCTCCCGCCCGCTCCGAGACACCGAATCCTCGCATGACCCAACCGCCGCTCAACCCAACTGCCGGGACTTCGCCTATCTGCGCGAGCCCCCGCTGCCCTCCGTCGATGCGGGTGGGTGGGGGCCGGTCGGCATCGCTCGGACAAGGCGGCCGTCACGCGTACATAACTCCTCTAGCCCCGCTCGCGATGGTGCGATGGACATCAATGTGAGCGACGTATCGAGTGGCGCACTCCCCGCGGCGAATGACCCCCCCCTGCGCTGGTATCACATGTGGTTGGGCGGATGGTGGTGGTGACGATGGCGATGACGATGATTCATTGGTCGCATAGCATGTGCTCCTCCGGCGGCGAGATGAGATGCCTGCGAGACGTGAGAATCCGTGAACGTGAATCGGCAGGCGGGGCGGTGGGATTCCAGCGGTTGGGTTGGGCCACAGCGCAGCCAGCGAATAGCGATTGGGTAAGACAAACAAGACGGGCATGTATCGGACGTGGAGCAGGCAGCGAGGCCGGCCGTCCAGGTAGGCAGGGAGAGAGCAAGTGCTGTCGGACGGGCGGTTGGGCTGCTGGAGGAAGCGCTTGGACATTGTAGGATAGAGCACGGCTGCGATGAATATGGGGTCGGGAGTCGTGGAGAAGAGTGTGCTAACTAGGTAGCTATTTTTTATTTTTTTTTATTTATCCTTGGCTTCCTTGCCCGCATGCGATCTATTTAGATCACGGCGAGCCAGGAGAAGACTCCTGGATTGAAGTTGGGAAAAGGCAATCAACATCTGCCCTCTCTGCGCCCGAGAAGCCCTAAAACTCGCCAGGAAACCCATGAAGGGACCAATCCAAGCTCCAGGAATTCAAGGGGCAAGAGCACAACGCAGCATCTCTCCGCAGACCCCTGTGGCGGTGAGTTTTCATCAGGGAGTATTCTCATCTGCCAGTCACACATCACGGTGGACGTCCATCTGGGAGTAATCTCACCAGCTTGATAATCTTTTCTCTCAGCTCAATCTCCTGCGGCAGCCATTGGTCGTCAAGCGCAAGATTCAAGCCTCTTCCAAACAGGCTTTCCAAACCTACCTAGGGTGGGTTTGAGGACTTTGCCAAGTCCGTGCTAGCTAGCTAAAAGTACGTACTTACGTACATACTCCGCAGTGCACCGGGACTGTTTCCTTTTGTTGTCATTTATCGCATGGCTGTCCGTTTCCTGTCCCCTGTCCGCACGAAGTTAAAGTGCACCGGGACTGGGCACTGCTTTTTTTTTTTTGTTTCCTACAACCTATCTAGATCATAGCGATGTATATACACCGGTCCCCATCCACTGTCCAAATCCGAAGGCCGCTCGTTGTGGCTCCGCCCCTACCCTCCCGTCCCCAACAAACAAAATCGTACCCCATTCCTCACTCCCTCATTCACTCCTGCAGAAAGCTCATCTCCCGCTCGAGATGCGCAAGAGATCTGAGGAGGGGCATTGGCGCCGCCTGCCATACCGGTCTGCGTGTTGCTTCCCGCGAGCGCCGGGCTTCTCTGCTGCGCTCTCCTGCACACGGGTTTGCACGCGCGAGTGATGTTCTGTGCTTGTGACGGGCTTCGGGCCACTGCAATGCTCGTACGCTGACCTTTCCTGCGCGAGGTCACAACCCAGGAAAAAACACATCAAATCGTTTGCATTCTTGACACCCACGACTAGACGTCACCCGGCGAGCTCTATACGAACAAAGGTTGCGAGAAATATCCTCAAGGTTTTGACCCATTTCAGGACAGCTGCCCCCGCACCGACAGCATCCCTCCCTTTCGCTAGCAAGGAAACACACGGATTGACGTCGGTGGCGGCGTGGACGGAAGGCGGCAACGGGTCTGTGTCTCGTGCGTAGATACGTGGCTGCAGGTGTTCGGCGTGCGCGGCGGCGGCGGTCGGCGCGGAGTTCCGCCCGCCGTTCGTGTGCTCTGGGGCGCACGGCGACTAGAGCGCTTCCGCCGCATCGTGGAATTCCTCTTCCTCCGCGCTGTCGCTGTCGCTGTCGCTGTCGTCCCCGTCCGGGTCCGGCGTGTAGTGCGGATACCGGTTCCATGCGTCGCGGCGCGCGGCACACACCTCGCAGTGCGGCGCGGCGCACTTCGCGACCCGGCGGAGCGGCGCCCCGGACTGCGCGGGGAGCAGGAGCCCGCGCCGTGCCTGCGCTGCGGCGCGATGGCTGTGCCGCGGGCAGACCGCCGTCGGACAGCACGGCGCGACGCCCAGCGCTGGGTCCTTCCTCGAGCCGGCGAACGCGGCCGCGACGTGCGACTCGTACGCGTCGCCGCAGCACCACGGACACAGCACGACCGCGGCCGGGGCGGGCCTCGCGGCGCAGATGTAGCACGCGGTGTCGGTGGCGGTTGCGGCGTCGAAGCGCGCGTCGTAGTGCGTATCGAGGTCGCGCGGATCGAGCCCGCACATCCGCAGCACGCGGTACCACGCCAGAACGCCGGCCTGTCGTAGCGGCGAGCCCCACGCAACCTGCGACGGCGTGCGCCGCCGCCGGTCGGCGGCCCGCGGATCCGCGCCCGCGCCGAGCAGGTGGGCGAGACACTGGCACACGTCGTCGTAGCTGCGTCGCGTCGGCCACGCGGGATCGTCCTCCGCCAGCGCAGAGAAGAAGTCGTGGAGCACGGTGGTGCCGGTCGAGGGCACCACCGCACGCGGGTCCGCGCCTGCGCCCAGCAGCCGGCGCAACGCCGCGCGCGCCTGCGGCCACGCGACAAGGCCCCGAAAGAGACTGCGCGCGACCACCAGGATCGGAGGAGGCGCCTCCGTTGTCCCGTCCGCCTCGAGCGGAGCGTTGGCGTCGAATCCCATCCGCAGCAGTACGTCGATGGCGCCTGGGTTCGCCGCTTCGAGCGCAGCCGCGAAGTGGCGCTGTTCCACGCGGGGCACGAACTCGGCCATCGCCTGCACCGTCCGCGCTCCCTGGCAGAACGCGACGGCGTGCGCGAAGAGCCTGCCCGGATTGTCCCACAGGAACGGGTCCACGCCCCGCTCCAGCAGCAGCAGCGGGAACTCGCCCCATTCGGGCCTGTCCGCCGTGAGCGCATCGATCAGCAGCATCATGCCGTCGTCGTCCGCCACGCTCGTCTGCTCGTCGAGGAGGCCGCGCGCCGTGGAGAGATGGCCGTTGCGTATCGCGAACTGATGCAAGTCGTCAGCGCGGGCGCCCACTCCGCCGGCAGCTCGAGTCCACTCACCGACAGCGGCGTCTGTCCGTCGGCGGTTCTGTCGTTCGGCGACGCCGCCCCCCTACGGAAGAGATCCACGATGCCGGCGAAATCGCCGCTCCGGGACAGCTCGAAGATCGGAGCGTCGGCGGGGAGGATGTTCTGCTTCGACAGAGCGATCGACGGGAAGGACAGCGACCACGCCTCCTGCCGCGACCGAACCGAGAGCAGGAGCCGGAGCCGCCCGAAGACGGTCGGCCACGTGACGAAGTCCACCAGGAGGAGCGTCTGCGTGTCGACGGTCCGGCCGGAATGCGGCGCCACGGTTGCCGTCTTCAGGTACTGGACTTGCCGGACGCCCCAGCACCGCTCGCAGTCGTGGGAGCACGCCGTCGCCTTTGAGCTCTGGTGGCCGCCAATGCGCCTGCGGCCGCGCAGGGCCACGCTCGAATCCGCGGACGGCGGCCACGGGTCCGCGCTGGGGCTGGGACTGGGGCTGAGACTGGGGCTGGGTCGCTGTCGCACGCTGTTCTCCAGCGTCGCCATCCGCGCGTCCATCTGCTGCGTGAGATTTACCACGGCCTCGAGCACTGGAGTATCGACGGCCGTTTGCGCGGCGAGGAGATTCAGGATGTTCGCTTCCATGGCCGACCCGGATTTCCTAGCGCTCTGTTCAGCATTGTTTCCGGACACATCCCCCCGTATCTATGACTGCTGGTCGTCGAACGTCCCCGCAGCGGCGCAAGGCCTCCAGCGATGGGCCGACGGTCCGCAGCCCTCCCGGGAGAGGTAATACGTCCGGGCGAACCGCGGCCATCCGTTCGGCCTGCCCCAGTCTGGAGGCGGGGGCGACGTCTCAGCTCGTGCGTGCAACGCCAGAAGCCGGAGCAAGGAAATGGCAACTACTAACTGCATAGCCAGCAGGAGGACGATGTTGAAGAGCGCCACCAACGAGTCCAGATTTCTGTTGAGCTCGGCCGCCCTCTGGTTCTTGCCGAGGGTCCACCTGGTCCTCTGCCACGTCCGTATGTCGCCGGCGGGAGTGGTGAGGTCGTCGGCGAGCTGCTGCAGCGCCTGGAGGATGCGCCGGAACGGCGCCGTGTCGAGGCTGGTGCCGAACAGCGGGTCGGCGGTCGGCAGTGCGCGCAGCTCGTCGAGGCGCGCCAGCACCGGCCGCAGCGCCACCAGCGACTCCCGGATGGCCACGACCGCGGTCGGCGCATCTTTCCACGCGTCGACCAGCCTCGTGTAGCGGATGATCAGCAGGTCGGTCAGCGCGATGAAGCCGGCGAGACTCGCGGCGACCTCCATCGTCGGCCGGGGCGGAGGGGAACGGCGGGGAACGGCGGGGAACCGTGGGGAGGGAGCTGGACGGTCTGCCGCTGCGGCAAGTGACGGCTGCGGCAAGTGGCGACTGCGGCTGCTCTATATAGCAGACGCTGGCTCGCAGCTCACGACATCCTGGGCGTGGCGTGGATGCGCTGTACGGATAGGCGCCCGGTCCCCCGGCTCCCTCTAAGCAGAGGCTCCATGCGTGATAACCCCGCCTAGCGGGCTGCGGGGCCGAACGCGAATCAACGGGCGTGGACGAGACCCGGTTTCCCAAAAGTCGCAAACTCCTGGTCCGGCGTGTCCCCGCTCTCCTCCACCGCCGTGTCCTCGCCGCCAGAGCCTTGGCCGTCTCCAGTCGAGCGGCCGACACAGCCCCTTCGCCTTATCGGCCCTGGCTCGCGATCGCGCGTGTCGAGGCTGTAGCCAGTGCCGAGCACTTGGCGATGGGATCCGCGAGCGAGACGAATCCGACGGTGGTGGCGGCTCCCTCCGTCCGTCCGACCGAGCCTCGCGGACGCTACCGTAAGCAGATCGACCTGTGGCATTTGCTTTTGCTCTTCATAGACATCCGATTTTGGACTTTATTCGTCTTTTGCTCACTTATTTTTTTTCCAACCAAGGGACAGAGATCCGGGCACTAAGACAAATATGAGACTCTGCCACGCACCAACGCCAGGGGGGGCCGGGGACGTGCCCTACGCTGCTCGATCGCCGTGGCGTGGTTCACCCTACCAGCAACGACGGACCAGCGCCCACAGCCCTGATGCGCCTCCGTGAAGAATGCCACTCTCGTAGGACTCGGGGGGGGGGGGGGGGGGCAGCCAGACACAGACCGACCCACAACC
>Ga0307508_10002105_pt1 | contig 21365 bp, 18 predicted proteins | sample 9_EM_MG_FD_203089 | JGI IMG/M metagenome (GOLD analysis project Ga0307508, IMG submission 203089) | Populus trichocarpa ectomycorrhiza microbial communities from riparian zone in the Pacific Northwest, United States - 9_EM | ecosystem: Host-associated > Plants > Roots > Unclassified | place...
CCCCTTCGACAGCCCGGTCGGCGTGGCGGTCCGCCGCCACTGCGCTCCCCTGCTGGACCTCCCGCGCCACGCACCGCCCGACGCCTACCTGGCCCGGCGCGCCGAACTCGGCCCGGAAGAGGTCAATCGCCGCTTCCTGACCGCCGCGGGCACGGACGTGTTCTGCGTGGACACCGGGTACGCGCCGGAACGTCTCACCACACCGGCCCAGCTGGCGGAGACGGCGGGCGGGACGGCGTACGAGATCGTGCGGCTGGAGAGCGTCGCCGAGGCGGTGGCGGCGAAGGGCGTGGAACCGGACGCTTACGCGGAGGTGTTCCGCGCTTCCTGCCTGGAGGCGGTGGCACGTCCGGGTGTGGTCGGGGTGAAGTCCGTGGCGGCCTACCGGACCGGCTTCGACCTGGACCCGGCGCGCCCCTCGGAGGTGGAGGTCACCCGTGCCGCCGCCGACTGGCTCGCCCGTGGTGGACGACTGGCTGATCCAGTTCTCGTACGGCATCTGCTGTGGACCGCCGTGGACCTGGGGCTGCCGCTCCAGCTGCACACCGGGTTCGGCGACAGCGACATCCGGATGCACCGCGTGGATCCCACCCACCTGACGGACTGGCTGCACCTGACCGCCGGCACCATCCCCGTGCTCCTGCTGCACTGCTGGCCCTACCAACGGCAGGCCGCTTATCTGGCCGCCGTGTTCGAACAGGTGTACCTGGACGTGGGTCTCACCCTGCACTATGTCGGCCCGCACCGGTCCCGGGCGATCCTGGCGGAGGCGCTGGAGATCACACCGTTCCGCAAACTGCTGTACAGCTCCGACGCGTACGGTGTGGCCGAATTCCATCTGCTCGGCGCACTGTCCTTCCGGCACGGACTGGCCGCCCTGCTCCAGGAGTTGGTGGACACCGACGAGCTGAGCCTGCCGGACGCGTTGCGCCTCGCGGCCTGGGCGGGCGGCGACAACGCCCGCCGCCTCTACGGACTTCCCGCCCCCGATCCCGTCCCAGCAGGCGAGCACGACTGAGCGCCCGCCGTCCCCGGAAAGTATGATCAAGCAATGTCTGACATGACCGAAACCACGCCCGGCTGGCTGACCGCCGACGATCTCGAACAGGCCCGCGCCCGGATGCCGATCCTGTATGTCGAGGCCGTGCCCGTGCGCGTCGACGACAACGGCGAAGTCACCAGCGTCGGCCTCCTCCTGCGCATCGGACCCGACGGAACGGTCAGCCGGACTCTGGTCTCCGGCCGCGTTCTGCACCACGAGCGGGTACGGGACGCGCTCCTGCGCCACCTGGAGAAGGACCTGGGACCCGTGGCCCTGCCCCGGATCCCGTCCTCGCTCCAGCCGTTCACGGTCGCGGAGTACTTCCCCACCCACGGCGTCACGCCCTACCACGACCCGCGCCAGCACGCGGTGTCCCTCGCCTACGTCGTCCCGGTGACCGGCGACTGCCGGCCCCGCCAGGACGCCCTGGACCTGGTGTGGTTCAGCCCGCAGGAGGCCCTGTCACCGGCGGTGGAGAGCGAGATGCCCGGCGGGCACGGCGTGCTGCTCAAGCAGGCGCTGGCCCACGTGGGCTGTGCGATCTGACCGCTCAGTCCGATTCCTTGCGCTGGGTCGTGCCCGGCTCCCCGCTGTCGCGGCGCCACTCGACGACCAGCTCGTCCTTGTTGCCGAAGCGGACCAGGTGGCTGCCGACGACCCCTTCCAGGAGGTCCAGGTGCTCGGACTCCGTCTCCAGCTTCAGCAGCAGCGCGCCCTCGGTGGCGGTGAGGGAGCCCTTGCCGCCGTTCTGGAAGAGCAGGCTGCCCTCACCGCTGTCCTCGTCCCAGGTGGTCTCGCTGCGGCGGCCGAGGTGGGAGGCGAGCTGCTTGGCGTAGCGGTGCGGGCGGTCGGTGGCGACGCGGGCTTCGGAGCGGGGCATGGGAGGACTCCCTGTAGTGCGGTGCTGCGGGACGACTCGATGCTCCCGCAACACCGGGCACGGTGGGCCCATTCCCCGACCGTCACAGCTCGCAAGGTATGAGTGCGGCTCAGGGTATGAGTGCGGCTCAGGAGCGGGTCTTGCTCGTCATCGAGAACTCGTCGGCCTCCGCCAGGTCGAAGTCGCCGTGGTCGCTGCCCAGCCCTTGCGCCACCAGTGCCGCCGCCGCACTGCCGAGTACGGCCGCCTCGCGTGGCGTACGGTCCAGGCTCACGCCCCGCAGGAAGCCGGCCGAGAAGGCGTCGCCGCAGCCGGTCGTGTCGACGACCTCGACCTCGAAGGCGGCGACCGTCTCCGTGCCCTCGGCGCTCACCAGGAGGGCGCCGTCGCCGCCCCGGGTGACCGCGACCAGGCCCACCCCGCCGGCCACGAACTTCCTCGCGCCGGTCACGAGGTCCTCTTCCTCGCTGAAGCCGAGGACCTGGTCCTCGTTGGGGAGCAGGAAGTCGACGTACGGGAGCAGCGGTTCGATCTGGTCGAAGGTGCCGAGCTCGCCCGGTGCGAGGAGGTCCACCGAGGTGACCACACCGTGGTCCTTGGCGTGCCCCAGGATGCGCGCGGCGACGTCGGCGCCGATCAGCTCGGGGCCGCCGAGGTGGAGGTGGGTCGCCTCGGCCACGGCGTCCCAGGGCACGTCGTCGAGGCCGTAGGTGAGGTTGGCGCCGAGGAGATGGAGGGTGGGGCGGTCGCCGTTGGGGCGGATGGGCAGGACGGTCGCGGAGGTGGAGGTGTCGATGCGGCGGACCAGCAGCCCGGTGTCGATGCCCGCCCTGGTGAGCAGCTGCACCAGCAGGTCGCCGGTCGGGTCGGTGCCGATCGCTCCGGCGGTGCGCACCGAGGCGCCCAGCTTGGCGAGGGTGAGGGCGGTGCCGGCGGCCGTGCCGGCGGCGGTCATGCGGATGTCCTCGACCAGGGTTGTGCCCTGGCCCTCGGGTATCTCCTCGACCGGCCGTACCAGTACGTCCAGTACGTGCACGCCCATGGTGACGACGTTCATCGCTTGCCCTCCTGCACGGTTCGGGTGGTGCCGTAGTCGCGGGCGAGAGCGGCCTCGATCACCGCGATCTGCTGCTGTTCGTCGAGGACGCGGGGCTGCCCGAGAGCGGCCGCGCGCTGGTACACACCGCAGGCCCACTCGAGGAGCAGCGCGTGCTCGACCGCCTTGTCGAGGGTGGGCGCGTGGGTGACCGCGCCGTGGTTGGCCATCAGGGCCGCACCGCGCCCCTCCAGCGCGGTGAGGACCGACTCGGCGAGTTCCGGGGTGCCGAAGGTGGCGTACGGGGCGACCCGGACGGTGCCGCCGAGGGCCAGCAACTGGTAGTGGATGCAGGGCAGTTCGTCGAGGACGAGGGAGAGCGCGGTGGCCATCGGGGCGTGGGTGTGCACGACCGCCCCGGTGCCGTAGCGGCGGTAGACGCCGAGATGCAGGTCCAGCTCCGAGGTCGGCAGCAGGGACCCGGCGACGACCTCTCCCTCCAGGTCCACGACGGTCACCTGGTCCGGGGTGAGGGCGGCGAGAACCGCGCCGGTCGCGGTGATCGCCACCCGGTCCTCGACCCGCACGCTGACGTTGCCCGCCGTACCGATGAGCAGGCCCTCGGCTCCCAGACGGCGGCAGGCGTCGGCCACGGCGGCCCGCTCCTCGCTCAGCGCCGGGCTTGAGTCGGTCATGCGCGCGACGCTAACGTAAACCTGAAACAAAGTCACGTTCACGTTCGGAGGTTGTCACATGGCTGAACCCACCCCGGACGTCGACCCGGCGGCATGGATCGCGTCCCTGCGCCGCACTCCCCAACAGGCCCGCAGCAGGGCCCGGTTGGCCCGGGTGCTGGACGCCGCCGAGCACATCCTGGTCGAGGAGGGCGTCGAGTCGCTCACCACGACCCGGATCGCCGCCGCGGCGCGGGTCTCGGTCGGCTCGCTGTACCAGTACCTGCCCGACCGCGGCGCGATCATCGAGGCGCTCGCGGCCGGCTACTTCGCCAAGCTGGAAGCGGCGATGGACGAGCTGGTCCGGGCCGCGGCCGCCGAGCGCTGGGAGGACCCGGTCGGTGTCCTCATCGACGCGTACGCCGAGATCTACCGCACCGAACACGGCTTCCGGGCCCTGTGGTTCGGCAGCGGTCTGACCGAGCGGACCCGGGTCGCGGACCGCGAGCACAAGCGCCGGATGGCCGACGGGATCCGCCGCATCCTGCTCGCCCTGCACCTCGCCGAGGACGACGAGAACCTCGCCCGCGTCTGCCACGCCGCCCTCCTCGCCGCCGACGCCCTCGCCCAGGAGGCCTTCCGCCGGGACACGGCAGGGGACGCGGCGCTGCTGGAGGAGGCGAAGATCCTGCTGCGCGGATATCTGATGGACATCGCGGCGCGGTACAACGGATCCTGAACGCCGTAGAGAAACGGGGGCCTCATGCGACTCGCCTTCACCGGCCGGGTGATCGAATGGCGCGGACCCGCGCCGTACTACTTCGTCCCGGTGCCCGACCAGGAGTCCGCCGACATCGGCGAGGTGGCCAGGATGGCCACGTACGGCTGGGGGGTGATCCCAGTCGAGGCCCGCATCGGCGACACCGCCTTCACCACCTCGCTCTTCCCGAAGGACGGCGGCTATCTGCTGCCGCTGAAGGTCGCGGTGCGCAGGCCGGAGGGGCTGACGGCGGGGGACGACGTGAGTGTGGACATGACGGTCCGCTTCTAGGGGACAGGGGTCAGGCGACGATGCAGACGTCAGAGGTGCCGCGTGCGGTGGCCGCGGCCATGGCGATCGCCTCGTCACTCGGCCTGCCGGCCGACGACGCGATCGTCCTTCACGACTCGAACAAGCTCACCCTGCGGCTGCTGCCCTGTGACGTCATGGCCCGGGTGGCGTTCGCGGCGGATCAGGTCGCACGGTTCGAAGTCGACCTTGCCCAGCAACTCGCCGATTCCGGGTGCCCTGTGGCCGCTCTCGCGCCCGGAGTGGACCCAAGCGTCCATGAGCGGGACGGCTTCGTGGTCACGCTGTGGACCTACTACGAGCCCGTGACAGCGCGAGAGGTCCCGGCGGCCGACTACGCCCGAGCGCTTGAGTCGCTGCACGCCGGCATGCGCAAGATCGATGTCCCGACGCCGCACTTCACGGATCGAGTCAAGCAGGCTCAACGACTCGTGGCGGACCGCGACCGCAGTCCGGCGCTCGCCGACGCGGACCGGGAGTTGCTCGGCGACACGCTGCGAAACCTGAGACGAGCGATCGTCGAGCGCGGCGGCGCCGAGCAGTTGCTGCACGGCGAGCCGCACCCGGGCAATCTGCTCACCACGCGGAACGGGCTGCTCTTCATCGACCTGGAGACGTGTTGCCGTGGGCCCGTCGAATTCGACCTCGCCCATGCGCCGGAGGAAGTCGGCGAGCACTGTCCGGGGGTCGATCAGGACCTGCTGCGCGAGTGCCGGATCCTCGTGCTGGCGATGATCACGGCGTGGCGCTGGGACCGGGACGACCAACTCCCCGACGGGCGCCGGCTGGCGGCGGAGTGGCTCGGCCAGATCCGGGCCGCCGGCTGATCACCGCATCCACGTATCGTTCAGCCGTGACCCACACCGAGCCCCTGCGGCTGTCCGACATGCCTCTGCACGATCCGTTCGTCGTCGCGGACGAGGAGACGCGGACCTACTACCTGTACACGTCGAACGAGCCGTCCGTGTCGGGTGTGGAGGGTGTCGGCACGATGGTCTACCGGAGCCGGGATCTGCGGGAGTGGACGCGGCCCGTCGTGGTGTTCCGCGTGGGTGAGCAGAAGGGGATCTGGGCGGGAGACGGCGGGTGGGCGCCGGAGGTGCACGAATGGGGCGGCAGGTACTACCTGTTCACCACGTTGCACGACGAGAACAGCCCGCTTCCGGTGCCGCCGGCCGGCCGGTGGGGTACGCCCTTCCAACTCCCGAACCATGCGCGCGGCACGATCACCGCCGTGTCCGACTCCCTGCTGGGCCCCTTCACCGTCGTGGACCCGGCACGGCCCACCCCGCCCGCGCACCTCATGACCCTCGACGGCACGCTCTACGTCGACCCGGCCGGGCAGCCCTGGATGGTGTACGCGCACGAGTGGCTCCAGACCGTCGACGGGACCATCGAGGCGATCCGGCTGGCCCCGGATCTGACGGAGACGGTCGGGGAGCCGGTCTTCCTGTTCAAGGGCTCGGACGCGTTCTGGATCAGTGAGCAGATCCCCGCGGGCGTACCGCACCAGATCGCGCCCTACGTCACCGACGGCCCGCAGCTCCACCGCACCCCTGAGGGCGCCCTCCTCATGCTGTGGTCGACGTACGAGAAGGACACGGCCGGCGAGGACGGGACCGTCAGCGGTGGGTACGTGCAGACCTACGCCGTCTCCAAGTCCGGTGAGCTGACCGGCCCTTGGGAGCAGCGCCGGCCGCTGGTCCGGGACGACAGCGGACACGGCATGTTGTTCCGGGCCTTCGACGGCCGGCTGATGATGATCCTTCACCGTCCCTTCGAGAACGCGCGCGGGAAACTGTACGAGGTGGGCGTCGAGGGCGATGAGCTGCGGGTGCTCCGGCAGCGCACCGACCTCGACGGCGACGCGTGACGGTCCTCAGCGCCCGAGGCTCGCGGCCGCGGCCACCACTCGGTCGCGTTCCAAGGCAGTGAACAGCCCCTCCGACAGCCAGGTGTCGGCGAGTGCGCGCACCGCCCGGACGAACGCGTCGGAGGACGCGAACGGCGCCTGTTCCCACAGCACGTCCAAGAACGTACGGCCGTCGTCGCGGGCGCGGTTCGGGACGCCCGAGTCGGTCGTACCGAAGACGACGACGGGTTCGCTACGCCTGAAGTAGGCGTGGTAGCGGGTGTCGTCCGCGAGGTGGAAGGGGGCGAGGGTGAGGCCGTGGGTGGTGAAGTGCAGCGGGCGGCCCTCGGGGCGGACGGCGTCGGCGAGTTCGCCGCGGAGCGTGAAGTCCTTGTAGAAGGAGAACGCGCGGAAGGTCGTGGCCGGGCTCTGCGCGACCAGCAGGACCGGGCCGTAGAAGAGGGATTGGACGGTGGGATCGTCCAACGCCCTCTCGATGCGCAGGCGGTAGGGCGTGGAGAGGGCGACGCGGTCGCCGGCCCGCCAGTCCCGGTTCAGGGTGAGGTAGCTGCCGGGCACGGCCTCGACCCGCTGCCGTACACCGTTGACCGTGACGGTGACGCCTGTCGTGGCCCAGGAGGGGATGCGGAGTTTCAGGTCGAGCCTGCCGCCACCCTCGCGGAACGTCAGGGTGCGCACACCCTCGTACGGATAGGTACTCGTCTGCTCGACGACGAGCCCGCGCTCCGGCCAGCGCAACGTCGAGGCGAGATGGAGGTTGACGTACAGCGCGTTGCCGTCGGCGGAGCGGAAGTAGATCGAGTCCTGGTACTTGGTGTGGTTCTCCGTCCCGGTGCCGCCGCAGCAGGTCCCGGTGTTGTCGTACTCGCGCACCACCCCCGGGCCCATGCCCACGAAGTAGGTGACCTCCGGGCTGCTCGTGCTGGGGGTGTCCCGGCGGGAGGCCAGGATGTGGTTGGTCAGGCCGCGCTCGTAGTAGTCCATGTGGGCGGGGTCCGGGGCGTGGAAGAACAACTGCCGGGTCAGCTTGAGCATGTTGTACGTCGCGCAGGTCTCGGCGTTCCTGTCGTCCAGGGTGGCCGCGACGGCGTTGCGGGCACGGAACATCTCGCCCTCGCCGGTGCCTCCCAGGCTGTAGGTGCGGGGACCGACGACCATGCCCCAGAAGTTGCGGGCCGCTTCGGCGTACCGCTCCTCCCCCGTGTGGTCGAACAGCCGTACGTAGCCGGTGAATTGGGGGATGTGTTGGTTGGCGTGCCGCCCGTCCAGGACATCGCGGTCCGCCGCGCAGGCGTCCAGGAGCGCGGTGTTGTCGAAGCAGCGGGCGGCGGCGAGGTGTTCGGACCGTCCGGTGAGGGCGTACAGGTCGGCCAGCACCTCGTTCATGCCGCCGTACTCACCGGCGATGTAGATCGACCACATCCGCTCCAACTGGGCCTTCGGCAACCGGCCGAGGCGGCTGTGCACCCAGTCGCCCATCGCCGAGGCGATCCGCAGGGCCTGCTGGTTCCCGCCCAGCGTGTGCGCGTCGAGCAGCCCCCGCATGATCTTGTGGCAGGTGTAGTACGGCGCCCAGATGGTCGGGTACGTCGTGTAGCTCTCCAGCAGGATGAACTGCGTCTCCGGGTACGCCGCCAGATAGCCGGGGTGGCTGGGTCTCGGCGAGCCGTGCTCCGCGAAGGCCTGCTGGCACTCGCCGAGCGCGGTGACGAGGTAGTCGAGCTTGGTCTTGAGGGCGGACTCGCGGGTGTCGGCGTACGCCTGGGCGAGGAGGGTCAGGAAGTGGCCGCCGTAGTGGCCGCGCAGGTTGCCGTCGGCGGTCTCCCAGCCGCCGGGCGGCCGGGCTCCTCGGGTGTCGAGGCCCGCGTTGGCACGGAAGACGGCCAGGATGCGGTCGGCGGGGTAGGAGCGGGCGTAGTCGAGCATCAGGTCGCGCTTGCGGCGGAACACGCCCTCGCCGAGGCTCACTTGGCCGAGCGGGAAGGGGTGCACCGCCCAAGTGGGCGGCGGGGCGGAGGGTGCGGCGTAGGACGGGGTGGCCAGCTGTGCGAGGGGGACGGCAGCCGCTGTGGCGGCGGCGAGGCCTAAGACCCGTCTGCGGGTGGGGGGTTGGGACATGCTCGGTCTCCGATCGGTCAGTGCCGTGTCGTAGGCAGCCACACACGCATCGTCGAGGGGCCGCGGTTCGCCCAGGAGTGGTACGGCACCAGGGGGATGCCCTGCTGCTCGGCGGTGGGCACCTCGGCCTGGTCCAGCGGGCTGTACGGCCACAACTGGTCGCGCGGCTCGGTGAGTTCACCCGGTGCCACGACCGTGCCGTCCGGGCCGTCCAGCGGTTCGGCGGACGGATCCACCCGTACGGCGTCGACGTCCCGTCCGTCCGGCAGGTCCACGGACTCGGCGCAGTACACGAGTGGTCCGCGCTGGACGGCGACCGTGCCGCGTACCGCGTCGATGCGGGGGTCCGGCGTGATCCAGCGCGGTGCGACGGGCAGTTCGAGCCGGATCTCGTCGCCGGGGCGGAAGACCCGGGTGACCGTGGCGGTGCCCGGGGCGACCGTGCGGCGGGTCCCGTCCGCGTCGACCAGGTGGGCGGTGGCGCCCTCCGTCCACGCCGGGACGCGCAGGGACAGGGTCCATGGGCGGTCCGGGGAGCGGGCGATCCGCACGGAGACGGTCCCGCCGGACGGGTAGTCGGTGCGGACCCGCAGGGCGACACCGTCGGCGGAGATCTCCGCGTCCGCGTACTGGTGCAGTTGGATGCCCCGGTCGTCGGCCGTCGCCAGGTACGCGGGCAGCAGGGCAAGGGTCCGTGCCACGTTGGTCGGGCAGCAGGACACCGCGAACCAGGGGGCGCGCAGGCTCGATTCGGCGCGTGGGCTCACGGCGCGCGGCGCGGGCACGGTGCCGCGTCGGCGGCGGTGCAGGGTGTTGGAGTAGAAGAAGGAGCGGCCGTCCTCGGACGGCGAGGTCGCGACGACGTTGAACAGGGTCCGCTCGGCGAGGTCGGCGAAGCGCGGCTCACCGGTGGCGAGCAGCAGGCGCCAGCTGAGCATCACGGAGGCGACGGAGGCACAGGTCTCCGAGTAGGCGCGGTCGGGCGGCAGGACGAAGTCGTCGCCGAAGGACTCGTCGCGGTGGTGGGAGCCCATGCCGCCGGTCAGATAGGTGCGTCGGGCGACCGCGGTCTCCCACTGCCGTACGACCGCCGCGAGGAGTTCCTCGTCCCCTGTCTCCACCGCCACGTCGACCGCGCCGGCCGCGAGGTAGAGGGCGCGGACGGCGTGGCCGCGCAGGACGGTCGCCTGCCGTACGGGCAGGTCGTCCTGGTAGTAGACGCGGCCGAACTCGCCGTCGGCGAGGGTCCCTTGGCCGCGGCGGTCGACGAAGAGGGCGGCCTGGTCGAGGTAGCGCTGTTCGCCGGTCGCGCGGGCCAGTTCGACGAGGGCGGTCTCGATCTCGGGGTGTCCGCAGACGCCTTCGATGCCGCCGGGGCCGAAGGAGGCGCACACGTGGTCGGCGGCCCGGCGGGCGGTCTTCGCGAGCTCTCCGTCGCCGTGCGTCCGGAGCTGGGCCACACCCGCCTGGATCAAGTGGCCGTAGCAGTACAGCTCGTGGCCCCATTCGAGGTCGCTGTAGCGGGCCTGCTGGCCGGGGCGGCCGAAGGCGGTGTTGAGGTAGCCGTCGGTTCCCTGGGCGGAGGCGATGGTGTCCACGAGGGAGGCGGGGACCTCGTATCCGGTCTGCCAACTCATCGCTTCGAGCAGCTTGTAGACGTCGGAGTCGGCGAACTCCCGTCCCCGTCGCGCCTCGACGGGGGCGTGGAAGTTTCCGGTCCAGCCGACGCGGTCCATCCAGTCGCGGCAGTGGTCGAGGGAGGCGGTGGCGTTGACCGTCCGGCGCCCGGCCCAGAACCCGCCGGTGATCCGGACCTCGTCGAGGCCGAGCGGCCGCAGTCGGCCCTGGCTCGGTGCCACCGGTACGACGGGTGAGCCCACGGTGTTCTCCTTCACGCATCATCCCTTCAGGGCGCCCGACATGAAGCCCCGTACGTAGTGCCGTTGCAGGAGGAGGAAGACGAGGAGGCAGGGCACGGCGAGGACCACCACGCCCGCCTCGGTGGCGCCGTAGTCGACGGCGCCCATGCTCTGTTGGCGCAGGTTCGCGACCGCCAGCGGCAGCGGGGCCTTCTCGCTGTCGGAGATGAGGATCAGCGGGGCGATGAAATCGTTCCAGGCCGCGAGGAAGGCGAAGAGGCCCACAGTGATCAGGCCCGGCCGCACCGCCGGGAGCAGCACCCGGCGCAGGGCGCCCGCGGTGCCGCAGCCGTCGACGAGGGCCGACTCCTCCAGTTCGCGCGGGACCGCCTCGAAGGAGATCCGCATCATGAAGGTGGCGAACGGGAGTTGGAACATGGCCAGCACCAGGCTCAGTCCGACCAGCGAGTTCTGGAGGTGGAGCCGGCCGAGGAGGACGTAGAGCGGGATGAGGAGGGTGGCGTACGGGACCATGAGGATGGCCAGGGTCAGCAGGAACAGCAGGTTCTTGCCCGGGAACCGGAAGCGGGCGAAGGCGTAGCCGCCGAGCAGGGACACGCCGACGGTGAGGGCGACTGTGAGGGCCGAGACGACGGTCGAGTTGAGGAGGTAGCGCCACAGGCCGGCGTCGTAGTCGAGGAGCGTGCGGTAGTTGCCGAGGCCGTAGCCGGACTCCTGGGCGGTGCCGGGCTGGGCGCTGACCGAGGCCCAGGTGTTCCACAGCAGCGGGAACAGGAAGATGACGGCCAGGCCGCCGGCGACGACGTAGTAAGGCGTTTGGCCGAGGACTCGCGTGCGCACGGCTAAGTCCCCTCTCATGACTCGTCCGCGTGGCGCAGACCGCGGAACTGGAGGGCGTTGAGGAGGAGCAGCGCGGCCAGCACGAGGATCGAAAGGGCCGCCGCCGTACCGAGGTTGAGCCGTTGGAACGCCTCCCGGTAGATCAACTGCACCACCGTGACAGTGCTGTTGTCGGGTCCGCCCTTGGTGAGGACGAAGAACTGGTCGAAGGCGAGCAGTGATCCGGTCACGCAGAGGAGGAGGGAGAGGGCGAGCGACGGGCGCAGCAGCGGCAGGGTGATGGAGCGGAAGATCTGGCCGCGGCTCGCGCCGTCCATGCGCGCCGCCTCGTACAGCTCGTGCGGGATGCGTTGGAGGCCCACGAGCAGGATCAGCATGTAGAACCCTGCGAACTTCCAGACGACGAGGAACACCGTCGACAGCAGGGCGGAGGTGGGCGTGCCGAGGAAGGACACCGGGTCGTCGACGAGGCCGAGTTTCTCCAGGGTGCGGCTGAGGGGGCCGGTGGTGGGGCTGTACATGCCCCAGAACAGCAGGGAGGCGGAGGCCAGCCCGAGGGCGCCGGGCAGGAAGTAGACCGTGCGGAAGAAGCCGGCTCCGGGGCGGGACTCCTGCACCAGCAGGGCGAGCAGGAGTGCCAGGCCCAGCAGGACGACCGTGACGATCCCCGTGTAGAGGAGGGTGAAGCGGACGGCGGGCCAGAACAGGGTGCTGTCGGAGACGTCGGTGTAGTTCTCGGGGGCGTTGGAGCCCTGGTCGCCGGCGAGCAACGGCCAGTCGTGGAGCGACATTTGACCGACGAGGAGCAGCGGCAGGACGAAGAGGACGGCGACGAACACGGCCGTGGGGGTGGCGTAGGCGAGGCCTTGGAGTGTGCGGGAGTGCCACAGGAGTGCGCGGGGGCGGCGGTGCTGGGGATCCGTCCGGACCGGGGGTTCGGCGGTCGCCCGGTCCGGCGTCTTCACCTGCATGTCCCTCCTCTGCCGGGTGCCACGGTCAGTCGGCCAGTGAGGCGGTGACGGCCTCGTTGTCCTTCTCGACCTTCGCCCCGTCGCCGAAGACGGCGTCGCGCATCAGGGTCAGCCAGGGCCCGTTGGGGTCGTTGAAGGTCTGGCCGAACTTCAGCGCGTAGGGGGTACGGCCGTCCGCCACGAGCTGGTTGATGGTGACCAGGCGCGGATCCGCCTTCGAGTACTTGTTGGACGCGAGGTCGGTGCGCGCGACCACGTCCTTGTGCGCGGCGACCACGTCGACCTGTGCCTTGTCGCCCAGGGACCAGGCGAGGAAGTTCCAGGCCTGGTCGGTCTTGTCACTGGTGGCGGAGATGCCGATGGCGTCGCCGCCGACGAAGGTCGATTTGCCGCCGTCGGGTCCGGGGATGGGGGCGACGCCGAGGTCGAGGTCCTTGGGCATCAGGCCCAGGGTCGTCGACGGCATGGGCATCACGCCGACCTTGCCCTTCGGGAAGACGCCGGTCCAGGTGACGCCGGTCTCGTCGCGCGCGCCGGGCGCCACGATGTCGTCCCGGACCCAGCCGCGGTAGGTGTCGTAGACCTTCTGGGCGGTGCCGGAGGCGAGGAGGGCCTCGGTGCCGTCCTTGTTCAGTACGTCCTCGCCGGCGGCCCAGATCGACGGCCACCAGGTGAAGACGCCGCAGCCGCCGCAGTTGCCGCCGAAGAAGGTGCCGTTGACACCGCCGCCGAGCGCGTCCACGGCCCGTGCCTGGCGGTCCCAGTCGGCCAGGGTGGCGGGCGGCTTGTCGGGGTCGAGCTGCGCCTTCCGGTAGAGGTCCTTGTTGTAGAAGAGCACCGACAGGTCGAGGGTGTGCGGGACGACGTACTTCTTGCCGTCGTACGTGCCCGCCTTGATGTGCGACTGGGCGAGGTCGTCGGCGAAGGGCAGGGCGTCGATGCGGTCGGTGAGGTCGGCGAAGAGCCGGCTGGAGGTGTAGTTCGGGACGAACACCACGTCGGAGGCGAACAGGTCGGGCAGGTCCTTGGCGCCGGCGGCCGCGCCGACCTTGGCCTGGTAGTCGTCGGTGGGGATGACGGTCAGCTCGACCTTGTTCTCATGACCGGCGTTGTACGCCTTGACCAGTGCCTCGCTCTGCGGCCGGGTCGCCGCGCGGGTCCACATCGTCAGCGTGGCGCCGTCGTCGACGCCCTTCGCGTCCGCGGCTTTGGTGCCGTCGTCCTCCGAACCGCCGTCGCCCGACCCGCAGGCCGTGGCCAGGCCGACGGTGGCGAGCAGGGCGACCGCGGCGGTGGCGAGGCGGCGGACGGGTTCGTGCGATCGTCCACGCAATCGTCCCTGCGATCCGGGCGGGCTCCCCATGACGATCCCCCTCCGTGCCGAGCATCCGGAAGAAACGAGCTCCTGGAAGAAACGAGCCGAAAAGGCTTTCGCAAAGCTAGGACCGAGCTGAGGGCCCGTCAATCCCCCACGCAGAACAACGAGTTCAGGTGGGCGTCCGAAAATTCTCGCGTACGGTTTACGCACGTCACGCGAGACAGGAGACACGCATGACATCAGCCGCCGGCGCCTCTCGTGCGCGCACCACCACCCTCACCGACGTCGCCCGGCTGGCGGGCGTCTCCGTCGCGACCGCGTCCAAGGCCCTGAACGGCCGGAGCCAGGTGCGCGCCGAGACCCGGCAGCGGGTGATCGAGGCGGCCGAGCGGCTGGCGTTCCGGCCCAACCAGGTCGCCCGCGGCCTGCTCGCCGGGCGGACGGGCACCGTCGGACTGCTCACCAGCGACCTGGAGGGCAGATTCAGCATCCCGATCCTGATGGGCGCGGAGGACGCCTTCGGGGCGGGCGAGGTCGCGGTGTTCCTGTGCGACGCCCGCGGCGACACGATCCGCGAGCAGCACCATGTGCGCGCGCTGCTCGGGCGCCGGGTCGACGGTCTGATCGTGGTGGGCAGCCGGACCGATCCGCGTCCGTCCCTGGGGCGCGGGCTGCCCGTTCCCGTCGTCTACGCGTACGCGCCGTCCGAGGATCCGGCGGATCTGTCGATCGTGCCGGACAACGTGGACGCGGGCCGGATCGCGGTGGAGCACCTGCTGGCCTGCGGCCGGACCCGGATCGCGCACATCACCGGCGACCCGGGATACCTCGCGGCGCGGGAGCGGGCGGACGGGGCCCGGGCGGCGCTCGCCGACGCGGGCCTCGCGCTGGTCGGGGAGCCGCTGTTCGCGGAGTGGTCGGAGGGATGGGGGCGGGCGGCCACCGCGATGCTCCTCGAGCGGCACCCGGACGTGGACGCCGTGCTGTGCGGCAGCGACCAGATCGCGCGCGGTGTCGTCGAGATCCTGCGGGAGCGCGGCCACCGGGTGCCGGAGGACGTGGCGGTCATGGGCTTCGACAACTGGCAGATCCTGACCTCGGCCTCCCGGCCGCCGCTGACGAGCGTCGACATGAACCTGGAGCAGGTCGGACGGGCGGCCGCGCAGGCGCTGTTCGGCGCGATCGACGGCGCTCCGCGCTCGGGGGTCGAGACGCTGCCCTGCCGTGTGGTGATCCGGGGGTCCACGGCGTCCCTGTCCTGAACCGTGCGGTCGCCCAACTCCACTCTCATCCGCCTCCCTTGACACTCCATCAGCTCGCTCCTACGTTGCGAAAACCTTTTAGGTCGTTTCAGCAAAGGGGAGCCTCCGATGCGAAGACGAACAGTCCCGATCCTCCAGCGCCTCCTCGTCGCCCTGGCGCTTCTCGCCTGTTCCGTCCTCGCGGCGACCCCGGCCCGGGCCGCGCAGACCATCGGGTTTCCCACCTTCACCGGCCCCGCGGTCCCCGCCCCGCCCGTCGCCTACACGCCCGGCGACATGATGCGGAGCATCTACGACGCGGAGAGTTCGGGGACCGACTTCTGGATGGACCGCCTGCTGGCCCGCACCGGCGACGACCCGGCCGGTCCCTGGTTGATGAGCCGTGGGCGCGCGGTGTTCATGAAGACCCACAACCCCGCGGTGCTCGGCTTCGGCGGCCAGGTGGCGTACTGGGAGAGCATCAGCAACAACAACGCCTACACGGTGGCGATCAGCCCCGGCACCTTCACCGAGCAGGTCTCCCAGCGCCGGCAGACACCCAGCCACTGGAAGAGCGTCCACACCAGCGGCTCGGTCACGGTCGACCAGACCAAGTTCATCACCGACAACAACGTCGCCGTGACCAACCTGTCGATCAAGAACAACGGCAGCGGCTCAACCACCCTTCAGCTGAGGGCGACTTCGCCGTACGCCACCACGGGCACCGGCAGCGAGTTGACCGGCCAGGTGAACGCCTACAACAACCTCACCACCATCCGGCCCAGGCTCACCGGCGACGGCTTCGCGGTGTCGAGCGGCGGCCTCAACCGGTCGGTGACGATCCCGGCCGGGGCCACGGTGACCGCCAAGGTGGTGATGGGCTTCGTCACCGACGAGATCCCCGAGTCGCTCAGCGAGTACAACGCCTACGCGGGCTACTCCAACGCGACCGCCTTCGCGACTCACGTCCGGGCCTACAACCTGTGGTGGGCGCAGAACGTGCCCTACATCGACGTACCCGAACCGGCGATCAAGAAGAACATCTACTACCGCTGGTGGCTGATGCGCTTCAACAACCTCGACGCCGACATCCCCGGGCAGACCTTCCAGTTCCCGACCTCCACCGAGGGCGTCCTGGGCTACAACAACGCGATCGCGCTGACCCAGCCGATGCACATCGACGACCTCAAGTACCTGCGCAACCCGGCCTACTCATACGGGGATTGGCTGAGCGTCGGCCAGGTGTCCAAGGGCGGGCGCTTCCTCGACAACCCGGGTGATCCGGAGAACTGGTCGAACAGCTACACCCAGTACATCGCCGAGGCGGCGTGGAGGAGCTACCAGATCCACGGCGGCCAGCCGGCCGTCGCCGCGCAGCTCGCCCACTACGCCGAGGGCGACGTGAAGGGCCAGCTCGCCTACTACGACCACGACAACAACAAGCTGATCGAGTACGACTGGGGCGCCTTGACCGGCAACGACGCCGACGCGGTCTCCTTCCACTGGAAGCCCGGGAACATGGACCGCGCCGAGTCCGCCTACCAGTACAGCGGCGCCCTCGCCGCCGCACAGGCCTACGAGGCGACCGGCAACACGGCCAAGGCCACCGAGATGCGGTCGCTGGCGAACCAGATCAAGGACGCCATCGTCAACGTGCTGTGGAATCCCAACCGGCAGTTGTTCGAGCACCGGTTGAAGTCGACGAACGAATGGGTGCCCTGGAAGGAGATCAACAACTACTACCCGTTCTCGGTCGGCGCGGTCCCCAACACCGCGACGTACAAACAGGCGTTGCGCCTGTACGACGACCCGGCCCAGTACCCGATCTTCCCCTTCTACACGGCCAACCAGGTCGACAAGCAGGCGGCGGCCGACGCCGGGGAGCCGGGCTCCAACAACTTCTCGACCATCAACTCCACCGTCCAATTCCGGCTGTACTCCTCGGTGTTGCGCAACTACCCCAACTCCTGGATGAACGCGACGGACTACAAGAAGCTCCTCTACTGGAACGCCTGGGCGCAGTACGTCGGCGGCAACACCCAGTGGCCGGACGCCAACGAGTTCTGGGCCGACTGGAACGGCAGCTCGATCGACTACCGGTCCTGGATCCACCACAACATCCTGGGCAGCAGCAACTGGACGGTGATCGAGGACGTGGCGGGGCTCCGGCCGCGCGACGACGCCAAGGTGGAGCTCTCCCCCATCGACATCGGCTGGGACCACTTCACGGTCAACAACCTCCGCTACCGGGGCGCCGACCTGTCCGTCGTCTGGGACGACCCGGCCGACGGCGTGGTGCGCTATCCCGGTGTCCCGGAGGGCTACTCGATCTACGTCAACGGCAACCGGGTCGCCACGGTCGGCTCGCTGGTCCCCTTTACCTGGGACCCGGCCACCGGTGACGTCACCACGAGCGGCACGGTCACCCACCACACCGCGGTCCCCGGGCTCAAGGCGCCCAACCAGGTCGTGCAGGACAGCCCGCGGATGGTCGACATGCTCGCCAAGGCCGGCGTCGACCTCACCGCCGACCTGACCAACCTCGCCGCCGGGGCGACCGTGTCCGCCTCCTCCACCGGTTCCGGCAGCACCGCCGCCGGAGCGGTCGACGGCTACCCCACCAACGAACCGTTCTGGGGCGCCGACGGATCGGCCGCCCAGGACTGGTACGAGCTGAACTTCGGCACCGCCCGCACACTCAACGAGGTGCGTCTGTACTTCAAGGACAGCCGTCCGGCTTCGACAAGCTATCGAGCTCCGTCGGCATACACCGTCCAGTACTACAACGGCAGTTCATGGGTGGACGCCCCGAGCCAGACGAAGAGTCCGGCCGCGCCGCGCGCCAACTACAACCTGGTGCGGTTCCCCGCGATCAGCGCCCAGCGCGTCCGGGTTCTCGCCACCAACGCCTCCGGCGCCAGGACGGGCCTCACCGAGGTCAAGGTGTACAACAGGGGCGGCGTCCAGCCACCGGCCAACCAGGCGAACTCCGCGACCGCGACGGCGTCGTACACCTCCCCCTGGGAGAGCGTCACGGCGGTCAACGACGGGATCGACCCGGCCTCGTCCAACGACACCGTCAACCCGCGCTGGGGGACCTGGCCGGAGACGGGCCAGCAGTGGGCGGAGCTGACCTGGCCGTCGGCGAAGACCCTGAACAAGGCCGACGTGTACTTCTTCGACGACGACCAGGGCATCGACATGCCCGCCTCCTGGAAGCTCCAGTACTGGAACGGCGGCGCCTACGTCGACGTGCCGGGCGCGAGCGGCTATCCCCTGGCGAAGAACCAGTACAACAGCGTCACCTTCACCGCCACCAACACCACACGGCTGCGGGTGCTGCTCACGAGCAACGGCAGCAGCTCCGTCGGCCTCCTCGAAGCAAAGGTGTACGGCCCGTGACCCGTTCCAGGCATCTCTCCGTGCTCCTCGCCCTGCTGACCCTGGCCGTCGCCTTCCTGGTGGCCCCTCCCGCGTCGGCCGCCGTCGCGTTCACCTCGACCGGAGTGAACCAGAACGGCGGCAACTGCCTCGACCTGCCCGGCAGTTCGACGGCCAACGGCGCCCAGCTGCGCGCCTTCGGCTGCTCCTCCGCCGCCAACCAGAACTTCGGCTACGGCCCGGTCGCCGGTACGAGCGACACGTACACGATCACCACCCAGTCCGGCCAATGCGTCGACGTCTACGGTGCCTCCACGGCGGACAACGCGGCGATCATCCAGTGGCCGTGCCACGGTGGGACGAACCAGCAGTGGCGGCTCGTGCCGGTGACGGTCTCCGGGACCGACAGGACGTTCAACCTGGTCTCGGTCGGCTCGGGCAAGTGCGTGGCGCCGAGCGGCGGTTCGTCGGCCTCCAACACCAATCTGGTCCAACTGCCGTGCTCCGCGACGGGCGGCAGGGTGTGGCGGCTGCCCGCCTTCACCGGCGGCGGCACGAGCGCGGGCACGTTCACCAACCCGCTGTCGCAGCACGGGCCCGACCCCTGGCTGACGTACTACGACGGCTTCTACTACCTCGCCAGCACGACCTGGAACTCGACGGTCACCATGCGCAAGGCCGACACGCTGGCGGGACTCGCCACCGCCACGGACCAGGTGATCTTCAACCTGACCCGGCCCAACGGGGCGGGCACGATGTGGGCGCCGGAGTTCCACCTGCTCGACGGCCCCAACGGGAAGCGCTGGTACTTCTACTACACGGCCGGGCGGGAGCCGTACGACCTCGGCACCCAGCGGATCCACGTACTGGAGAGCGCGGGCCTGGACCCGATGGGCCCCTACACCTTCAAGGCCGACCTGCTCGACCCGACCCAGGACAACACCTGGGAACTGGACCCGGGCATCCTTCAACTGGGCGGCCAGCTCTATCTGTTGGGCACCTTCTACAACGGCTCGCAGCCCATGTTCATCCGGCCCCTGTCCAACCCGTGGACCGCGAGCGGCACCCGCCGTGTGCTGTCCACGCCGACCTACGGCTGGGAGACGGTGGGCGGCGCGGTCAACGAGGGTGCCGAGGTGCTCCAGCGGGGCGGGAAGACCTTCATCGTCTACTCGGCGAGCCACTGCTCCACGCCCGACTACAAGTTGGGGATGCTGACGTACAACGGCGGCGACCCGCTGAGCTCCTCCTCGTGGGTGAAGTCGCCGAACCCGGTCTTCCAGCGGTCCAACGCCAACGGGGTGTACGGCCCCGGCCACAACGGTTTCTTCAAGTCGCCCGACGGGACCGAGGACTGGATCGTCTACCACGCCAACAGCTCAGCGAGCGGCGGCTGCGACATGAACCGCACCACCAGGGCGCAGAAGTTCACCTGGAACGCCGACGGCACACCGAACTTCGGGACTCCGGTGGCTCTGGGTGTACCGCTGACGTCACCCTCAGGTGAATAGGCAGGAGCGAGGTCACAACCATGTCGTCGCCGACCAGACGGCGGCACCGGCCATGAGAAGGAGTGCGAGGTTGAGGCCGATGCGGCGGTCCCCGCGGCTCAGATGAACCCTGATCGCGCCGGCCTGAAGGAGCATGAACCCGATGGCCGCGGCGAAGGCCAGCCAGGGTGCGATGTCGGTCGCGGGCGGCAGGACCAGGCCTGCCGCGCCCAGGACTTCGATCACCCCGAGCGCCCTGACGACGGGCATCGGGGTGGTGTCCACCCAGGCCATCATCGGCTGCAACTGCTCGCGGGTCCGGCTCAGCTTCATGCCGCCCGCGTAGAGGTAGAAGAGGGCGAGGAGACCGGCGGCGGTCCAGTACACGACGAGCATGCATCACATCCAGCATCGGTTCTTCGGTCGTGCGGCGATTCCACCGCTCCGGTGCCGCGCCGGTCCAATACCGGTTGGGGGACGGCGATACCGCGGCGGTATCGTCGCCGGTCATGGACTTGCGGACGCTGCGGTACTTCGTGGCGGTCGCCGAGGAACTCCACTTCGGCAGAGCCGCCACCCTGCTGCACATGAGCCAGCCGCCCCTCAGCAGGGCGGTCAAGGGGCTGGAGACCGACCTCGGCGTCGTTCTGCTGCACCGCTCCGCCGCGGGCGTCGCGCTCACGCCGGCCGGGGCGACACTGTTGGACGAGGCGCGCACGCTGCTCGACCAGGCCGACCGGGTACGCCTCCGCGTGGCCGCGGCGGCCGGCGCCATGGTCCTCACTGTCGGCATCCTGGGCGACAGCAGTGACCGGGGCGCGACGCGGCTGGCGGCCGCCTACCGTGAACGGCATCCGGGCGTCGAGGTCCGTGTCCGCGAGACCGACCTCACCGACCCGACCTGCGGGCTGCGCGCCGGTCTTGTCGACCTCGCCCTGACCCGCGGGCCGTTCGACGAAACCGGCCTGACGGTACGGGAGTTGCGCGCCGACCCGGTGGGCGCGGTGCTGCGCGCCGACGATCCGCTGGCACACCACGGCCGCCTGAGGCTCGCCGACCTGGCGGGCCGGCCCTGGTTCCGCTTCCCGGAGGACACCGACCCGGCGTGGCAGTCGTACTGGAACGGCGGCGAGCCCCGTGAGGGGCCGGTGGTGCGCGCCGTCCAGGAGTGTCTACAGGCCGTGCTCTGGGGCGGCACGGTCGGGATGGCCCCGCTCGGGCACCGACCGTCCGAGGAGCTGGTCGTGGTGCCGCTGATCGACATGGCGCCCAGCCGCGTGGTGGTGGCGTGGCGGGAGGGCGACACGAATCCGCTGATCCGGTCGTTCGTCGGGCTGGCCACGGCCTCCTACCGTCGTTCTTCCCCCTGAGGGGAAAGTCCGGAGGGGCGACTGCCTATATACGGGTGCCGGCTTATATGCGGGTGCCGGCGAGCGCGTGGACGCTGTCGAGTACGCCCGCGGCGCCGTGGTGGCGTCGGTAGGGGCGGAGATGCCGGGCCGCGGCGGTCAGACTGCGGCTGGCTCTCAGGGAGTTGAGGGTGGGGTAGACG
>Ga0307508_10002106_pt1 | contig 21364 bp, 14 predicted proteins | sample 9_EM_MG_FD_203089 | JGI IMG/M metagenome (GOLD analysis project Ga0307508, IMG submission 203089) | Populus trichocarpa ectomycorrhiza microbial communities from riparian zone in the Pacific Northwest, United States - 9_EM | ecosystem: Host-associated > Plants > Roots > Unclassified | place...
GCCACAGTAGCCTCCAGCCCAGATGTGCAGTGAAACAGCACCGTCCCTCACTTGGAGCGGGGTAGGGACCCCGCGACCCACGCAACCGAGACCCCGCGACCCACGCAACCGAGACCCCGCGACCCACGCAACCGGGACCCCGCGACCCACGCAACCGGGACCCCGCGACCCACGCAACCGAGACCCCGCGACCCACGCAACCGAGACCCCGCGCAGCGCGCGGAATGTTTCGCTCAGGGGTCGGGTTGAGGCTCATGTTCGAAGCTCGAAATGAGTCGTTGACGCTCCCAATGAGAGGCGTAGTTTCCATGTTGATGCTGAGTGGTTCCTCTTCCGCATTCCAGCGAAAGACGAGAGGACCACTTCACGAGGAGGAACGTTGATGAAGTCAGTGAGCCTGGAGGATCTCGAGCGTCGGCACCGTTCTCTGGACAGCGAAGTCCACCGCTTGGAACGGCAAATCTACCTAACGAACACGGAGCAGCATCAGGTAGCTGAGCTAAAGAAAGAAAAGCTCAGGACGCGCGACTTGATTCAAGACTTGAGAAGGTCTTAGTCAAGGTTCTTGATTCCCCTCCGCGCCTTGCCCGAGGCGCAGGCGACTTTCGCGACAGCGCCGCTAGGCGTCCGACGGAGGCGTACTCACAACTTCACGCACTGCTTGCTGTCGCACATGTAATTCTCGGGGCAGTCCGAGTTGGCGTAGCACTTGCCGTCGTTCGGCTTGTCGGAGCCGCTGTCGTCGCCGGCTTCTTTGGTGTGCTCTTTGAACGTGGAGCGACTCTTGTCGAAGCGCTCGGCGCCTCCGTACACGTCCTTGTTCAAGTCGTCGAGCGACTCGTCGAGGCGCTGCTTCCACTCCGGGCTGATGCCGCCCGAGTGTTCTTGCTCGGTGGCCTTGGCGATAGCGAGCCAGTGCCGCGAATCGGCGCGAAAGCCTAGCCGATAGTCGGTCATGCCGCGCAAGTACGCGTAGCGCGCCTGCTCGTTGAAGCTGAGCGAGTCGGTGTCGCTTTCGAGCACTCGCCACAGCGCGAGCGCTTTCTCATACTGGTTGTCTTCGTACAGGCGCTGCCCCCGGTACAAGTCTTCCCGGTAGGTTGCGCACCCGGCACACGCCAGGACCAAAGCGAAAGCCGCAGAGAGCCGAAGCCGCATGATTCCAGGCAGCCTACCCTTACTCTTTCCGGTACAGCAAGCGGTGGATCGGCAGACCCGTGTCTCGTGGTCGTCGGGGCCGCATCGCGTTTGTCGGCGGGCCCCGACCCCGCCTAACCCGCCGACTGCGACTGATTAGGCCTTCCGGTACAGCAAGCGGTGGATCGGCAGGCCATCCTTGATGGCTCTGTGCTCGCGGGGGCTGCGGGCGAGGAAGGGATTTTCGGCCAGCCGCGGCCCAGCAGGCGCCGCCGCCACGAGCCCGGGGCAAGCATCGATGGCCGCTTCGTATTCGGCCGCGCGATCCTCGACGTCGGTCTGGACGAACAGCTCCCCACCCGGCACCAGCACCCGCACCAGCTCGGGGAGCAGAGTGGGGTTTACGACCAGCCGTTTCTCGTGGCGCTTCTTCCACCACGGATCGGGGAAGTGAATGTACACGCGCGCAAGCGACGCGGCGGGCACGCGCGGCAGCGCGCTGCGTGCGTCCTCGTAAAAGACGCGGCTGCGTTGGCCGAAGCCGCTGGCCTTCAGCTTGTTGTCCACGATCGTCGCCCACTTGCGGCGGATTTCGAAGCCGAGCATGCAAAGCTGTGGCACTGCCGCCAAGCGCTCGAACAAGAAGCCGCCGCGACCCGGACCAATCTCGAGCTCGATGGGCCAGTCGGGGCGCACCAACTCCGCCAGATTCAGCTCGTTTGCCTCAGGCAGGCGCGGGGCGTCGGCGTACGGGTTCGGCTTCGTGTTAGAGGCGGCTGACATGGTTTCGAGGATCGGCCCGGTCGGCAATGGCGGCGGAGCCGTAGCACAGCCGGCGGGCGCCCGGACCTGGCTCGATACGGCGTGCCTCGCAACCTTCGCCGTCGTCACGCTGGGGCTGGCGATTTGGGCAGGTTCGTCGGTGCGCACGGCCTGCGGCGGAAAGCTTGGAGCTCCTCTCGACGACAGCTACATCCACTTCCAATTTGCCCGAAGCTTCGCGCGTCTTCGTCCGTTCGAATACGTGCCCGGGCTGCCGCGCGTGCCCGGCGCTACGAGCTTACTGTGGCCGGCGCTGCTTACCCCCGCGATTTGGCTCGGGGCGTCGAGCGGCGGTCTGCTCGGGCTCTCGTGGCTGCTCGGTTTCGGCGCCTTGTTCGGTCAAGCGTGCGAAGTGTACCTGGCGAGCCGGCGATTCCTGAGCCAGCCGCTTTCGTTCGCAGCCGGGCTCGTGCTGCTGACGTTCTCGGCGAACACCTGGTTTGCGGCCAGCGCGATGGAGGTGGTGCCGCTCGGTTTCGTGCTGCTGCGCGCGGCACGGCGCTCCGCGGAATTTTTGGAAGGCTCGCGTTCGCGCGCGCGCGCCCGCGAGCTACTGGCGCTCGCGTTCGTGGCGGCGCTCATGCGGCCGGAAGGCGCGCTCGGGGCGCTGTGCGCCGCCGGGGCGCTGGGACTCAGTGGCAAGGCCAGCCGCTGGCACGCGCTCGCGGCGCTGGCGGCACCGCTCACGACACCAGCCGTGAATTTGCTGTTTACGGGCAGCGCCGCGCAAACGACCACGCTGGCGAAATGGCTGTTCACGAATCCGTACTACAGCGGACGGCTGGCTTCGACGGTGCTCGCCAACCTGCAGCTGTTTTACGGCACGCTGCTCGACGGCCAAGAGTGGTCGTGGACGTTCATCCCCGAGGGTTATCGCTTGGTGGCGCTGGCCACTTTGCCGGCACTCTGGCTGGCCGCCGAGCGCCGCGGCGCGCGTGGCCACGCGGCGTTCTTGTGGCTGGTCGGCCTGGGCATGCTCATCCCGACCACGTACGAGACTTTCTTGGTCAACCGGCTGCGCTACTTGTGGCCTTTCAGCGGTCCCTGGCTGCTGGGCTTGGCGGCGCTCGGCGAGCTCGCGGCGTTGCCGCTTGCCCGCTTCAAACCCCGGCTCGGGCTGGTCGGCCTGGCGGTGCCGGCGCTCGCCGGCTTCGGGTTCGCGAAGCTTTTGCCCATTTCGGTCGGCGACTTGGCGCAAAGCGCGGCCGCCATTTCGGCACAGCAAGTATCGCTGGGGCGCTGGGCGGCTAGAGAGCTGCCGCGCGACGCGAAAATCGGCGTCAACGACGCGGGCGCCATCTCGTTCTTCTCCGACCGCGCCACGTTCGACGTCGTCGGCCTAACCACGCGCGGCGAGGCCCGCTATTGGGTCGGCGGGAGCGGCTCGCGCTTCGAGCACTACGAGCACCTGCCGCGCGCCGAGCTGCCGACGCACTTCATCGTCTACCCAGAATGGTTCGGTATTCCTGAGCTACTGGGTGAACGCTTGACGGAGCGGCGCGTCGACGGCGCCACCATCTTGGGCGGCCCGTTGATGGTCGCGTACCTGGCGGACTTATCGAGCTTGGGCTCCGGCGCCCGGCCGACTCTCGACGTCGGCTCGCGGCGCCTGGTGGATGAGCTCGACGTCGCCGACCTGGATAGCGAGAGCGCGCACGGCTACCTGCTCGGTGCGAGCAGCGCCCAAGACGACATCGTCGAAGCGCGCGCTGGGCGGGTGGACGGCGGCCGCGCGCGTCGCTTGCACGAAGATTTTCGGCTGCACGTCGAGCCGGGCGGCCTTTTGGTCGTACGGCTGTCGGCCGGCTTCGCCAGCGAGACCACGCTCTCGGTAGGCGGCGCGCACGCCGGCAGCGTGCCCGTTGAGCCCGGTCACTTCCAGGAGCTAACCGTGGCGGTGCCAGGCGACGCCGCCGCAGGCGCTTCGCCCATCAGCCTGCAGAGTAGCCAGCCGCTCACGCTGCTTCATTACTGGTCGTACGGGCGCGTGCTATAGCCGGCGCATGCGCCGCCGCACTCTCGGCAAAACCGGCATCGAAATGTCCGAGCTATGCCTCGGTACCTGGGGCCTGTCCGGCGACGGCTACGGCCCCGTCGACGAGGCCGAGCAAGATCAGGTCATCGAACGTGCCGTCGCGCTCGGCATCAACAGCTTCGACACCGCCGACGTGTACGCCAAGGGCGCGATGGAGAGTCGCCTCGGGCGCCTGCTCGAAAAGCACCCCGACGCGATCGTCATCACCAAAGTCGGGACGGACCGCTCGGCTACCCCGCCGCTGAAGCGCTTCGACGCCGACTACTTGAAGCAGAGCGTGGGCGAGTCGAAGGAGCGGCTGAAGCGCCGCATCGACGTGCTGCTCTTGCACAACCCGTCGAGCGTCGCGCTGAAAAAACCTCACGTCGCCGAAACGCTTAACCAGCTCGTCGAGAGCGGCAGCATCCGCTGCTGGGGCGTGAGCATCGGCGACGCCGAAATCGGCAAGCTGGCCATCGAGCAGGGGGCGCAGGTGCTGCAGCTTGCCTACAGCGTCTTTCATCCGCAAGAGTTGAGCGGCGTGGTCGGGCTTGCCAAAGAAAAGCAAGTCGGCCTGCTCGGCCGTTCGGTCTTGGCGCACGGGCTTTTGTGCGGACAATGGCCGAACACCAAGCAATTCCCGAGCGGCGATCACCGCCGTGATCGCTGGACGAGCGACGACTTCAAGAAGCGCATTTCGCAGCTGGCGGCGCTGCGGCCCTGCGTCTACGGCGAGATCACCAGCCTGCGCGCCGCGGCGCTGCGCTACGCGCTCTCGGAGACCGCGCTAAGCTCGGTCGTGATAGGTCCGCGCAGCGCCGTGCAGCTCGATCAGCTGGTGCGCGATGCCGGCAAGGAGCCGCCGTACATGGATGAAGACGGCAAGATGTCGCTCTCCTATCGGCTGGCGAACGTGGGCATCAAGCCGTGAACGCCGAGCTTTTGGCGCTCCTACGTATCGCTGCGGCTGCCGCGAAAGTCGTGATGGAAGTGTACGCTCGCCCGTTCGACGTCGAGTACAAGGGCCCGCAAGATCCGGTCACGGAAGCCGATCGGCGCGCCAACGCACTGATCTGCGAGCTGCTCGAGCGAGAATTCCCGGGCGTGCCGATCGTCGCCGAAGAGAGCGACCCGGAGACGTTCGCAGGCTTCCGCAACTCCGACCGCGTGTTCTTCGTCGATCCGGTCGACGGCACGCGCGAGTTCGTCGATCGCAACGGCGAGTTTGCGGTGATGATCGGCGTCGTCGAAGGCGCGCGCGCCTTGGCGGCCGTGATCGACGCGCCCGCGCGCCACGAAATCTTCGCGGGCTGGGTCGGCCAAGGCGCCGTGCGGATCGCGCACGGCAAACAAGAGCCGATCCGGGTGAGTGAGCTCAGCGACCTCAGGCAGGGTCGCCTGGTCGGCTCGCGCTCGCACCGCGGGCCCAACCTCGAGCGCGCGCTGGCCAGGCTGGCCCCGCGCGAAGTCTTGGTGATGGGGAGCGCCGGGCTCAAGAGCACCTTGGTCGCCTGCGGCCAGGTCGAAGCCTACGTGGCGCCGGGCTACGCCGGGCAGCGTTGGGACGCCTGCGCCGGCGACGCCCTCGTCACGGCAGCGGGTGGCAAGCTCACCGACACCCACGGCGATCCGATCGACTACCGCGCGCCCTCGCTCAGCAACGATCGCGGGCTCATCGCCAGCAACGGCCACGTGCACGAAGCACTGCTAGAAGGCCTCGCGGAACTGCGGGACGGCTGACGATCGGGGTCGGAAGCAACTCGGGCGGATGTGCCTCCGAGCTCACTGCGCGGCCTCTCGCATTGGAGCGTGCGCCCGCCTCCCCGCTTTCCCCGCGGCACGCCCGGTCGGTGCCCCGTCTCATTCGGCTACTGACCAATATTTTTTGACGGGCCGCACTGTGCCCCGAGAAGTTCAGGGCCATTTGCTGTCGCCCCAGGGCGTCGTGCAGCGCGCGCTATTGACCAATGCCAAGACGAGGGCGCGGCGCCGTGCGTCGGCCCCGCGGCCCCGGCGCCACACGCATCGCGCTTCACGCGGCGGCCGCGACGCGCGACGCACTCGCGGCCACGCTAGCGCAAACGCCCGCGTTCGCTCGCGGCCGATGCCACCGGCGACCGCAATGGCAGCTTCTGCAATTCAGGCTGCGTTTTGGCAGCCCAGCAGGCGATGCTAGGGTTGACGACGTGAGCGTGCGCGGCGGCTCCTTGCGACCCTTGCCTGATGCGGCCGACGTCATCGTGGTGGGGGCGGGCATCATGGGACTGGCGACGGCGTATCACCTGGCCAAAGAGCACGCGCGGCGGCGCATCTTGGTGCTCGATGCCGGGTACTTGTGCGGCGGCGCCAGCGGGCGCAACGGCGGCGGCGTGCGCGCCCAGTGGTCGACTGAAGCCAACGTGCGGCTCATGCAGGAGAGCCTTACGATGTGCAAGGAGTTCGCGCACGAGCACCGCATCAACACTTGGTTTCGACAGGGCGGTTACCTGTTCTTGGCGCGCGACGCAGCGCACGCGACGGAGCTTGCGAAAAGTGTCGAGCTGCAGCGCCGTCTGGGCCTCGAAACGCGCTTGATTGACGCCGCCGAAGCGCAGCGCATCGTGCCCCAGCTCGAGCCGCGCGGCATCCTGGCGGCGAGCTTCAACGCGCACGATGCCGTGGTATTTCCTTGGCCGTTCGTATGGGGCTACGCGGAAGGGGCGCGTGCGCTCGGCGTCGACATCCACACCTTCTGCCGCGTGCACGGCGTCGAGCGCTCGCGCGGCAAGGTTTCGGGCGTCGTCACCGAGCGCGGGCCGGTGCGGGCGCCAGTCGTCGTGAACGCCTGCGGCGCCTTCAGCCCCGAGCTTGCGCGGAGCGTCGGCATCGAGCTGCCCACCAAACCGCACCGCCATGAGATCTGCGCAAGTGAGCCACTGAAACCGTTTCTCGGGCCGCTAGTCGCCGACCTGGGTTCGGGGCTTTACTTCTCTCAGTCGACACGCGGCGAGATCGTCGGCGGCATCGGTAACGCGAAGACGCCGGCAGGCTCGAGCCAAGCGTCGTCGGTGCGCTTTCTCGCGCTCTACTCGCGCGCGCTGATCGGCGCTTGCCCGGCGCTTTCGTCGCTCAAGCTGCAACGGCAGTGGGCCGGCCTCTATGACCTGTCGCCCGATCACGCACCGATCGTCGGGCCGGTGGACGAAGTGCCCGGCTTCTTTCTAGCCAGCGGTTTCATGGGCCACGGCTTCATGATGGCGCCCGCGGTGGGCAGGCGACTCGCGCGCGCGATCGCGACAGGCGTTACGCCAGACCCTTTCGGCGCATGGGCCTACCGACGCTTCGCACTCGGAACGACGCTTACTGAAGCGATGATCATTGGCTAAATCGCAGCGAGGTTTGGAGCCTCGAAGAGTAACCGGCGAAGCGCTGACGCAGGGCAGTCTACAAACACCTACAGTGTGGCTCTCGCGGCCTTGATTGACAGGTTCGAGGCTGCCGGCGTACCGTCCCCACGCACGCGAACTTGGGGATTTTGCGCGAATTTCTGCGCATCCTCCGGTTTCTTCGGGTCCTCGACTGTCCACTCGCCTATCCGTCTCGGGAGGAATTTCCATGCTGCGCTCTTCGCGTACTGTCGTCTCGCTCATCGGCTCGCTCGTCCTGGGCTCCGTCACCACCACGACCGCCACAGTGCTGGTGGCATCAACCATGCTCGCGGGCTGTAAAGACGAGAGCCAACCCGACTTCTGGGTAGAAAAACTGAGTGACGCGTCGTGGAAGGCGCGCGCCATCAACCGTCTGGCGCAATTCTTCGAGGATGCCGTCACCAAAAACGGCAACGACATCAAAGCTGCCGACGTGCAGGAGCTGATCAACAAGACCGTCGATCCGCTGACGAAGACTTACGTCAACGACTACGCCGCGCTCGACACCAAGACGCGCGTGTCTTTGATCCAGCTGCTCGCTTCGTTCAAGGACAAGCGCGCGGAGCCGGCGCTCAAGAAGGCGTTCGACGAATTCGTCAAGACGCCGGCCACCGCCAAAGACGAAAGCGACGTGAAATGGGCGGCCAAGGCCACCGGTGACCTGAAGCTCGAATCGCTCGCGGCACCGATGGTCGAAGCGTTCGCGAAGCTGCGTGCCAGTACGATGCTGGGTGGCGTGACGTACAAAGACTACAGCGAGTCCATGCTCGACATGCCGAGCAAGGCTTGGGTCGGACCGCTCATCAAGCGGCTCGAGCCCGAGATCGTGCCGCCTGGCAAAGACAAGAACGCCATCGACCCTTACAAGGACGAGCTGTTCTGGCAAACAACGTCGGCTCAGCTTTTGGGCATGATCGGTGACCCGCAAGCCGTCGAGCCGCTGCTCAAGGTCATGCTGGACCCGAACAAAGCCGACGTGCAGCCGACAGCGATCTCGGCATTGGTGAAGCTCGGAAAGCCCGCGGTCGACGCGGCTACCAAGCTGCTGAGCGGCAAAGACGACAAGCTGGTCGGCTTCGCCATGCGGCGCATCAAAGAGATCACGGGCAAGGACGCCGAGGGCACTCCTTACGTGGCAACCGCCGCGCTCGTGCTCGGCACCTCGGGCCGCCCCGAAGCGACGGCGCCGCTGGTGGCCGCGCTCGGCACCGAGAAAGACACCGCAACCCGCGCCGTCATCGCGCGCGAGCTGACGAAAGTACCGGCCACCGACGAGTCGAAGACGGCCTTCAAGCGCGCGTTCGAATCCTTTTCGCTCGACACCGAGATCCCGCCGGGCGGCAGCGCGCTCGAAGCGCTCACGGAAGCCGCAGGTCAATTCTACGATCCGGGCATGGTCGATTGGCTGCTCGAGCGCGCCGCCAAGACCCGTGGTAGCGGCGACGACTTGAAGTCGTTCCAGGCCGGCATCACGCAGACGGCCATGAAGCTTGCCAAGCCGGACCAGCTAGCAGCGGTGAAAGCCGCGGTAGACAGGTACGGCAGCGCCGACATCGAGCAGAAGCTGTTCAAGCTGGTCGACGCGCAGCTCAAGGCCTGCGGCGATCGCGCAGCTTGCTACGTGGCGGCGATTCAGAAGCCGGAAAGCCAAGAGCAAGCCACGCAGTTTGCGGGCGTGAAGGCCGGCTACATGATCGGCATCTTGGGCAACGACGCTGCGCGCGACGAGCTGCTCGGCGTGCTCGACAGCATCAACAACGCCGCCGTGCGCTTCGTGGCCGGCGAGACGCTCGACCATCTCACGCCGAAGGGCAGCAAGCCCGTGGCCGACAAGCTGAACGCCATCATCAGCAAAAACGCCAAGGCCGCCGATCGCGAAAAGGCCGCTTACGACGCGCCGTTGAAGACGGTGATGTACCGCATCGAAGCCCGCAACTGAGGCGCGTGCGCGCGGGCCCGGGCTGATGTCACGCATCCGAATCGAGGTCCTGAGCGGCGACGAGCCTGCCAGGGTTTTTGAATCGGATGCGGACGTCGTGCGCATTGGGCGTGCGGCGGAGTGCGAGCTACGACTGACCGGCGCTCAGCTGTCGAGCCGGCACGCTTGCATCACCGCGACGGCTGCAGGCTTCGTGGTCGAAGACGAGGGCAGCGCCAACGGCAGCGTGCTGTTGCGCGGCGACGAGCGCATCGAGCTGTTGCTCAGCGGCGGACGGCACGCGCTCTCGAGCGGCGACGAGCTGGAGCTGGGCGGCGAGAGCGGCGAGCCGACACGGCTTCGCGTCAGCTTGGGCGACGAGCTGCCAGCACCCGAGGTCGTGGCGACGCGCAGCCTGCAAGAGCTGGCGAGCGCGCCGCAGACGTTGGAGCCCAAGGTGTGGGCCGCCGTGCTCGCCGCGCTCGGAGCTGCCGATTCGCTGGAGGCCGTCGTGGCAGAGGTGGCGGAGGCGGCGCTCAGGCTCGCGCCGCGCGCCACGCACGCCACCGTGGCACTGCTCGACGACACGCAGGCCGAAAAGGGTCTGCTCTTGCCGATGGTGACGCGCGTGCGCGGCCCCGGGGGCCTGCCCGTGGCGCCGGCCGGTCCGGTCGCGCTGACGCGCAGTGTGGCTCGGCGGGTCGTGGAGGGCCGCGCGGCGGTGCTCGCGGCCGACGCCCCGCGCGAGTCGCTTGGCTCAGAATCACTGCTCGGCGCCAACATCCGCAGCACCATCGGCGTGCCGTTGTGGAAGGGCGACGACATTTTGGGCGTGCTGCAGGTCGACAATCGCGACGCGCCGGCGATGTTCGATCGGCGCGACGTGGAAGCGCTCGGCGTGCTAGCGCACGGCGCGTCGCTGGCGGTCGTGAGCGCGCGCCTGATTCAGAAGCTCATGCTCGCCGAAGAGCAGCTGCGCAAGGAAAATCAGTTTTTGCGCGGCCGCGAGCGTTCGCGCGCCGGCGAGCAGCGCATCATCGGCACGAGCCGGCGTATGGAGCAGGTTTTGGCGCAGCTGGGCAAGGTGGTCGACACGCGCGTCACCGTGCTGGTCGAAGGCGAGACCGGAACCGGCAAAGAGCTGTTCGCCTCCGCCCTGCACTACCGCTCGAACCGGCGTGACAAGCTGTTCGTCGCGCAAAACTGCGCGGCTTTTCCCGAGAACTTGCTGGAGAGCGAGCTCTTCGGCCACAAGCGCGGCGCGTTCACGGGCGCCACCGACGAAAAGAAAGGCCTGTTCGAAGTCGCCGACGGCGGCACGCTGTTCTTGGACGAGGTCGGCGAAATGCCGCTCGCCTTGCAGGCCAAGCTCTTGCGCGTGCTGCAGGAGGGCGAAATCCGCCCCATCGGCGCGAGCGCCACGCGCCGCGTCAACGTGCGCATCGTCGCAGCCACGAATCGCAACTTGGAGAAAGAAGTCGCGGAGGGCCGCTTCCGCGAAGACTTGTACTACCGGCTCAAAGTATTTCCGCTGCGCGTGCCCTCATTGCGCGAACGACGCGAAGACGTGCCGCTGCTGGCCGCACATTTCCTGGAGCGTTACACGCGCGAGCTCGGGCGCGAAATTGCCGGTTTTACGCAGCCGGCGCTGGAGTTGCTTTCGGCTTACGACTGGCCCGGCAACGTGCGCGAACTCGAGAACGAGGTACAGCGCGCCGTCATCCAAGCCGAAGGCGAAAGCTTCATCACGCCCGAGCTGCTCAGCGCCCGCGTCCGAAAAAACGAGGGCAAGGCGCCCGCCGCCGCAAGCTCTGCGCCGGCAGCAACCGAGGACAACGACGACGGCAGCGGCACCTTGCGCGAAATGATGGACCGCATCGAAAAGCGTATCTTGGCGCGCACGCTCACGGCGCACGGCAACAACAAGACCGCAGCTGCCAGAGCGCTGGGCATCACGCGCGAAGGCTTGCACAAGAAGCTGAAAGGCTTCGGCATGTGAAAGCCGTCAGTTGTCAGCTGTGGCCTGCTCGCACGCCGAAAGGCACATGCGAGACCTGAGGACATCGGCCGTGCGCATCGGGTCAATCCCTCGCGACAACGCAACTGACAGCTGACGACTGAGAACTGACGGCTACTGAATGCCATATTCGCGTAGCCGGCGATAAAAGGTTCTGCGCGGGATTCCCGACAGCTCGGCGGCCTTGACGCGGTTCCAGTTGCACGAGCGCAGGGCTTCGATGATGCGCTCGCGCTCGTCGCGGCGGTGTTGCGACGTGGTGCCCTTTTTGGCTGGGCGCAGCACGCTGGGCGAGCGATCGCTCACGGGGCGGAAGCCGTCCGGAATCTCGAAGTCCTCGGGCAACAGCTCTTGGTCCTCGCTCATGACCCAGGCATTCAAGAGCACGTGCTCGAGCTGCCGCACGTTGCCGGGCCAACCGTACGACTGCAGCCGGCGCAGCGCCTCGCGTGACACGGTCTTCTTCTCACGCTTGTAGCGCGCCGCGAATAGGCCCAAAAAGTAGTCGACCAGCTGCGGCACGTCGTCACCGCGTTCACGCAACGCCGGCAAGTGAATCTCGACGACGTGGATGCGATAGTACAAATCTTCGCGGAACTTGCCCTCTTGCACCATGCGTTCGAGATCGCGATTGGTGGCGAACAAGACGCGCACGTCGACCAGCTCTTCTTGCGTGCCGCCAACCGGTCTGACGCGTTTTTCCTGGAGCACGCGTAGCAGGCCGGCCTGCATCTTGACCGGCATCTCGCCGATTTCGTCGAGCAGCAGGCTGCCGCCTTCGGCTTCGCGGAACAGCCCCTTGCGATCGCGGTCGGCGCCGGTGAACGCGCCGCGCACGTGACCGAACAGCTCGCTCTCCAGCAGATTCTCGGGAATGGCGCCGCAATTGACGCCGAGCATCTTGGCTTTGCCGCGCGCCGAAGCGTTGTGAATGGCGCGCGCCACGACCTCTTTGCCAGTTCCAGACTCGCCCGTGATCAAGACCGGGACGTCGGTATCTTTGACGCGCTCGACCAGCGCGTAGACCTTGCGCATGGCGCCGCTGGTGCCGACCAGCCCCTGGTAGCCAAAGTGGCTGTACAGCGTCTCGCGCGCGTCGCGCAGCTTTTGACGCGTGCGCTTGAGCTGCTCGGTGCGACCGTCGAGCAGGTCGCGCAGGCGTTCTTGCGCTTCGGCCAAGTCCTCGTTGGCTGCCGCGAGCTCGTCCGCGCGTTTGCGATTTTCGCCGACCAAACGCGCGTTTTCGAGCGCGATGGCTACTTGGTCGGCGAACGCGCGCAAGGTCGGCAGCTCGCGCTCGAAATGCTGGCCGGGTCGGCCTCGCGTCTCGAGGTACAACGCGCCGATGGCCGCGCCGGCGGGCGCCAGGATCGGCACGCAAGCCACCGATTCGAGCAGCAGCTGATGCACCGACGCAAACGATTTGAGCCGCGAGTCAACGCGCGCGTCGAGCGTCACCACCGGCTCGCGCGTCGCCATCACGCCTTCGGCAATCGAGCGCGAAAATTCGGCGCGCGCTTCTTCCGCCACGCCGCGCGCCGCGTGCACACTGAGCGAGCCGTCCGGCCGCGACAGAAGCACGTAGCCGCGCTCGGCCCGCAGCAGCTCTACCGCGTGACCGATGATTTTTGCCGTCAGCCGCTCGACGTCGAGCTCGCCTGCCAAATCGCTGTTCACCTCCAGAATCCGCGACAACCGTTGTTCCAGCGGGGTAAGTCCGCCAAGTTGCGACATCGACGATGTCGTGCCCGACGCGCGACGCGCAGCCTTCAGGATCGGGCTGGCCGCCGGCAAGGCGCTGAGCGGCGCGAACGGCAGAAACTCGGTCGCGGCGCTGCCGACGGCGCCCGACACGCTACCGCGCAGCGACTTGCGCCGTGGATCGTTCCAATAGACTTCGCGCAGATCACGCGGCAGGCGCGCGCCGATCTCTTCGAGCACCGCTAGCGCCTCTTCACGATCGCGACGTGCGAGTGTCGGTTGACCACCTTGCTCCTCGAGCTCGGCGCGCGCCTCCAGCGCGTGCCACAGCCACTCGCGCTGCTGGGTGCCGCGCGCGGCCTCGATGGATGCGTCGAGCTTCTCGCGCGCCGCAAGCTCGTCACCGAGCAGCATCGCGACGCGGCCCTGCGCGAAGAGCAGCAGATGTCGATGCGCGGGCGAGTCCTTCAGCAGCTCTTCGGCTCGCTCCAAGTTTTTGCGCAGCTCGAGCACGCTGTGGCTCGGCGCGCGCGTCGCCGCCAGCACGGCCCAAAGCCGCGCCTCGGCCTCGTCGAGCTTGCGCCCGAGCTCGGCATACGCCTCCACACAGGCCACGAAGCGCGCGGCCGATTCGGCGTGTTGCCCCTGACGATCGAGCAGGTCGGCTTCCAGCCCCAAGAGCTGAGCAAGCATCATTTTCGAAAGTTGGTCGCTCTGTTCGCGCAGCGTGGTCAGGCTGTTTTGGGCGCGCGAAACGCGCCCCAGATACAGGTCGTTGTTGGCCAGATTGAGCAACGCTTGCCGCGTCGTCAGGCGCCGCCCGCTGCGCCGTCCCATATCGACGGCGGCTTCGTAGAGCTCGATCGCCCCGGCGATGTCACCGCGGACCTTGAGCAACCCGGCCAGGCTGGTTTGCACGGTAGCTAGCGTGCCGGCGTCGCCTGCGCGCTCACAAGCCGCCAGCGCCGTGCGGTAGGTATCGCGCGCCTCGTCAATACGATCGGCGCGCTGTAGCACGAAGCCGAGCGAAACCAGCGCGAGTGCTTCGAGGCGCAGCTGCTCTTCCGCACGCGCCCGCTCGATGACAGCCGAAATCTCCTGTCGCGCCTGGTCGTGATTGCCGGCCAGCGACTGCGCCAGGCCGTGATACGTCAACGCCTCGGTGCCGATAGCGTCGCGATCGGCCGTGAGTGGAGCGAGGTCGCTCAGCGCCTCGGTGTATTCGCCGAGCCCCAAGCGCGCCCGCGCGCGAAACAACGTCACGCTGCGCCGCTCGCTGTCAGTCAACTTTGGTAGCTGCCTCAACAGGTCCAGCCGCTCGAACGCTTGGTGCTCCTCGCCTAAACCAAGCTCCAGCCGCGCCTTGGCAATGCTGAGCGGCACCGATGCTTCCAGCTCGCGCGCCGGGACTGCTGCAAGTGCCGCGGCGACGTCGATGAAGCGACCTCGATCCAAAAAGTACAGCGCGCGCTCGAGCGGCCCCTCCGGCACCGAAATATCGCTCAGCGGCGCGTTACCGACCACGCGATCGAAGTCCGCGGCAGACGCCACCGCTTCCGACGCGATCAGCCGCACCAGCCGCCGTAACGCGCCCGGACGGCCATCTGCCAACTGCACGAGTCGCTTCTGCAGGCCCGCGGTCAGCGACGGCACAGCGCGCCGCACGAGGTCGAGGCAGACCGGCTCGGCCAGCGCAGGAATGACGAACGGGCGCGCGCCTTCGAAGCGGGTGCCGCCCACTGCGACGAGCCGTGCACCAGCTGCCAGCGCCGCCTGCACCGCTGCGAACCCGGCGTCGTCGAGACCGTCGGCGTCGTCGACCAGCACGAACGCTTCCCGCAAGCTGGCGTGCGCTGAGAGCTCGCCCGTGACGGTGGCCGTGCTGGTCGCATCGTCAATCCAGGCCACCGCGCGGCCGAGCACGCCGAGCCACCACGCCAACCGACGAATCAACGCGCTCCGCCCGGAGCCCGAAGGCCCTTCGAGCCTGAGCACCTGACCCGGCTCGAGCGCCTGTGCCGCCTCGAGCAATTGGCTCGACACGGCGTCGATGCCCGAAATAGGCCAGAGCACGCTGCCGGAGGCGCCACCGCCATCGGCTGCGGGCGAGCCGAGCACGCGCCGCACCTCGCTCGCAAACTCGTCCACCGACGGGTAACGGTCTTCTTGCGCGCGGGCCATCGCCATTTCGGCGACCGCGCCGAGCCGCGCCTGGATGTCCGAGCCAACCGCAAGGCCGCCGGCTTCCAAGATCTCCGCCAAAATGACGCCGAGCGCGAACACCTCGGCGCGCACGGTGATCGGCTTGCCCTCGAACAGCTCTGGCGCTGCGTAGCGCGGCGTGAGGCCTTCGGCTAACGCGCCACCCTCACGCCAAGGTGCCGCCAGCCCCAAATCCACGAACACCACGGAGCCTTCCGGCTCGACGATGATGTTTGCCGGCTTCACGTCGCCGTGCAGCAGGCCCGCGCGGTGCAGCACGGTGAGCTGGTCGGCGGCGCGCGCCAGAATCTCGAGCGCCGTGCGCGGATCGGTACCGCGCGTCAGCACGGCGTCCAGACTCTCGCCTTGGACGATCTCGCGCACCAAGTAGGGCCGGCCCGAGCTGGGCAGTCGCCCGAAGCGCACCACGTGCGGCACGCCCAAACCTTCGAGGCCGCTCAGCGCCACCGCTTCGCGGACGAGCGCGGCCATTTCGCGCTCGCTGGCTTCCTCGGCCAAGAGCTTCAGCGCGTAGCTGCGACCGGTGGCGCGGTCGCGAACCGCCCACACTTCGCCGCCACCTCCTCTACCGAGCCGGCGCACCGGCTCGTATCGCTGCGGTAGTTCGGGGTCGTTCAAGTCAGACAAAACCAGCGTGCCCCCGCAGCCTTTTCAGAGCCCGTAGTCGAGACCCAGGCCGAGGAAGAACCCGCTCGTGCCGAAGCCCATGTCGAGGCGCGCTGCGAAGTTTTTGTGCGGCTTGTAGCGCAGGCCCGTCTGCAGCACGAACCAGGGAAATAGAATCGGCTTGGAGCCACCGTTGGCCCAGCTCGGCTCGGTGTAGCCCTGACTCCTGTAGTGTCCGTTCGAGTTGTCGCAGTAGACCTGGCCGGGATCTTTCGGATCGGGGAATCCGCTGCAAGGCACGAAGCCAGCGCCCGTATTGCCGTTCGCTCCGGTGCCGGGGCGCGCCTGCGTTCGGTACAGATCACCGAAGATGATGCCGAAGCCGCCTGCCAAGCCGTAGTTGAGCGCGAACTCCGGAGTGAAGTCCTGGCTCCATAGGAAGTCCGATGTGATGAAGAGCGACTTCAGCTGGCTGTTGACGATCTCCCAAGCTGCCTCGCCGTCGCTTTTGGATTTGAACGGCGTGTCGTCCATGCTGTAGCCGGCGTACCAAATCGACAGGTTGTACTCGAAGGCGTTCTTGCGAATCGCGAACTCTGGACCAAAGCCGTGCACGACTACGGTTTTGCCGCCGTCGCCGAACAGGTTCATCATGAACTTCGGCAGGATGATGGCGCGGTAGCGCGCGCCGACGAACATGTACGTCTTGCCCGGCAGCTCCACCGGCGAGCTGCCAGCCTCCGCGTCGGCAACGAGCCCCGAGTCTTTGTCCGGCGCCGTTGCGCCCGGTGCGGCGGCAGCTGGCTCCCCTGTCGCATCCGCCGGCGCAGCGGCCTCGGCGCCTGCCGCGGGTTTGGCGTCGCCCGCGGCCGGGGGCGGCGCCGGCGCCTTGTCATTGCCGGCCCAAGCCGCAGACGACCAAACGCTGAATAGCCCAAGCACGAGCGACGAAAAGACGTTGCGCATCACAGTCCTCCTCCAAAACCGGCGACGAGTAAGCGCGGGCATCGTGCCATGGCACTGTGCCAAGTGGCAATTCTCCTTCGATTTCCCGATTAAAAAGTGTGTCAACTTCTGACTCGGGCCCGGCAGAGGTCTTTCTTGCTTCGGCGGCGGCGGTTGCAACCGTCCTCTCGGGTAGGGGCGGGTGGGATGTTCCGAGTCGCCCCAGGCACGAGCACGAGCCTTCGGCCCAAAGTCCGTGTACCCTGTGAATAAATGTGCAGCGTCGCCGTCAGCTCGGCCCTTCGGCTCGGCGCGTTCACGCTCCTCGCGTGCGCGCTCGGCCTAACGAGCGCCTGCGGCGCGCACTACGTCACGCGCGGCACCGAGCTTTACGATGACGGGCACTACGTCGAGGCCGCAGAGGTCTTCGAGAAGACCGAGCAGCGACTCGCTAGCTCCTCGAGCCGCGAGCGCGCCCGCTTCGGTCTCTATCGAGGCGCGACGTTTCTCAAGCTAGGTGACGTACAGCGGGCAGCACGCTGGCTGGGCTACGCACGCGGCATCGTCAAGAGCGATCCAGATGCGCTCGATCGCGACGAGACGGCTTTGCTCGGCGCATCGCTGAAGGCGCTCGGCAGCACCGGCCCGAGCGCCCCCGAGCGCAGCAACTCCGAAGTAGCAACGGCGCCATCATCGGGGCTCGACGGAGCGGTGCCGGCGCAGTGAGCTGAGCGAGCTCGGCTACTTGTTCTGGGCGATATCGCCGACCCGGCTCACGTCGAACGAGAACGCATGCTTGGGCCCGGTGACGGTCACCTTGATAGTGTCGTCGTCGACGCGCCCAAAAGCCATGCTCACGGTCTTGTCGAACGGTGTGGTCAGCGTGTAACTGCCGGCTTGCGGCACCGGATCGGTCCAGCGCAGCTGCACGCCGTCGATGGCCAAATCCCAGTGACCCTTGTCGCCGTCCCAACTGCGAGTGCCGTCGACCTGAAGGCCTTCCGCGAGGCCGCCGGGCAAGAGCGACTGCAAGCGATCACCGCTACCAGTTCCGGTGCGACCGCTCTTGAGCTGCGTCCAGTGCGACTCGTGCACAACGCGGCGCGTCTTGTCCGTCGAATTCCAGGTTACGTCGGCCGTACCCGTCAGCGAAACCACGCCGTTGCTGAAGTCGGTCCAGGTGTGGTGAACCTTCACTTGGGAGTCCTCGTTGCGCTCGATGCTGATGGTCTGCGTACCCGAGAAGGTGTGCCCGTTATAGCTGCAGTTGCCGGCGTTAACGCCGTAAACGACCGTTAGCGTGGCGTCTTGGAGGGTGATGTCGGCGCACGGCAGCTGCGTGCCGATGAAGGCCTTGAGCTCCGCCGCACCATCTTTGACCGCTTTGCCGATGCTGAAGTTGGTCGAAATGTCGACGCTGGCCGAGGTGAGCCCTTCGGCCTGCCCCGCGTCGCTCGCCTGCTCCAGCGCCGACCTAGCCTCGCCGAGTGTCAGCGGATCTTCGTTCTTTTTGGGGCACGCAGTGAGAACCAAGAGAGGCAAAACGAGAACGGCGGTTAACACTTTCATCGCGATTCAGCTCCTTGCCCGGTGTTCTGCAGAAGCCGTGCCGCCCTCTACGGCTCGAGATCTTTTTTCACAAAGAGATCAAGAGATCAGGAGGCGAGATGGAGCCCTGAATTGGGGCGCCACGCCAAAACGGATTTCGCGTCGCACTGTTCGACACTCGGGCGCGCAGGGCGACGCAGGCGCCGATTCAGCTCGACGCCCAACAAACTCCCGATCTCCAGATCTCTTTGTGAAAAAATCCGAGTCGTGCCAGCGACTTATGTCTTGGCGTCGCCGCGGGCGAAGATGCTCGCGACGTAGTTCAAGACGTCGGTCGCCGAGACTTCGTTGTAGCCGAAGTAGCGGATCAGGCGCGCTTTGATGATGTCGATCTTTTCTTGGGTTTCGCGATCGACCACGGCACTAACCAGCGTTTTGAGCTTGATGCTGTCTTTTTGATCTTCGAACAGCTTGAGCTCGAGCGCGCGCCGCAATCGTTCGTTGGTTTGCCAATCGAACTTTTTGCCTTCGACGGCCTTGGCGCCGATGAAGTTCATGATCTCGCGCCGGAAGTCGTCTTTGCGATTTTCCGGGATCTCGATCTTCTCTTCGATCGAACGCATCAGGCGTTCATCGGAGTCTTCGTCTTGGCCGGTGTACTTGTTTTTGACCTTCTCGCGTAGCGTATAGGCCTTGATGTTGTCGATGTAGTTGGCCGCAAGCTTGGAGATGGCTTCTTCGTCGGCGCTGATCGCGCGCTGCACTTCGTTTTTGACGATCTCTTCGTACTCGCGCTTCACGACGCCGATCAGGTCGCGGTAACGCTTCTTGCCGTCTTCGCTGGTGATGAGCGAGTGGTGCGAAAGGCCCTTTTCGAGCTCGTTCAAAACCATGAACGGATTGATGGTGCCCTCACCCGAGTCGCTGACCAGCGCGTTCGAGATCTTGTCCTGCACGTAGCGCGGGCTGATGCCTTCCATACCCTCGCGCTTCGATTCCTTGCGCAGCTCTTTCACGGTGTCTTGCGTGTAGCCGGGCAACACTTTGCCGTCGTACAGCTTCATCTTCTGCAGCAGGTGCAGGTTGTGCTTCTTGGGCTCTTCGAGCCGCGACAAGACGGCCCACATCGACGCGACCTCGAGCGTGTGCGGCGCGATGTGCCGGCCGCGCACGCGCTCGTGATTGAAGTCCTTTTCGTAGATGCGAATCTCGTCGGACAAACGCGTGATGTACGGCACGTCGATCTTGATCGTGCGATCGCGCAAGGCCTCCATGAACTCGTTGTTGAGCAGGCGCTTGTACTCGGCCTCGTTGGTGTGGCCGATGATGACTTCGTCGATGTCGGTCTGGGCGAACTTCTTCGGCTTGATGCGGTGCTCTTGCGAGGCGCCGAGCAAGTCGTACAGGAACGCCACGTCGAGCTTCAGCACCTCGACGAACTCGACGATGCCGCGGTTGGCGATGTTGAACTCGCCGTCGAAATTGAACGCGCGCGGATCGGAGTCCGAGCCGTACTCGGCGATCTTTCGGTAGTTGATGTCGCCGGTCAGCTCGGTCGAATCTTGATTCTTCTCGTCTTTTGGCTGAAACGTGCCGATGCCGACGCGGTCTTTCTCCGACAACACCAGGCGCTTCACGCGGATGTGGTTGTGAACGACCTTGCCCCAGTCACCCTGGTACTTGAGGAGCAGGCCGTTGAAGATGAAGCGGCTCGCCGGATCCAGATCGCCCTCGACCTTGACGCGGAACTTGTCGTTCGAAAGCCCCAGCTTGCCGATTGATTTCTCGCGCCATTCTTGCGGGATCAGTCGCAGCGGCTCTTCGTGCATCGGTGAGTCGAAGGAATCGGCCTCGCTGCCCGCTAGGCCCATGCCCGCAAGGCCCACCCACTTGAACGTGAACAAGCCGCCCTCGGGCGTGCTCGAGTAGCGCTCGACACCCTTCTTCAACAGCCGCGCAATGGTGCTCTTGCTCGAGCCCACCGGCCCGTGCAGCAAGATCACGCGACGCTCGGGACCGTAGCCCTCGGACGCCGCCTTGAGCACGTTCATCAGCCGCATCAGCGGGATGTCGAGGCCGAAGATGGCGTCTTTGCCTTCGTCGATCTCGTCGCGGAAGAAGTTGTAGCGAATCAGCTTCTTCTTGTTGTCGATGTACTCTTCGGTGCCGTACGAGATGACCATGTCGTACATGCGCTGAAACGCGTTGCGCGTGACCTGCGGCCGGTCGCGCACCATGGCCAGGTATTCCTCGAAGCTGCCCTCCCAGGCGAGATCGCGGTAGCGGTCGTAGTCCTGCATGGCCGCGATCTGCGCGACCATGCTCGTGTCAGGCGGCGAGGCGAACGTCTCCGTCATCTTGCGTCCCTATCTCCTCTTGCGAGTGAAGCGCAGCAATCGGACAACAAGACCTAAGTAAACCACAGATCTGTGCAGTCGTCCCGCGCTCGCAAACTCGCTCCGTGCTCGCGTTTGCCCGTGGGCGCTGTCACGCTCGCCCGTGAGGCCCAGTCCCCAGCTTTTCTCCCGCTTTAGCGGTAGCGCGAAACGGCGGCGACCACAGAGGGCCAGGCGAGCTTGTCGGTCGTGACGGGCGGGTCGCCCGCGGTGTCGGCCCGGAGACCCATAGAGCAACGCATCACGGCGCGCCGGGCTTGCTCGGCTGGCGTGCCGCCGAAGCCTGCAGCCTCGAGCTCACAATCTGTCGCCGCGCGATCACCCAGGCCGAACGCACCGACGAACGCGACACCCTGCCGGTTCGAGTCGAGCACGCCGAACAGCGCGTCGTAGTACCTCTTCTGCGCCTTTTCACTCGATCCCGCGTCCCGGGCGCTTGGATAGCCGACTTCGAACAACGTGAGCGGGCGCGTGGGGCCCGGCGCCGCAGCCAGCGTTTGCAGCGCAGTCGTGACTTCGTCCGCCACGGACTCTGGCGGCTTGAGGGTAGCGGCCGCGTCGAGCGGGTCGTAAACTGCCACGACCTCGTCCCCCAGCAGCAGCTTGTCGACGGCAGCCGCGTTTGTGCCC
>Ga0307508_10002107_pt1 | contig 21356 bp, 14 predicted proteins | sample 9_EM_MG_FD_203089 | JGI IMG/M metagenome (GOLD analysis project Ga0307508, IMG submission 203089) | Populus trichocarpa ectomycorrhiza microbial communities from riparian zone in the Pacific Northwest, United States - 9_EM | ecosystem: Host-associated > Plants > Roots > Unclassified | place...
GGGGTAGCGCGTCGCGGGGGCGGAGGTCAACGCGGAAAGAACTGCGTCTAGACAGGCAGGCAGCCGCGCTTCGGAGTCGCCGGAGCCTGACCCCGGCAGCGCGGTAAAATGCCCCAAATAGTCCGCAAAATTCAGAGTGTGGCTCGCCGCGCGCGGAATTTCTGTTAAAGGGGGCGTCGCCGTGAAAGCTCTTACACCAACGAGTCCCAAGCAAGTCGTCGATAGTCTCGCTCAGTGCGAAACGGCATACGCTGCCGTCAAGCAAAAGGGGCTCAAGCTCGATATGACGCGCGGCAAGCCGTCCAACGAGCAGCTCGATCTCGCAAACGAGCTCACGACGGTCCTGACCGCCAGCGACTACAAGGCCGCCGACGGCACCGACGCGCGCAACTACGGCGGCCTCGACGGCTTGCCCGAGATGAAGGCCATCTTCGCGGAGCTGCTCGAAACCACGCCGGCCAACGTGATCGTCGGCGGCGCCTCGAGCTTGACCATGATGCATGACGCGATCGTGCGCGCGCTGCTCCACGGTGTGCCCGACGGCGACGGCCCGTGGCTCAAATCCAAGATCAAGTTTCTATGCCCGGCGCCCGGCTACGATCGCCACTTCGCGATTTGCCAGCAGCACGGCATCGAAATGATCAACATCGACCTCGACGCGAACGGGCCCGACATGGCCACGGTCGAGAAGCTGGTCGCCAGCGACGCGAGCATCAAGGGCATGTGGTGCGTGCCGAAGTATTCGAATCCTACGGGCGAAACCTACGCCGCAAGCGTGGTGGAGCGGCTTTCGGCCATGAAGACGGCCGCCCCCGATTTTCGCCTGTTCTGGGACAACGCCTACGCCGTGCACGACCTGTACGACACGACCGATCCGTTGCTCGAGATCTTGGCGACCTGCGCCAAGGCCGGAAACCCGAATCGCGCGCTGGAGTTTGCGTCAACCTCCAAGATGTCCTTCGCCGGTGCAGGCGTTGCCGTGATGGCGACCAGCGCGGCCAACGTCGCCGACGCCAAGAAGCAGCTTGCGATACAGACCATCGGGCCTGACAAGCTGAATCAGCTGCGTCACGTGCGCTTCTTCAAGAACGCGGCGGGCGTCAAAGCGCACATGCAGAAGCACGCGGCCCTCTTGCGGCCGAAATTCGACGCCGTCACGCGCATTTTCGAGCGCGAGCTCGGCGGCTCCGGGCTTGCGGCGTGGACCCGTCCGCGCGGCGGCTACTTCGTCAGTCTCGACACGCTGGACGGCTGCGCCAGCGAAGTCGTGAAGCTCGCCGACGAAGCCGGCGTCAAGCTGACCCCCGCCGGCGCAACCTTTCCGCTCGGCAAGGATCCGCGCGACCGCAACATCCGCGTCGCGCCCTCGCTACCGCCCGCCTCGCAGGTCGAAACCGCTATGGAAGTCGTCACCCTCTGCGTGAAGCTCGCCAGCGCGCGCAAGCTCAAGGGCTAAGGGCCCGCGAAAGGCTAAGTCGATCGCTCTCGCGGCCGATGCATCCCGGCACGTAGCTCAGCCGCTGCCACTCGCGATACCCGAGCGCACCAGCGAGCCCCGCCGCGCCCGCCGAAGCGAGCGAATAAGTGACGACCTGACGCCTTCCGATCTTCACCTCGCGGATGCTACGCTTTTCTCATAGGCCGTGCCTGGCTGCCCAGCTGGGCAGCCTCGCCCCACCCGGAAACTCGGCCTACCCTGTACGCTTTTAGGGTCGTTGCAGCGAGCCTGGGCGGTCGGACTGACTCCGACCGCCCTTCCCGAAACCAAGGTTTCGCGCGGCGACGAGCCTCAGGGGTCGCTGGAGGCGCGTACCTCCGTCAGCCAAATCGTGCCGCTGGCCGATTGGTCGAACACCAGCCGCACGCCGCGCACCGAGCTCAACGTCGCGCCACCGAACGCCGAGAATGGGATGCGCACGGTCGGCAGCGGTAGCGCGCGTGAGAACACCGGGCCGGGCGACTCCTGATCCGTGCGCGTGATGCCGCTCTGACCGGTCAGCGTGAGGTAGTTGGCTATCTGTACGCCCGACGAAAACGTACCGTTGCCGTTGGCGAGCTTGACGCTGAAGTTCGTCGCCGCAGAAGCCGGATTGGCTGGGTCGCGGTCGAGCCGAAACTCCAGAAAACCCCAATTCGTGAAGTCGAAGCCAGAGCCCGAGCCGGCCCAGTCGGTCTCGAAAAAGTTGCTCGAAGAAGCCGTCGTCCACACCAGGTTTTCGGCCGACAGCGTCTGCCAGTGGCTGTGACCCCACTCGTACGGCTGCGCATTTTGGAGCGCGGTCACCCCGTTGAGCTGAAATGGGATTCCCCAACTGCTGCTCGTGCTACCTGCAGTCGGAAACTCCTCGAGGGTGGTGTGGCTGCCCTCGCTACGCGAGTAGGAGCGGAGCACCTTGAGCGCGGGCGGTGCCGGGTTGATGGGGTTGAAGATGCCGAGCTGGGTTTCGTCGAAGGTTTGGCCCCACATCGTCGCGAAATGCAGCAGCGTGGTGACCGCCGTCTGGCGCTGCTTGGCCGACCCGGTGATGCCGCTGCCTGGTCCGCCGGCTTGATAGATGGGTGCTGGCAGACAAACCGCGCCGTCACCTTTGGAAGTGCCGTCGTTCCTGAAGTCGACGTCCGACATCTGCCACTCGGTGTTGTAGTAATTGTGATTGGCGCCGACCACGAAGTACTGCGCCGCAAAGCTGATCGAATTGCGGCTCAAGTAGTCGAACACCCCAGCGCCGGTCGGCAGGATGTTGTCGTTGCTGAACAGGACGTTGGTGTCGCACGTTCCCATCACCAGCGCGTAGGGGGCCTGGCCGTCGGCGACCATGCTTCCACTCTGAAACAGCTCGCCATTGGTCGAGCCGATCTCGAATATGCCGGCGATCTGCAAGTCAGGAATGGCAGCAGCCCAACTCGAGTCATTGCGGTAGGTGAAGTCGCCGTTACGCACGCTCTCGCCGCCGCGCGAATGTCCGAACAAGATCGTGTCGTGTAGGTTGAGGTGACCGGTCAGGTTCGGTAGGCCGGCGGGCGTGGCTCGCGTGCCGGCGTTCCACTGGCTCATGTGCTGCAAGGTCTTCAGCATCAGCCGACCGCGCGCTTTGACCAGGGTCTGGTCAGTCAGAATTTCGCCGTCGGAGCGTGCGGTCAGGCCGCGGTTGGCGTCGATCGAGACCACGAAGAAGCCGCGCTCGGCGAGCTCTGTCGCCAAATAGGCGAAGCCCTTGTCGCTTCGTACCTCGAAGTGCCCGGCGGGGCAGGTGCCGCCGGTGTCGACCGACGTCCCCGAATACTGGCTATTGTCGTCGATGTGCGGATTCGAGCCGGTGCCGCAAGTCGCGTGATTGCCGTGCATCATCACGACCAACGGGTAAGAAACGCCAGCCGCCAGGTTGGGGTAGTACATGGTGCCCTTGAGCTCGGTCGAGCGCGTGGTTCGCTGCGGATCGTCGCTGGCGTTGATCTCCGGTAGATCCGGACTCCAAAGCGCGTGTGCGCCGTCGAAGTAGTCGCTAGTGTTGACCGTGTTCGTGACCGGGGTAACGCGCTCGGCCGACGCCAAGTAGGCCGGGCTGGCGGTCTTGGTGATGCCGCCCGCCGCAACGACGGTGTTCGTCGAGGGGACGACGCTGGCCGTGTGGAAAGCGCGCGCCGCGTTGAGCGAGGCCTCTTCGGTCCAGGTCTCCCAGGTCGGCTTGAAGCGCTCTGCAGTCTTGATGGCGAGCGCGCTGCTGCCGGGTCCGATACCGCCGGACACGAGCACGCGTCCGTCGGGCATCAGCGTGGCGGCGTGACCGCTACGCGCGCTCACCATGTCCGCGGTGGTGCGCCAGACGTTGGCCGCGTTGTCGTAGAGATCGCAGGTGGCCACGACGGTCGTGCTGTTGAAAGGGCCGCCGCCGGTCACCAGGATCTTTCCTGAGCTCAGCGTCGTCGCGGTGTGCCCGACACGCGGCTCGCTCAAATTGCCGCGAGCGGTCCAGGTGTTGGTCGCAAGATGGTAAGAGAAGGCGCTGCTCAGCGTCGTGCTGCCGTCGCGACCGCCCATGATCATGACGTCGCCGCTCGACATGCGCACGCTGGTATGCGAGGCGCGCCGCGCGGACGTGGGGCTGTTGGCCGCGAACCAGGTGTCGGCGTTGACGCCGGTGGGTCGGTAGACCTCGACGTTTTGGACGGTCGTCGTCGTACCGGAGATGCCGCCCGTGATGACGACCTCGCCGCTCGTCAGCACCGTGGCGGCGTGTCGGCCGCGGTCCGTCACCATCTGCGCTTTGCTCACCCAAGTACCGCTAGCCGGCGTGTAAATCGCCGTCGTATGGGTGGTGGTGGTGGCGTCCTTGTAGCCGCCCGCGACGAACACGGTGCCGTCGTTCAAGATGGACGCCGTATGGTACGCGCGGCCGACGCTAGTCGTGGGCACGCTGGCGGTCGCGGCCCAAGTGCCAGAGCCGGCGTTGTTGTAGAGCTCGGCCGTGGCGATAGGCACGCCGCCGCTGCCGATACCGCCGACCACCAACACTTTGCCCGTCGAGAGCGGGGTTGAGGTGTGGAAGGCCCGCGCTGCGGCCATACTACCAGTCGTCGACCACGAAGGGTCGAGCAGCGCCGGGTAACTGACGGAAGCGTCGTTCCAAGTGATGACGATGCTGCAATGTGCGGCGCCAGGCGGCGTGACGGGGCGATCCCATGGCGGAGCCGGATCGGTGTCGGCGGCGCAGCCTTCGACGGCCAGTCGCGCGTCGATTCGATTTTTGTTCGCGTCGATCAAGAATGGCGGCGCGACCCGCAGGCGCGGCGTGCCGCTCGGGTCCAGCGCTTCGAGCTGGTTGGCGACCAGCCGCAAGCCAGCGACCTCGGGCGAGGGCTCGAGGTCGTAGCGTAGCTCTGCTTGTTTCGGAGCTTGTTCGAAGTACACGTAATCTTCGATGCCTTCGCTCGATGGGCGGCTCACCAGCGTGGCGTGCGGCAGTGCATTCTCATAGCTGAGGTAGCCGTCCGCCGTTGCCGCCGAGCTTTGCGCGGCGCCGTGCACGCGGAACGACAGTGCCAGGCCCGTCCTGCCGCTGTCGCGCGAAACCTCGCGAATGGTAGAGAGCTCGCCTGCAGCTCGCGCGAGCTGGGTGGCTGCGCGCGGCTCGATCTCGGCTGGGAATTCGGGCTTCAGCTGATTGCCCGAGGCTGCGAACCCGATGGCTTCCGACGCGGGCAGGAGCGCTAGCTCACGACCGACGGCAAGCTGCGCCGGACTCGCCGTGGTGCTGGCTGATACTTCGAAGCGTTCGCGCAGTCCTGCCACCAACGTGTGCGTTCGCGCATTGGCGACGGCGTCGCCCGGCGCACCGTCGAACGACGACGACGGCCTTGCGGCTTCACACCCCGCGAGCGATAGCGCGCTCACGACAACAGCTAGACCCACACCCAATCGCATCACGACCGCCATGTTGACCTCCTCGAGAAGTCGCCAGCACTAGCATTCGAAAAACGAATTTGAAACATCCGATGGTCGCGTTTCTCGAAGGGTGTAGAGGACGCACTGTGATGATGTAGCGCTCCGCTTGTACTGGGGTGCTCGCCGCTTCGATCGAAAAATTATTGAGCGGGCAACGCATTCCAGTGGCCTCTCTCCATCAGCTGGAAAAACTCACACTCAGGTGCGCGGGCGCGTCGTCGTCGCAGCAGCAGCTCGCCAGAGAGCGCGTAATCGTCACCGACCTGATCGGCGGCGATGTCGGCGAAGAATGCGCTGAGGAGTGGCAGGTACGGCGGGCGCGCTCGTGCGCGAGTCTTGCCCGAGCCCGGAAAGGAAGCCGCGTCGAGTCGGCCTGGTACTCTGGTCGACAGGCAGCAGCAGCCGAGGCAGTCGCGCGGCGATCGTGAGCGGTGGTCCGCGCGCCACACCCGCTCGCACTGGCGGCCGCCAGCGCTTGATAGATAATTGCAAGTCTGGGGTTGGGGTAGTGGCGCGCACGTCGCGCCGACGCGGCCCGCGGGCTGCAACGCCGCTGGTTCAACTTTCTCTCTAAAGGGAGGCCCCAGAGTCGGCAGCACACCAGTTAAACCGTGCCTAAACCTAGCGGATCCTTCTTCCGCAGGCACTAATGCAACGCAGCGCAGCATGCCCTCATCCGTTTTGGGTTTGCGCGATAGTCAACTATCGCTGAAGATAGTCGGCAGACGCGGCCATTTTCGGACACTGTCGCTAGAAGAGGTCGCGTGTGCAGGCGCGCAGCGCGCCGACCAGCCGGAATGTGCCGCTGGTTCAATATGGCGGCCACGGCGGTTTGAATCAGGCTCCGCTCCCCTCCCCAAGAAACGAGAAGAAAGAGATGAGATCTTCAGTAACTTCCAGTGTCGTCATCGCAGGGTTCGCTGCCGGGCTGGCTTCGTTTTACGGCTGTTCCTCGGGGGATGGCGGCGGGACGCCCACTAACCCCTTCATCAATCCGGGCGCGGGCACCGCCGGCACGGCGACGGGCACCAGCGGCAGCGCGAGCACGGGGGGTAGCGGCTCGGGTGGCACTGGCGTCCTGCCCATGGCCGGAAGCACCGGCACTTCGGGATCCGCCGTCGGCGGGAGCGCGACGGGCGGCACGAGCACTGGCGGCATGTCCGCAGGTGGTTCGGCAACGGCCGGCGCGGGTGGCTCGGCAACGGCCGGCGCGGGTGGCTCGGCAACGGCCGGCACGGGCGGCGGGAGCGGCAGCGACATCACGAAGGTCGCCAAGGGCGCCGGCTGCGGCATGGACCCGGCTTCTGTCGTGGGCACCCACACCATCCACACGATGGGCACCAAGCCATCCAACTGCGCCGATAGCAACTGCGCTCCTTGGGCTTACGATCGCGAGTACACGGTGGTTCTGCCGCAGGGCTACAGCAACATGAAGCCCTACCCGTTGGTCTTCGAAGGCCCGGGTTGCAGCGGCGGCAGCACCGACGTCTACCCGTTCAACATCCCGTTTCCCAACGGCCCGGCCAACGCGGGCAACACCGTGATCCGCGTCGGCATCAAGCCCCCGCCCAACGCCATCGGTCACGCCACCAACCCAGGTCAAGGTTGCTTCGACGACAAAGAAGGCGACTCGTCGGTCGACTGGGTCTTCTACGAAGCCCTGTGGGACTTGCTCGACACGAAGCTGTGCTTCGATCACAACCGGGTGTTCGCGTCTGGCAACAGCAGCGGCGCCTGGTTCTCGAACGAGGTTGGCTGCAAGTACGCGGGTGATCCGAAGCACCCGATCCGTGGCATCGCGCCGAACACGGGCGGCCTGCCGACCGACATCCCCTCTGCCATGCCCACCTGCACGAACAAGCCGATGGCAGGCATCTGGATGGGCGAGTCAATGGACCCCGAAAACGACTTCGTGCACAACAAGGCCGCCATGGATCGCGCCATGCCGCTCAACGGCTGCCCCGGCAACGACATCGACAAGGCCATGTTCGTGGACTATCCAGCACCCAACTCCGCTATTGCTTGCAAGCAGGTGGTGGGTTGCAACCCCCTGTATCCGATCATCATGTGTCTCAAGGACGGCAAGCAACACGCCGGCCACGAAGACTCGGCAAACCCCGCGTTCTCGACGTTCTTCCAGATGTTCTCGAAGGGCGCCTTCCTCACCCAGTGAGCGACGGTTAGCGCCCACGTTCGCTCAAAGCAGAGAGGCCACGTCGTCACAGCGACGTGGCCTCTGGCCTTTTTTGGATCGTCGAAGCGGGTAGCGCAGGCGCTCGACGGTTCCTGGGTCCACCGTCGGACCGACGGCGTTGCGACGTGAGTCCTGCTACATGGTGGCGGGTGGCGTCGTGGCGGGCGGCGTCGTGGCGGGTGGCGTCGTGGCGGGTGGCATGGCCGCCGCGCACGCGTTCGGACAGTCGCCGCCGCAGTCGACTCCGTCTTCGCCAGGACCTTGGGCGCCGTCTGTACAGTTGGCGACGACTTTCTTCAGCTTCAGGGTGCGAAGGCCCGTCGAGTTGTCGAACAGGTAGGCCCCGTCTGTGCCCGTGAGCTCGAGGCTGTCACCCGTCATGCAGAACGTGGCCTTCTGCGGAAACGTGGTTTGCGGCAAGAATTGCAGCGTGTTGCAGTTCGTCGCAGTGGGCGGACAGACGTTCCCGTTGCTGTCGAGCAGCTGGTACAAGCCGCTGGGGCCGCCGGTGGCCGTAAGGTCAAACGCACACAGGCAGCCTTGGGGATCGCTCGGGTTTTTGTCGCAAGTGGTGTTGAAATAGGCGCCCGTATTGGTGCCGGTTCTGCGCTGTGCGGTCTCCAGCTGCTTGCAGATGTTGACCGGAGCGCCGTTCGGATCGTTGTCTGGATCGGCTGCCCGACCATCCATGCCGCCGAACTCGCGCATGCAGAGCGCGGGGAAGTCGAGCAGGTACGTGCCGGTGACCGTCAATCCGGCGCTGAACGTGCCGTCGTGCTTGAAGCGCACGGTGGCGCTGCCGGTGCGCGGGTCGGAGTAGACGAAGCCGGCGGAAACGACGACCAAGTGGGTGCCACCACTGGTCACGAGTGAGTCGCACCAATCCCAGAGAGCCGGGTCGATCGCCGGGACCCGGGCAGCTGGGACCTCGGCCCCAACCAACCGTGGATCGGTCTGGCTGACGTAGAGGTCTTCGTTGCACGAGCCGTAACCGGGCGCCAAGACCCAGCTGCCGACTGGGTCGGGCCCGCCGCAGCTGCCTAGCTCTTGGCACCTGGGTGTTTGGGTGCAACCTGCGGTGATCAGGGCAACGGCGCCGACCAGCGCGCTCGAGAGGGCCGATGACTTGTTCATGATCATGCTCCGTGCCCTTCAGAAAAATAGCGCCATGCTGAGCTGAACGCGGTTGTTGCGCGCGCCCGCGAACTTGCCGCCCGTGCCCGGCACCGTGGGGATGCTACCAACTTTCCCGTTGCCGCTGGTGTCAGCCATCGTGCCGTAGACCGGATCGGGCGAAGTCACGTCGCCGAACTGTTGATGCACGGTCTGAAACGAGAGGCCTGCCACGGCGGCGGGCGTGATGTCGAAGCCCAAGTTCGCGTCGATGTAGTCCATTTTGGTGAAGATGGCGCCCCAGCTCACGAAGGGCGTCAAATCTCGCAGGTTGTCGGACCAGACGCGCGAATACGTGCCCGAAAGCCAGATGCGGCCGTTGCCGACGGGTAGGTAATATTGAGCGCCGGCGACCACGGCGCGCCAGTTGATGGTCTTGAGCACGGAGTTGCGATCGAACGTGACGAGGCCTGGATCGACGTTGGCCTGATACTGGAACGCTGGATCGGCCTTTTGCGGATTGGGCAGAAGCGGAAAGCGTGAGCCGCCGTCCATGAACGTGTACATGTCGGCGATGCCGGTGCCGGTGCTAAATTCGCCGGTCAGGGTCAACGCATTGCCGTGATGCTCGATGTCTTTGATGGGAATGACAGGTAAGAGCGCCTGCGCCGCCACGCCCCAGCCATTGGTTCGCACGGCGAGGCTGCCGGGTTGGTTACGGAAGGCGGGCGCCTCGAAGCGACGATAGAGCCCAGACACGCCGATCGACAACGCGCTCAGCGAGGGGCGGCCGAAGCCCGCCATGGCGGCGCCATTCCAGCCGTTGAACGCAAACTTGATGCCGGCTTCGCCGTCGGGCACGCCCGAATCGCGCTGCCCAGGCCGCACGGCTGCCACGGCCGCCGTGATCTCGGTGTCGCCCAGGTGAATCTTCTTCTCGATGCGCAGCTGCGGATTGCGGTGGTAGACCTGCGCGGGGACGCCCAGGTAGCCGACCGTTGCCGGGTAGAAAGAGCCGTTCCAACCGAACAGGTCGTAGTATTGGCCGGCGATCACGTCGACCACTGACGTTTCGAGCTTGAAGTACGCGTGCCGGATGCGCACCGGCCCGAACACGACGCTGTCATGCTTCCTCGCGTCGGTCGGCGTGAGCCCGTAAAAGTCGAGCTCGACCACGGCCGACGACTTGATACCTTCAAAGGTCGGTGCCCCGACCGCTATGCCCAGACGTGAATCGCGCGCCGTGAAGATGGTGCGGCGGTGATCGCCTTTGTAGGTACCGACGCGGGCGATCAAATTCGGCTGGATGCCGTCTTCGAACGATTGCGTCGAGTCTTCGATCGCGTCGAGTCGCGCATAACCATAAGGCGTGATGTTCCAGTCGCCCCGCTTGCCGTAGACCGGTGGGCGCTGGCTGGCTGGCTCTGCAGCGGTGCTGACGGAAGTATCCGCTGGGCTGACCTCGGCCCTGGGCTCGGCCTTGGCCTTGGCTGCGTCTTCTTGCTTGGCCGCGTCCTTGCCCGCGTCAGCTGGCGGCTCGTCGGCCTTTTTCGACTCGCTCGGCTTGCCCCCTGGGGACGCAGCGAGGTCTTCATCGTCGTCTTGCGCATGCGCGTGCACGCCCACGAGCGAGATCGAGATTGCTAAGGCAGATAGCGCCCGATATTTCATCGACACTCCGAGATTTGAGCCACAGGCGCTGGTTCGAGACGCACGCGGGACTTAGGGACTCCGTACGGGTTTTGCTTCAAGTCACACCTGCGCTTTCAAGACTTTGTGGCGCCCAGCACTTCCGCCTGCTCACCCGGCAGGACCTGCGGTGCGTATAACAGACGCTCTATTGCCGGGCCTAGGGTTTTCCATGACGCAAGCGGCCATCGAACCCGCCAGTGTCGCTGCGACACAGCGAGGCTAGCGGCCGATGGGCCTACCCAGCTTCAGGCTCGAAGTTGGACCTACGGCGCAGTTTTAGAGTGAGGACAGCCCCCAGAACGCGGTGGGGCCAGTGGCGGCGTGCGATGAAATCTTCGCGTGCTCGCGCCGACCAGCGCGCCCGCGGCACGTTGAACTTGCGCGGCGACTGCACCACCAGGGTTGCAACCTTCTGCCACACATGCGGCTCGATCTCGTCGGGCGCCCCAGCGCGGGCGGTCAGCGCGCCCGTCGAAGCCTGCTTCGCTTTAACGCTTGGGCCGCCGTCACGGCTTCAGGCAAAAGCGCACGACAGCACCATCTTTGGTGCCGGCAATGATGTCGCGATTCGGAGCAAAGGCCCCCGACGTGATGACCGGCCCTAGCGAGGCCAAGCGCCCGACGAAAGCTGCAGCAAACCGGCGCCGGCCACGATGTTGCCGCCGTCTGGCGAAAAATCGGGACGCGGCCCGGACACCGGCAGACAGGATACGCGTCGAAGGTGGCCTACCGTTTGCTGCGCGACGGCTTGGCCATCGGCTCAAGCGCGATGACGTCGGCAGCAATCGACAACAGCGGCACGCCCGCCACCGGCAACGATGTCCTCGAACACCTTGGTCGGGTGACGAAGGCGCACGGCCGTTTCAGCCTTGCATCGGTGCAGAGCGACTGAGGAGGCGTGACGCGCAGGGCATCACTAAAGAAATGCTCATCGCGATGCACGAGTGTCACGCCGCGAAAACCCACACATCGCATGACGCCGCTTCGGACAACATCATAGAGTGGAGTCTGAGTCTGTTTTCTGACACTCCAAATGTCAATGGATGAAGCATTGGGTGGACACCGCCCATTGACCGAAGCGTATTGGGAGGGCCGTCCAATAAGACGACGGTCTGCATCGAGCGGGGCCCTCACCACCTTTGAGTCAGAGCGCCGTCGTCTGCAAGCGGGAACCGAGGACGCATGAAATCAATTCATCGGGTGTCGTGGGCGCGCCGAGCTTCGACCGATTCTTGTAGCGCAGCTTTTTTGATTGCCAATCACGAACGCTAGGTGCCCCCTGGCGTCGTCCAACGTCGCGCAACTGCGCCCTTACCGATGATTGGTCGCAATCCGCCCTCGCACCATGAAAACAGGAGCACCACATGTACCGTTCGAAAACTGCCCGTCCCAGGATCTTCAGTCAGGATTTTCGTCGCGCCCTGCGCAGGTTTTTGAGGTGGCAAAACCTCGCCATCATGATCGCCATTTTGGCGCCCTTGTCTGTGGCCCACGCGATTACGTTCACCCATTTAAGCCCGCAGCCGACATGGTCTGACACCAGCATAAGTGCGTTGGGCGGGACAGACTACTTTGGGACGTCCGCCGTTAGGCAAGACCAAAACGTTTGGGTGATTGGGATCAGGGGAGATGGTTTTACTCCCACATATGTCGCCAGAAAGAGGTTTCTCAATGGCGTGGCCCAACCCATCGAACAGTTGAATGATGCGACTCACTTTACCAACATGGCGGCCAGCGGTCAGAGAATGGCTCTCTTTTCTTACATCGGCGCTTCTGCCACGGGCGACCGCAATACCATTTACGCCTACGTTGGGACCGACAACAACTTTCACTACGGACAGGTCAAGACGACTGTTCCTACCGGTGCCTTTTCCCAGAACAAATTTGCTCTCCCCACGGCCATCCCTGGGACCTTCGCTCCTGGTATTCCACCGGCGATCGCCGCTTCGGGTTCCTGCACCCTCGGGGGCAAGGCGGCGGGCACTTGCGTGTATTTCTTCATTCAGGACAGCGTGGGGTTCATCTACTACAAATGGATCGATTGCCCGACGAACGGTGATTGCTCCGCCCTGTCGAGCAGCACGACCGTCCAGGTCGACGGAACTCCCGTTTCCACGAGTTGGAATCGCATCGAGAGTGGCGGTTACATTCCTTCGATCGCGGGTCCAACAGCCGCGCAGGTCACCAACAACACGATCATGGTCTTGGCGGGAATCGACTTCGAAGGATTCCCACTTAGCTGGAACCTAGCCGCGAATACCGGTGTTCTCCTGCTGTCCAATTCGTGGACTCCGCCGTCCGGGACCGAGGGCGGGCTGTTTAGTTCGGCTTTTGCCGCGACAACCTATAACCGTGGCGTTTACGCCAGCGGCACGGGCTGCGCACAAGTCATTGGCATTGGAAACGGCCCCAACAACCACACTTGGTCTATGGCCACTTGCGATGGTACGACCTTGCAGACGCCATGGCAGGACATCACCGGGCCAGGAGGCTTAGGGGTTCAATCGTTGTCGGAAACCTTCCCTGGGGCGACGCCGAAATTCGATATCACTTCAGGGAGCCTAGGTGGGATTACAGGCTCAATCTGGAAAGCGAGCTACGTGACAAACTAGCGTGCGCTAGGACGCTGCCAAGAAGACTCCAGTCGCAGACTTGGGCGACTGGAGTCTCTTTCATTTCCGGCGAGACTAGGAAGAGCAAACGCCATCCGGCGCGCCGAGGCGTGAGCGGCCGCCGTCGGGTGCTGTATTCGGAGGCGAATTGGCCGCGGACCTATCACGTATGCGCCGTGCCCAGAGTGCTGGCTCGGGGTGAAATGAGGCTCACTGACAGCGGCCGGAGACGCAGTGTACCGGGTCTGCCGTTGGGCAGGTTGGCCACGGCTGGGGCCAACAGTCAGGGGTGCAATTGGAGCTCGCGAAGATGTTGAGGCGATCAACGATGCCGCGGTGTGCCGCCGACGTCAGGAGCACGCACGAAGGATCACACGGCGACTGGAGGTAGAACGAACGGCAGTCGTCGTCCGCCTTGCAACCAAACGACGAAAACTCTGCCATGACTTGTGCTTGATAGTCCACGTAGCCGCTGTATTGGTGCGCGCATGCGACTTGCGTCGTCCCGGCGCTGCCCGCGATCGTGCTCCCGCCGGCAGCGGTGCCGCCTCCGCTCGCGTTGGGACTCGTGCCCGCGTTGGGACTCGTGCTCGCGCCACCACTCGAGGGCGTCGAGTTAGTCGCGTGGTCCGCGTTGTCGGACGTTGGAGCGTTTTGTTCGTAACGCCCGCCGCAGCCGACGGCACAGCCAAGGCTCAACACGACGCAAACGCCACCGTAGCTCCACATGCCCTCAGCCTATCATTGGGACGAAGCTACCCGAGGTACTCGGCTGCGCACCCGCGCAGCGGGAAGGAGCGAGCTAGGCGGACCCGCCACTCCGCGGGAAGCTAGCGACGGCCCGTGACCACGGTGAGGTCGACCGCTGAACTGGGCCAGAAATTTCGAAATCTCGAGCCCAAAAATCTCAGCGCTGGCGTGCGGCCGGAAGATTGCAGCCTGTCTCGGATCGGCCGCGCTGACTGCTACCCACAGTTCCCTACGATCGGCCGGCGTGGCGCTCGGGGTGGTTTCGACGGACAATCACAGCCAAGCCAGATTTTCCGCCAAAAAGCCCGCTGTCAGGGTAGCGGTTTTGAAGCTGCGACCCGCCGCGTGCCATCCCATTCAAGTGACTCCCCCCATCTCCAGGCGCGTCTCCAAATTGGGTGGCCTGACCCTGAGCATGCTGTCGCTACTGCTGCTCGCGGGCTGTCAGGGCGAGGTGCAGGGCTCCGGTGCGCCTGGTGCTCAGGCCGGCGGTCCCACGAGCGTGAACGGCAGTGGCGGCAGCGGTACGACTCCGTCCGACGTCGCGCGGCCGCCTATCGGGACCTTCGCGGGTCCTATCGTGTCGACGCCAGCTGCCACCACTCGACTCATGCGTCTCACGCACAAGCAGTGGGAGAACTCGGTGCGCGACGTGCTGAAGCTCAGCGCCGTCACGGGTCTGTCCAGCGCGTTCGTTGCCGAGCCGCTGCGCAGCAACTTCGACACCAACGGTGCGGTGCTGTCGGTATCGGCCGACACGTTTCAAGACTATCAGAACGCCGCCGAGTCGCTGTCGAACACGATCGCGCACGACGCGACCATCAAGAGCACCCTTGCGCCGCAGCCCGATGCGACGACGTTGATCAAGAACCTGGGCAAGCGCGCGTTCCGCCGTCCGCTGACCGATGCCGAAGTCACCGGCATCAAAGCCCTGTTCGACAAAGGCAAGACTCTGATCGGCAGCGGCGACGACTTTGCCGATGGCGTGCAGTTGGTGTCGGAGTACATGTTTCAGTCGCCGCATTTTCTGTACCGCGAAGAGCTGAGCGACACCGCCGTGAACGGCAAGATTCCGCTCAACCCCTACGAAGTGGCGAGCAAGCTCTCCTACGGGCTGGTAAGCTCCATGCCCGACGACACCTTGCTTGCCGACGCCGACAAGAACGCGCTGTCGACGCGCGACCAGGTGGTTTCTGAGGTCAAGCGGCTGCTGGCGACGCCTGCAGCAACCGACACGCTGCTCGACTTTCACGACCAGCTGCTGATGATGCGCGACTACGACAACATCTCGAAGCGGGCGACCTTCGTAGGCTTCGAAGCCGGCGTCGCCGACGACTTGAAGCAAGAGGCGAAGTCCTTCATTCAAGACGTCGTTTTCGGCCAAGACTTGGGCCTGCATACGCTGTTCACGGCGCCGTACACCTTCGCCAATCAGCGCATCCGCGGCCTGTACGGCCTCGACAATCAAGCTCCGGCCGGCGGCACTGCCACTGCCTTCAGCAAGCTTGCGCTCGATCCGACCCAGCGCTCGGGACTCTTGACGCAGATCGGCTTTCTGGCTGCCAACGCCGAGCAAGACACGCCGAACATCATCATTCGCGGCGTGCACATCGCGCGCAGGCTGCTGTGCGCCGCTTTGCCGCCGCCGCCCAACAACGTGCCGCCGCTGCCCGCGATCGCGCCGAACTCGACCAATCGTCAGCGTGTCGCAACGGCGACCATCAACGCGCCGTGCAACGGTTGCCACACCAGCATCATCAATCCGCTCGGTTTCGCGCTCGAGCACCTGGACGGCGTGGGCAAGTACCGCACCCAAGAAAATGGCCTACCGATCGACTCGTCGACCTCGTACATCATCGATGGTCAGAGCGTGCCGATCGCGGACGCGGTCGGGCTGTCCAAGGCGATCGCCGAGAGCGAGCAGGCCAACGCTTGCTACGCGCAGAACCTGGCCGAGTACCTGTACGGTCGCGTCGTGACGCGCGACACCGACAACCAACTGGTAGAGCAAGGCGGCTGGCTCTCGCACGACAAGGAGTCGGTGCAGAACCTGATCGTCAACTTGCTCGCGACCGACGCCTTCCTGACCCGGCTGCCGTGACGGAAATCCTGCCATGAAGTCCCACAAGCTCGTAAATCGTCGTTTGGTGCTGCGAGGAATCGGCGGCGTCGCCGTCGGTCTGCCGATGCTCGATATCCTCGAGCCCAAAGGTGCGAACGCTCAGGCTGCCGCACGCCCCGTCTACTCGGCGCTGATGCTGCAACAGAACGGCGCCGTGCAAGGCAACGGCAGCGACCCTGACATGTTCTGGCCGAGCCAGATGGGCGCCATCGACAAGGCGACTATCGCCAGCAAAGACACGGCGCAGACCATCAGCGAGCTTGCCGACTACGCGGACAAAATCGCCTGCGTGCGCGGCATGAATTTTCACTACTCGAACAACCACGACGGCGGCCCCATCGCCGCCAGCTGTGGGTCGCCCGTAACCGGGAGCGGTACCAAGCAGCTGCCGACGACCGAGTCGGTGGACGTGTTCATCGCCAACGCCATGACGCCCGGTACGCCGCCGCTCACGCTCTACGCGGGCGTCAAGGGCACGTATCGCGACGACGCGTTCTCGTTCAACAAGGGCGGCGTCTTGCGTGTCGGCGACAACAATCCGTTCAACGTCTACAAGCGGCTGGTCGGCCTGCAGGGCATGGATCCGATGATGGTCGACAAGATCGCCCAGCGTCGCCTGTCGGTGAATGACCTGATTCGCAGCGACTTGAACGCGCTTTTGGCGCGCACCGATCTGAGTAAAGACGACCGCGATCGGCTCGATTTGCACCTGACCAGCGTGCGCGAGCTGGAGATGAACACGACCATGGTCTCGGGTCCCGCGCTGGATCAAGCTGCGTTGATGGCGGTAGACGGCAAAGCGGCCACCGCCAACGAGAACATGGAAAAGGTCGTGCGGCTGTTCTTCGACCTGATCGCGTTCTCGTTCGCGTCGAATCGCGCGCGCACGGCCACGCTGCAGGTCGGCGGTTGCAACGACCACACGCGCTACACCATCAACGGCACCGTGCAGGCGCCGTACCACTACATTTCCCATCGCCTGATGGGCGACGGCGACGACGGCGCTCCCATCGACAACGCCATCGATTTGCACCACGAGATCGATCGCATTCACGCGCGCATGTTCAAATACTTTCTCGACCGCATGAGCGCGTACACGCTGCCTGGCGGCGGCACCCTGCTCGACTCGAGCGCCAATCTGTGGGTCAACTCGATCGCCGATGGCCCGCCGCACAGCGGCAACAACATTCCGCACGTCTTCGCGGGCGGCGCCAACGGCTTCTTGAAGATGGGCCAGCACTTCAAGGTCGCGTCCAAGAGCTACACGAACCAGGCGCTGAACACACTTGCCAGCGCCTGCGGTGTGCGCAAGGCCGACGGCAGCAACGTCGACAACTTCGGCGACACCGCCTCGCCCGGCATCCTGACGCAACTGCTGGCTTAGGGCCCGCGCAAGGCTAAGAGCCAATCCTAAATCCCTCCCGTCGCCCGCCCGCGGATCCGCGTCGCATGCCGTCGTTGCTCCTCAGTTACATACTGCAGCAAGCGCCTGCGTCGCGCCTCGCCATCCGGGCGCCTCGGCCGCGATCAGCGACTGACTTTAGCCATTCGCGGGTCCCTAGTGCGGCGTCTGGTGCGTTCGTTTCCGGCCGTAATCGCCGGCGGTTGTGGCCTCCGTAAAGCCTGACTACGGTCTTTGGCATGCGCACCCGAGCCGCCGTGTGGACGCCGTTCATTTTGTTGGCGCTGGCTTGCGGAGGGCCGCCGGCACCCGCAACCAGTCCGGACGCGACGACGCCGGGCGGTCACGACCCAGCTCAGCCCGATGACGGAAGCGAAACGGAAGCGAAATCGCCGGCCGCGAAATCGGATGTGCCGGTCGCCGCTGACAAAGCCGCCAGCAGCGCGCCTGCGTCGAGCGACGACGTGAGCGCCATTTTGCAGCTGGTCGTCGACGATCCCGAGCTCGACAACTACCTGCACTTGGGCGAGGCGGGGCGCTTTCCGGTGAAGATGTCCGGCGACACGCTGCCGACCGGTCTCAAGCTGGTGAAGGCCACCAAGCCCGTCGAGATCGTGGACGGACCCAAGTCGAAGAAAGATGCCGTCATCGCCATCTCGGACATCGACGTGCAGGGCGACCGCGCCACCGTGCGCTATCGCTACGACATCGAAAACATCCGCGCGACGGTCACGCTCGCCAAGTCACCGCATGGCTGGGAGCTGAAGAACAGTCGTCTGGTCGAGCACTAGGCCTTGAGCACGCGTTTTGAAAGGGGGCTGCCGCGGCGCGGCCCAACTCGCAGAAGCTTTTGTAGCGGTGCTCGGTGCAGCTGGGCGGTTAGGGAGGGCGGGCGGTAGCGTGCAGCGGGCGGGCGCGGGGGGCGCGTTGCGCGGGCGCGGGGGCGTGGGCGTTTTTGGGTCTTGCCGTGCCGTCGCTGTCGTGCCGCCTCGCCGGCCGTGGGCGTGCGTGGCGGCACGCCGCGCAGGAATCACTTTGTATGCGAAGTCATTCTGCGACGCCAAGACCCAAGTCTCGATCCATAGAAGAGGCCCCGCGTGAGCGCGGCCCCCGGGTAGGTAGCCGGGATTCCCGGCTGGCTTCGTTGCTCCTCAGTTACATACTGCAGTATGCGCCCTCGTCGCGCCTCGCCATCCGGGCGCCTCGGCCGCGATCATCGACCGACTTGGCCTTTCGCGGGCCCTTAGCGGGCGGGCGGCTGCGAGATGAGACCAATGGTCAGCGGGTAGGGGCTCGGTTTTCGGGAGCGGGGAACGGGCTCGGTAGTCATGACGAGCGCTCTTCCCGCCTGTCGTTCCGCCTGTCGTTTCGTTGCTCGCTGCCTGCGCTTTCGGCGACGAAGCTCGGTCGGACAGCGGTCGTGCCGACCTGAGAACGGCTTCGGTGGCCAAACTTGCGGGCTCCGCGGGGAGCCTCGAAATCCTGCTAGGGTTTTGCACGTGAAGCAGCTGTCTGTCCCGCCTACCGACGCCGACCATGTGCTTGGCAGCCTCACGGCTCCGCTCGTGATTGTCGAATACGGCGATTACGATTGCCCTCACACGCGCAGGGCTCACGGCATTTTGAAGCAGCTGATGGACGAAGTGCCCGGCGCCATGGCGCTGGTGTTTCGACATTTTCCGCTCCGGCACCTGCACCAAAACGCGCAGCAGTTGTCCGAGCTGATGAAAGCGATCAAAGGCCGTGACACGTATTGGGCGGCGCACGAACGTCTGACGGCGCTGCGTCGAATGTCGGTCGAGCTGGCTGAGCAAGAGCTAACGGCGCTGGGCCTGAACGTGCCCGAGCTCGCCGCTCACAGCGAGCGGGCGGCGCTGCTCGTGCAGAGCGATGTCGAGCGTGGGCTCAGCGATGGAGTGCACTCGACGCCGTCGTTCTTTTTCAACGGCGCGCCGCACGACGGTCACTACGACATCGAAACGCTGCGTCAGCAAATCGCGGTCGCTCCTGCTCGTCTGGGCTAGTGCCGCGTCTCAAAAGTAACAATCGTCAGGGATGGCTGCGGCCTGGGGCAGTACGGAGGTAGCAAGGGCACTAGCCATCCGCGAAGCGGATGAGGGGGAGAAACCGGCGCAGCCAGTTTCCGGGGGCGGGACGCCCCCGAGGAAGGCTAGTGCGAGCGCGGCGAAGCCGCGCGCTTGGCGAAGCCAAGCCTCAGGAGGAGCAATCGGAACGATTGCGACTTCTGAGACGCAGCACTAGTGGGGGACGATGGCTCCCAAAGTCGCTCTCGTCGATCCGGTGCTTGGTCCGTTGACCGATGATCTGCTGACGCGCGACGTGCGGGTGTACCAGCGACAAAAGGGGCACCGCTTCTCCTCCGACGACGTCGTGACCGCCTACCTCGCCTACCAAGCGCGTCCGGCCGCTCGGCGCGTGCTGGACCTCGGCTGCGGGCTCGGTTCGGTTCTGCTGCATTTGGCTTGGAAGCTGCCGCAGGCCGAGCTTTCCGGTGTCGAAGCGCAGGCGATGAGCTTCGCGCTGCTTCAGCGCAACGTCGAGCGTTCGGGTTTTGCGCCAAGGGTGCAAATTCGCCAGGGTGATTTGCGGGATGCCTGCCTGCTTTCGGAGCTCGGGGGACACTTCGATCTCATCACCGGCACGCCTCCGTACTTCCCGCCTGAGGCCGCGCTCGAAGCCGAAGACGAGCAACGAGCATTTGCTCGCATCGAGCACCGAGGTGGTGTGGAGGCTTACATCAGCGCCGCTGCCCCCCTATTGCACGCTGCCGGAGTGCTCGTGCTGTGCGGCGATGCGCGTGTCGGAGCGCGGGCTACATCCGCCGCACAGGTGCAAGGCTTGTCGATCCAGTCGCGCTGCGACGTGATTGCGCGCGCCCACAATCCACCGCTATTTTCGGTGTGGACGCTGTGCCCCCAGCAGGCTTCGTGTCAGGTCACGACACTGACGTTGCGCGGGCCGGGCGGCGAGACCACGATCGACTCTGACACGTTGCGTGAATTTTCTGGTTTCGAGCGAATCTTCTCCTAACTTGAGGCCGTTCTTCCCGCTAACGTTGCGGTGCCCACACTTTGAACATGTCCGTTAAGACCGCCGCACTGTACGAGCCGGGCTACCTGGTGGCCGGCAAGTACGAGCTCGAATCGCTGCTGGGTCAGGGCGGAATGGGCGCTGTTAGGCGAGCACGCAACATTGCCCTCGACGCGCCGGTGGCGATCAAGGTGGTGCGCGCGAGTGGCGACAAGGCGCAGCTCCGCAGTCGCTTGCTGCAGGAGGCGCGCGCCTCCGCCAAGTTGACGCACCCCGCGATCGTCAAGGTGTTCGATGTCGGCCAGACCGAGGCGGGCGATCCGTTCATCGTGATGGAGCTGCTGCATGGCGACAGCTTCGGCAAACTGCTCGAGACGCAGGGGCGCTTTTCGGCCACGCAAGCCGTGCGCCTGCTGCTGCCGATTTGCGACGCGCTTTGGCTCGCTCACGGCAAGGGCATCATTCATCGCGACCTGAAGCCAGACAACGTGTTCGTGGTGCAGCACGAGGGCGCGATTCAGCCGACGCTCGTCGACTTTGGCATCGTGAAGATTCAGACGGCGGAAAGCGAACGCAACCTGACTAAGGACGGCGACGTGCTGGGCAGCCCCGACTACATGTCGCCCGAGCAAGCGCGTGGACAAGACGACGTGAGTCACTTGACCGACGTTTGGTCGTTCGCGGTCGTACTGTACGAAGCCATCGCCGGCCACACGCCGTTCAAAGGCTCGAACTACAACGCCCTGCTCCGCCAAATCGTCGAAGATACGCCGAGCTCCCTGCACGAGCTCGCAGCCGGCGACGCCGAGCTCTCGGCGATCGTCATGCGCGGGCTCAGCAAGCAGCCCGGCATGCGCTTCGAGTCGATGGGCGAGTTTGGCCGCGCGCTGGCCAGCTGGCTCGTCAGCCACGGCGTGACCGAGGATATTTGCGGTACCACGCTCGAAACAAAGTGGCTGCGCGGTGCCGATGTGCCC
>Ga0307508_10002108_pt1 | contig 21354 bp, 53 predicted proteins | sample 9_EM_MG_FD_203089 | JGI IMG/M metagenome (GOLD analysis project Ga0307508, IMG submission 203089) | Populus trichocarpa ectomycorrhiza microbial communities from riparian zone in the Pacific Northwest, United States - 9_EM | ecosystem: Host-associated > Plants > Roots > Unclassified | place...
TAGATCGCGACGACGATGGCCAGGATGACGGTGACGATGGCGAGCCCGGCCAGCGCCCAGCCCACCCGCTGCCGGCGGTCCGCGCCGGCCCGCTCGCGGATCTTCTCGATGTCGACCTGCCGGCGGTTGTCGCTCTCCCGCAGCGCCAGCTCCTGCTTGCGCCCGGCGGCGGCCTCGACCAGCACCGCCTTGTCGACGGCGTCCAGGCGCAGCTTCTCGGCCCTGCTCAGCTCCTCGCTGCTCATGAGCGGTCGCCGGCGGGCTTGCTCCACAGGCCCTTGATCTCGCCGACCAGGTCGTCGAGGCTCTTCTTCAGCTTGTCCCGGGCCTCCTGCTGGCGCGCCCGGGTGTGGATCATCAGGTCGGTGCCGTTGTCGAACGACAGCGGCCGGGCGACCCCGTCCATCCGGAACTCGGTGTCGTGGTCGCCGACGGTGACCGCGGTGATCGAGCGCCACTGGCCCTCGAAGCGGTACCTGTCGCCGGGGACGAGCTTCTCGACCTTGACGCTGTCGGACTCGGTCATCGGTCCTCACTTTCGATCTTGGTTCGGGTGTCGTCGTAGTAGCGGTGCCACCAGCATTTGTCGTCAGGGTCCTCCACCAAAGCCAGCTGGAGGGACGCGGCGTGCTGCCGGACATTCTGGGCCGAGGTACGCAGCAGCCGGGCGCACTGCCCGGCCGTCTTGCCGGCCCCGGCCAGCCGCACCAGGGCGGCGTCCAGGTCGTTGCCGCGCAGCGCCATCGGGGTGCCCTGCAGCACGAACTCGACGGCGATGTGGTCGACGAAGCTGCGGCCGCGGGACAGCGTCACCCGCAGTCCGCTGGCCATGCTGGCCACGGTGCGCGGGGAGACGCCGAGGACCTCGGCCATGTAGGGCGAGCTGTAGCCCAGGGCGTTCATCGCCTGCAGGGCCAGCGCCCGGGCCGGCTTGTCCAGCGGCACTGGGTCGTCGCCCAGCACCACGCCGGCGACGTCGAGCACATCGCCGGCGATCTCGTCGGCGGGTGCGGTCACGAGGTGACCAGGTTGATCAGGCCCACGATGAGCAGGGCGGTGGTGATGGCGTTGCCGAACATGCACCAGCGGGCCAGGGTCCGGCGCCGGGTGATCACCGCGAGGGTCAGCAGGAAGCTGATCACCGCGCCGATCAGCAGCACGATGCCAATGAAGATCATGGAGGGTACTCCTTGGGGTTGCGGTTCTGACAGCAGCGTAGCGGTGGGTAGCGACACCGTCAAGTTCAGCTAGACACAGAGCCGCCCGGCCTCCCTTGCGGGAAGACCGGGCGGCTCTGGCTGGCGGAACAGGTCAGGAGTTCTCCGCCAGTTCCACCATCTCGCGGGGGGTGAGCTGGTGGAACGTCACGTTCCCCACCTCCTGCGCGGCCGCGAACTCCCGCAGGATCGCGCTGCCACCGAAGCAGGCCACCGGGTAGATCGCCGGCACCTCGCCCTCGGCCTCCCTCAGCGGTGGTGCCGCGTCGATCAGTCGCAGGTGAATCCCGACGGCCCGGCCCATCCGGGCCAGCACCTGCACGCTGTCGCCGACCTGCCAGTGGTTCAGCACCTCGGAGCAGGGCACGATGATCACCACGGTGGGCTGGCCGTCCCAGTGGCGCTGCCCAGACGCGATCAGCATCGAAGCCCGGGCCTTCATCACGCCCAGCACCCGGTCCAGGATGGGCAGCTGCTGCTCGTCGCCTTCGCCGCGTAGCCCGGAGATCAGGACCTCCGGCTCCAGTTCCAGGGCGTTCATCGTGCTCCCTCCGGGTTCGTCCTCGTGCCGCGTTCGCACCCTTCGCAGGTGCGCAGGCCAGCGCGCCTCTCGGAGGCGTACATGTAGTGCGGGCAGTTCGGCGCCGGCACCCGGCCGGCCATGAACGCCCGGAACTCGTCGGTCACCTCGAAGTCGGCGGGCAGCACGACCTCGGCGCCGTCAGCGTCGAGCACCGGCGCGGTGCTCATTCGCCCACCTGCAGGTGGATCCAGGCGATCTGGGCCAGCGGCACATCACGGCGCGGCGCGAGTCCGAGGTGCACCCCCTGGTTCAGCTGCACCTCGTCGTCGCCGCGCTGCCACTTGGCCCGCCCCAGCAGCCCGGTCAGGGCGACCAACTCGATCCGGTCCAGCGGGTGCTCGAGGACGACCCGCTCGCCGGTGGTGAGCACCCAGGTCAGTCGGATCGGGGTGTTCGCTCGCACGGCGAGGTCGCGCAGGTAGTCCGCGTCGGCGTCGAGGTCACGCCCGTACGGGTGTTCGATGGAGATCTTCTCCATGTCGGTCCTCCTGTTTCTTCGGCGTCTCGGACGCACGCTCGGGGCGTGCGCGGAAAGTATCGCTCAGACCACGTCGACGGTCTGGATGATGAAGATGAGCAGCTCGTTCCTGCTCTTGGCCTCGATCGCCGCCTCGGTGAAGGCGAGGGCGGCCTCCGACCCGACCTCCCGCTCCAGGGCGTCGCCGACCTTCTCGATCCAGATCGGTCCGGAGTCGGGCAGGCCGGTGAGCTGGACCAGCACGTCCGGGTACCGCGGGACCGGACCGGCCGGCGCTCCGGCCGGTCTGGTGTCAGTGCTCATGATTCTCTCCTTACCGTGGTCGTGTCGCTGAATGCGGCGTCGGGGTCGTCGGTGGCCAGGCGGCCGTCCTGGATCATGTGGCTGACCGCCACCCCGATCCATCGCCGGTCGATGTCGACCAGCGACGGGTAGCCGGCGTACAGCCGGCGGTCCAGCTCGGACAGGGTGATCTCCTCGCCCGGCTTGACGACCATCTCGATCGCGAACTCGATGTCGTCGGTCTTGCTGGGCATCAGCCGTTCACCATGACCCGGGTGGTGGCGATGGTGTCGTTGGCGACGCCGGGCGCGATGTGCTTGTTGTACTTGGCCCGGATCACCTCTTCGCCGACCCGGTCGTGGACGTCACGCTGGGCGTCCCAGTCGATGCACCGCTGCAGCGGTGCGCCGCGGAAGTCCCAGATCTCGAAGTCGGCCTCCATCTCGGCGGCGATCTTCTCGAAGAGGGTGACATCGCGGGTGTAGAGGTTGGTGTCGTCGACGATCACCGAGGTGCCGTGCGACAGGGCGGTGCGCACCCCGGCGTGCTGCGCGCCGGAGACGATGGCCTCCTGCGAGGGCGTGCCCAGCCACCGGCCGTGCGCCATGCTGCGCAGGTCGTCGCGGTTCATCCGCGCTCGCCAGTCCGGGTCGGCGTTGACCCAGGCGATCGCGGCGGTGCTCTTACCGGACGCCGGCAGACCTCTCGTGATGATCAGGATGGGCCGGCGCTTGCGGTTCGGGTCGACGGTGATGGTGCTCATCGGGGGTTCCCTTCTGTGGTGGTTGCCGATCGCCGGTAGGCGGCGACCAGTCCGTACGGCCGGCCCAGTTCGATCAGGGCCAGGGCCTGCTCATAGTCGTCGTCCGGGCCGATCTCCAGCCAGACGATCTGGTCCTGCTCGACGCCGGGCTGCTCGGTGTCCCGGCGCTGCATCTCCGCGATGATCTTCGCCAGCTCGATGACCGTGACGGTCTCTGGATCCGGCGGCCGCGGCGGCTCCGGCCGGGGCTCCGGCGCCGAGGTGCGCAGTCCGGTCTCGGCGCGGCGCTCGTCGGTCATCAGCGCGAACCGCGCGCAGCAGCCGTCCAGGTGCACGGTGCGGGCGGTCTCGCCGTGCCCGTACCCGGTGCTGCCGGGACAGCGGTAGACGACGGCCATCAGGTCCGCCGGTTGGCGTCGATCAGGTGCTGTCGGCAGAGGATGCTCTCGCAGTCGGCGACCCGGATGTAGCAGCCGCACGGCAGTACACTTCCCGGCAGCGGATCGCTGGTGAAGGGCTCGTAGCGGTCGTCGAACCAGGCCGGCTTGTCGACCGGGTTGTTGATCGCCCGCTCCAGCCGATTGCAGGGCGCCGAGCTGGTGCCGAGACGGCCGCCGGGCAACACGTTCTCGATCACCGCGACGCCCTCGAACCGGATCTGCTTGATCTGGAACAGCTCGTCGCCGATGCCGAAGGCGCGCACGAAGTCGTCGGTGTGCAGCTCGAGCCCGTCGCGGTCGAAGTATCGGGTCATCGGCCGGCCGCCTTGCTCTGGAGTTGGCGCAGATGCTCCAGCTGGGCCGCGCCACCGCGGATGATGAAGGACGCCTGCCCGGTCTGCTCGTCGCGGTGCGCCACGACGTGCGGCGGCCGGCAGGCGCCGGTCCACTCACGCTGGAAGGCGAGCACCGCATCGCTCATCTGGTCATGCTCGGGGTTCTTGCCCCGGCGGTAGGCGGCCATCAGCTGGTCACGCCCAGCGCGGCCATGCATGCGCGCAGGCTGGCCGGGTCGGGCTGCTGGAAGCTGACCACCAGCTGCTTGTCGTTGGGCCACCAGGCCGGCGGCGGGGGCAGCTGTTCGACGGCGACGGCCCTGAACAGGGTGGCCGGGTCGTACTCGGGTTTGATCATGCAGATCTGTGGCATGGGGTTGCCGTTCTGTGTGGTGGGGTTGTTGCTCCTGCCGCCTCAGCCCAGTTCGTTCCAGAGGGCCTCGGCGTCGACACCGACGGCGATGCCGTCCGGGGTGTCCGGGTCGTACAGGTTCATCACCGCGGGCACGATCTTGCGGCCGGCCGCTCGGTACTGGCGCACCTTGGTCTTGGTGTTCTCGCCGTCGACCGTGATCAGGCGCAGCACCGGGTAGTCATCCGGTCCGTCCGGGTCCTGAGGTTCCAGGGCGACCGTCAGGTAGTGCGTCGGGCCGTGGTCGCGCAGCCAGAACGAGACCGCCTGGAACGACAGGCCCAGTTCGTCGGCGATGGAACGCAACGACTTGCCCTCCAGGTAGTGCAGGTCGGCGACCGCGGCCGCGCGCCACTGCATCAGGAAGCGCTGGGGCACCGTCTCGATCAGGTGGAGCAGGGCGGTGGCCTCCTTCGCGCGCTCCATCCCGGTCATCTCCCGGGTGATGTCGCAGAGCTTGTCGGTGAAGCCGTCGAGCGACTGGCACGTGATCATCTAGTTTCACCTTCTCTCGCATGCTGGGGGTGGGGGAAGGACCCCGCCCGTCTACCCGAGCTAGGCGGCTCGGTCAACGGGCGGGGCCGGGTACTGCTTGAGTCCCTCGCAGCCTACGGGCCGGTGTGGCGGTTTGTCTAGTTCAGCTTGACGATCAACCCTGGTCGGGACGGACCTGCAGAACCACATGCCCAGCCCAGTCGATGACGTCGACGATCTCGAACTTGTTGCCGTCCTCGTCCACGACGATCAGGCTGCGCTCGTCGGCTGGAAGGGGAGTCCGGCCGGCAATCTCCTCGACCTCGACCTGCAAAGCAATGATCTTCACGGCGTCCTCCAATCGATCGTGTACTCGCGGTCGTGGTCAGCCTTGGTGCGCGCCGGCATCGGGTCGAAGTCGACCCGCGAGTAGTCCTGCCGGCGTTCCATCACGCACCAATCGCTGTCGAGGTAGCCGAACCGCTCGCGCAGCAGCTCCAGCACCGCGGCGCCGACCTCGGGGGAGGCCTGGATCCGCACCTGCATCCAGTCGTCGCCGGCCGGCGCCGAGCCGTCCGGCGGGAACGGGTCGCTCAGCTCAGACACTGGTGACCCGCCTCGATCTTCTCGGCCCACACCTGGTGGAACTCAGGGGCGCCCACCAGCTGCGCGGTCACGCCCCGGTCGAGCGCCGCGTTGGCGGGCTTGATGCCATCGAACATCTCCCGGAACGCCTTGACCCGGCCGTAGCCGGCGTCGGTCAGCACGCTGGTGGTGCAGCCGCACTCGTGGGTGAAGACCCAGAAGTTGCGGTCATCGTCCTCGGGCCTCATCGCTCGGCCGCCGGGACGTGAACGTGGTCAGGCATCCAGACCACGTCCGGATTGCGAGCCTGCCACCCCTCGACCTCGGCGTAGGCCCGGTCGACCTCGGCGGCCTGCCGGGTCAGACCGTTAGCCAGGCAGAGCTGGCGGTACATGGCGATTGCGCCAAGGGCAAGCAGGTCCTTGCCCTTGATCACGAAGACCGGCATCGGGTCGCCGGTGATCTCGCTGCTCATGCCTGCTCCTCGGTGTCTCGCGAGTCGCCGCCGGCCGGCAGCGACACCATGGCCGAACCGCTGTAGTGCAACTCGCCGGCGGAGACCATCGCCATCACCGCAGCGTGCACCGACTGCCGGTCGTTCATCTCCAGGTGCTGCGCGAGCACGCGGACCAGCTCGTTGATCGGCGCCGGGCCGAACGACAGGTAGGTCCGGGCGCCGTTGTCGACCTGCTCGTCGAGCATGGCCCGCTCCTCGGCGTGGCCGATCACGAGATCGCCTCGCCGACGGACGGGTCGTAGCCGCCGGCCGGGGTGTACGCGGTGTGGTCCGGCGCCCGCTGCTCGCGCGGGCCGTGCCAGACCAGCACCCGGTGCATGGCGGCCGGGTCCAGGACGGTCCCGCCGAGCAGCTTCTCGGCGAACAGCTCGATGGGCATCGTCTCGTCGTCGGCGACCTCGTACAGGTTGCCGCCGTTCAGCGGGAACCAGACCATGCCACGGCGTTGCTGGATCTGCCAGATGAAGGTGTTCATGATCCTCCTCGGATCTCAGGGCGGACTGCGTTCCAGCAGCCCACGGTGGTAACGACCCAGACCTGCGGGTAGCGCTGGGTCAGGGCCCGGGCGATGGCCTGGGCGCCGGCGGCGCCCGGGAACACCCAGGTGTTGCAGTCCCCGTCCGTCGGCAGGTCCAGCGGATCGCCGTCGTCGAAGCCCACGTACAGGTAGAACCGGTCCGAGCGGATCCTGCCGCTGCGCAACGCCTGGGCCACGATGCGCCACAACTCCACACCCTGCACCTCGAAGCGGGTCACCGGGTCGGCCACCACGGCGTAGCCGCGCGTGGAGTAGCGCTCGAGCGCGCACCGGGTGCAGGAGTCCGGCGCCGACGTGGCGTCGCTCTTCCCGCAGTCCCGGCACCGGCCGTCACGCAGCCGGTGGGGCAGGGTCTTCAAGGCAGTACCTCCGTCTGGGGTTGGATCCGCACCGCGACGATCTCTCGCCACCGGATCCGCATGACCCCGCCGCTCCGGTCGTGGATGAAAAGCTCGCCGCGGCGCCGCCACAGTGGTCGATGCGCGTACCTGAAGATGCTCTCGGCGCTGCGCCGGGTCACGTTGTCGAACACCGCGGTGCGCAACGGGTCGCCCTCGTCGATCATCAGGATCACCTGGTAACCACAGAGAGCTGGGTCGATCACCGGTAGAGCACCTCTCCGAACAGGCCGCACTGCACGACATGGTCGGCGACGGTACCGTCCACCTGCATCACGCTGCGGGAGATCTGGGCGCGCAGCACCGTGTCGCGAGTGGACGAGGGCACGCCGGCCGGCAGGTTGTCGTCGCGGCACAGGGTGACCTTCCAGACGCCCTTCTCCGCGGTCCGCTGGGTCACCCGGTATGCCACCTCCTGGCGCTGCACCGGTCCGCGGTCGCGGGGCCACAGGAACACCTCCAGCTGGCCAGACACTTCGACGTGCGCCCAGCGCTGCGCGCCGTACGCGCTGAGCAGCACCAGCTGCTGGTAGAGCGCATCGTCGCTCTGCTCGACGGGCGCCACGCGGAGGCGGCGCAGGTCTTCGGTTGTCATGGTCGTCTCCATCTCCGCGTGCGTTGCACGGCGGTGGCGCGGAGCCGAACATATGTTCGGCTCCCACCATCAATCGTCCAACGTGGGTACGACAGAAACTGCTGCTCAGACAGCCTCGCGCATCGGCATGATGCGCGCCCGGGTGATCTCTGTGAGCCGGAACCTCGCAGCGTTCGGGTGCGAACATCCACTGCCCGGTCCGTTCGGGCACAGGCTGCAGAAGCTGACCCAACCGCCAAGACGCTGGCTGGTCCAGTCGAGCATGAAGTCCTCGGCGGCGAGGCGCTCGACGTTGTCGACGTAGCCGGTGGTGCCGTCCTGGTGTGCGAGGTCGATGCGCCACAGGTCGTCGGCTGCGCCCTCGCACACCACCGGCAGCTCGATGTGCTGGTGTTTCATAACCTTCTCCTTGATCGTTCCTAACCGGCTCGGCTGAGTCGGCGTCTAGCTGGCCTTGGAGGCGCGATGCGCGGCCAGGGAAATGACCTTGCCCTCCTTGGCTAGGCCAAGAGAGTCGGCCGGTGGACAGTGCGCGCCGCGCGGGAACTCCTGCTGCTTCAGCAACATCCGCTCGGCCTCCAACCGCTCAGCCTTCTTCGCGATCTCCTGGGCATCCTGGTACACGGCCAGGATGTTGAGCTTGTGATGGCCGGGGGAGTCGGTCAGCGCACGCACCATCCGCTTCCGGCCGCCAGTGTCTCGGACATTCAGCCGGACCAGGTATCCCGCACGCTCCAGGTCGACCAGAGCGCCGCGGATCAGGTCGACTCCATCAGCCTTCAGACCTTCGGCCTCCCGGGCGGCCCGGTGCGCCTCGTAGATGTCCTCGTCCGCGGGCAGCTCGCCGTCGTGATAGGTCAGCAGCTCCCACAACAGGCCCTTCGCGGCCAACTTCAGCTGCATGTCGCGACCAGCCCGGACGGCCAGCTGGATGAAGACCTCACCGGGAGCACGGGTGGTCGTGTACGCCACGCTGGTGCCGGCTTTAGGAACGTGATCAAGAGGCTTTCCTGGTAGCATGGGAGCAGTTACTTTCGCTTGGTGAGCGGATCGGCATCAATCAACCCCTAGCCCTGCCAGGCTGGGGGTTGATGCTTTTCTAGGCCGCCTTTGGCTGCTGAACGGCCGTGTGGGTCTTGCGGATACGGGCGACCCGCTTCTTCATGACCTCGGGGTTGATGCCAGCCGCTCGTGCGATGGCGGTAACGGCGTGGCGCTCGACGACAGCCAGCCTGTACAGCTCCTCTTCGTACTCGGCGCCCAGACGGAGCACCGCCTCTTGCAACTCGGCGATTCTGTCGGCGCGGTCTTCGGGGAGCGTGGACATTGGTCGCGGCATGGGGAAGACGCTAGCAGGTTGTTGGGAAATCTTGCCCGCAAAATGAGATTGTCGGCGCGTCCGACTCCGCAAAGCGGATCGGACAACGTCAGGACGCAGTCCTGACGCATGTTCTTGACTTTGACCTTGATCTGGGTTCTCTCTCTCGCTCTTAGGTAGTGGTTCTCTCTAATTCCTTACTAATACCTGCCACTTCCCTACCTAGGATTCAGGGGGGTAGGCATACATTCTTTACAGTTAGACGTCCCGACGGTGGTTGATCACCATCCGTCGATGAGAAGATCGCGTCCCACCTGCAGAGACGCTTCGAAACAGGGTTGCGCGAAAAATCATTGAAACCCTGCGATAGCTCTTGCTATCCCTCGAGTTTATTCAGAAACCCTGGGTATAGCTCTTGCTATACCCAGGGTTTCTGAATAAACGCACAGGCCCTGACCTGTGGTGATGAATAAACGAAAAACCCCCTGCATAGCTCTTGCTATAGCCCGAAACCCTGGGCATAGCTCTTGCTATCAGGGGGTTTTTCGTTTATTCGCGCAACCCTTGATCAGGCTTTCGAGCGCCGTCGCCGGCTCTTGCGGTGAGCACCTCCCTATCCCACTCCTTGAGCGCGCCAGCGCATCAACGGCCGAGCAGCGTAGCGGTGTGATGTGACGCAGCTCTCGCGCCGAATGCGTACTAATGAGCAAAGCGATTCGCGATCTACCTGTGGACTCAGGGGAGCAGCAACCCCACCCCGGGCAGAGGAGATCCGATGAACCCCAGCGCCACCCGCTTCCTGGTCGCCAGCGCCGCGATGATCGCCGCGCACGAGGTCGGCGACCACTGGGTGCAGACCGGGCACCAGGCCTGCGTCAAGGGCGAGCCGGGCTGGCGCGGCCGCCTGGCCTGTGCCTCCCATTGCGCCACGTACATCGCTACCCAGGCCCTGACCCTCGCCGCGGCCTCCCGGTGGCTCAGGGTGCCGCTGGGAGGCCGCGCGGTGGCTGCTGGTCTGGCCCTGAGCGCGGCGTCGCACTACTTCGCCGACCGGCGCACGCCGTTGGCCCGGGTGGCTCGAGCTGTCGGCTCCGGCGGCTACCTGGACGAGGCCGTGGTGGTGCGCCGGCCGGGCGCCGAGCCGGCGACCACCGGCCCGGGCACCGGGTCATTCCATCTGGACCAGTCCTGGCACTACGGATGGATCTTCGTAGCCGCGCTGGTCATCGCGGGTCGTGCGGATCAGGCCGGCGGCTCGCTGTAGATCGCCTGCACCGTGTCGAGCTGGCTGGGGCCGACCGCGATGTGACCGGTGTGGGCCAGCCAGGCCACCCACACCGGTTCCAGGCCAGGGTCGGCGTTGAAGGATCGGTCGGAGATCCCGCCGATGGACCAGCTCACCGTGCGGTCGGCCAGTTCCTGCAGCCGGGCCCTGGCTGACCCACTGCCCGCCGCGGGTCTCGTCGGCGTCGAACCGGGTCTGGACAGTGTCGTCGACCTGCGCTTCGAAGATCGTCCAGTAGTGTCCGTCGTGGGTGGGGTGGCTCGGCGGTCGCCGGCAGATGTTGGTCATCTGGCCGTACGCGGTCCGGTCGATGCCGACCTCGGTCAGGTCGATCCCGACCTCCTCACGGGCCTCGGCGAGCGCGGCCTCGTGTTCGCCGCCGTGCTCGTCGACATGCCCGGCCACCGGCGCCCGACCGGCCGGCGGCTTGGCCCGGGTGAGCAGCAGGTACTCCCCGCGCTCGTTGGTGATGATCACTCCCACGGACTGGTGGTCGCAGGTCTTCACGATCGTTTCCCTTCGTCGTTCGGCACCTCCTCGGCGGAGGAGGGATCAGCAGCGTAGCGCTCGGTTGCGACGCCGGCCGTCGTCAGGATCTCGCGCAGCCTGGCCTCGGTGTCGACCTGCTCGTCGAGGGTGCGCAGCATGGAAGCGCTCGCCCGGGCCATCAGCGCGTCCAGTTCGATGTCGGCCTCGGTCATCGGTTCGTCGTTTTCATCGCTCATACCTGGTTAGGGCGGGAGAGCGCTCTCGCGTGCAGTCCTGTGACCCAGGTCACTGCCCAGGCATGAGGGGTGGGGGTCTTTCGGCCGAAACTAGATCGCGTTCTGGGAAGAAAGGGATTTTCCAGGACTTGGGATGTGACCCACGTCACACATTGCGACCAGGTCGTTCCAGCGTCGCCGGACTCGCTACCGGCCTAACGCCGGACATCCACCTCGTGCCAGCGCTTGAGCACGCTGGGCCAGCTCGGCATCGCGGCGACCTCGGCGGCGCGCTTCATGGCGCCGATGGTCTCCCGGACGTCGGCGGCGATCATGGCCGTGCTCTCGCCGGCGGCCAGGTCGTTACGCAGATCGACCAACTGCTCGCTGGCGGCCTCGTCGACAACGAACGCGTCCATCTCCAGCAGCGCCCCCGCCACCTCCAGCACCGCCGGCCGGTCGGCGTCGGTCCACACCTTTCCGCCGGTCGCGGCGGCGCGCTTGCGTGGCTGTGCCGCGAGCGTTTCCGCAGGTAGATGCTGGTCCAGCAACGCGACGATCGCACTGTTGGCGGATCGATGATCCGCTGCCGCGGCGGCCCGCAGGCGATCGTGGATGTTCTCGGGTAGGCGCAGGTTCATACTCCCCATGGCACCAGTCTCGCACCAGAGTGGTGCTACTCCGAAACTAGATCGCGTTCTGGGGCGAGGGGGATTTTTTAGACTTCGGCATGTGACCTGCGTCACTTTTTCGGGAAAAACGGGGGATTGGCGTCGTGGAGAGACCTAGGAGGTGATGAGCGTGAACACACGCGACGTACAACGGCTGCTCCGCGCCGAGGCCGCCCGCTTTCACGAGGAGCTGGCGCTGATGGACCGGGACGCGTTCACCCGACGCGTCCTGGCCCTAGTAGAGGCTCAGGGGCGGCCGGTGCAGCCGCTCGGCGATCATCCAGCCGACGATGCGCATGGTGATGTAGTACGTGGTCCCGTAGCCCACGGGGCTGGTCAGCACGAAGACGACGAAATCGGCCAGCGGGAAGGGCGCCACGTCAGGCCGCCGGCACCGTGACCAGCCCGGTCCGCAGTACGTGCCAGAACAGCTGGCCGGGGGTGACATCGCCGCAGAGCCGGCCGTCCTGGAAGTTCTTGTACCCGACCAGCGTCCAGGCGTAGTCAACCAGTTGGCTGCAGATGAGCCGGTCGGACGAGGCCACCCTGGCGCGCAGCAGAGCGCTTCCGGGCAGGTGGTACTCCCACAGCGCCAGCGCGAGGTAGTCGCTAAACCCGTACGGACGCCCCGTCAGCGCCTCCACAAAGCGCGTACCAGCCTCGCCGGTGGGATTGGGTACCCGGAGCCCGAAACGGGCCAGAGGGCCGATCTGGGCCCGCTGGTAGCGGTTCAGCGGGATCCGGCCGTAGGCGAACTGCGGACCCCACCGTGGCGGGGACTCAGACGTGCCGGTGATGGATGTGATCCGGGCGCCGTGCGGCATCGCCTCGACGCAGTAGCCGTTCTCCAGCACCAGGAACGCGTGGGTGAAGATGCACTCGTCGCGCAGCAGCGCCTGGCCGATGGAGATGCCGCGGCCGAGCCGGCCGCCGATGGTGGAGAACCCGACGTCACCCGGCAGCAGGTCGTCGAGGCAGCGGATCGGCTCCAGCGACAAGGGAGCAGGTGCGGTCACCGCCCCATAATCGCAGATAAGTCCGGTTGTGCATATTGTGAGCGTGTTTCGCGGTTTGACGAAACCTGACTAAACGTTCCACGGGCCGGAAACGCGAAAAGGCCCGGCACCCCACGAAGGGGATGCCGGGCCTTTTGCTCAGGCGGTGCGGGTGGGTCAGTAGCTGCCGTTGTCGTACGAGCCGGAGCTGCCCGAGTCGTAGGACGACGAGGACGATCCGCTGTCGTAGCTGCTGGAGGAGCTGCCGCTGTCGTACGACGACCCGCTGGAGCCGGAGTCGGAGTACGAGCTGCCCGAGTCGTTGTTCGACGGGCTGTCGCAGCTCGCCGAGCCGCCGTAGTTGCCCGAGTCGTACGAGCCGGTGTCGCACTGCACGGTGCTGTCCGCGTAGGCCGAGCCGGTGAAGTCGTTCAGGCCGAACGTCGAGTCGAACGCGTAGAACGTGCCGCCCTGCAGGTAGCCGTCCGCGGTGCCGCCGGTGCGCAGTGGGCGCCGGGCCGGCTTGGCGCCGCGGGGGAGCTTACGGGAGGCCTTCGCCATGGTGTTCTCCTTCATCGGTGGTCCTCGCCGGCCGCGGGTGCGCAGGCCGGAGGTTCATCGTGCAGCATGCTGGCAAGAGCGTAGGGCATCAAGTCGACACACTCACCAGGTCACCTCTTCCAGGGGCCGGCTTCCCAGTCCGGGTGCGCCTGCTTGTAGAGATCCAGTTCGACCTCGTTCCACCAGGAGACGTTCACCCCGCCGCCGCCGGACAGCACCACCGTGGCATTGCGGCAGCCGTCCTCGATCGCGGTGCGCGCGTACTGATCGGCCTCCTCGCGCGAGTCGGTCGGGCACTCCATGCTCTGGGTCTTGGTCCGGTTGGTGACCCGCACGATGTAGCGGCCCGCCGCGCCGTTGCCGGCGCTCACCCGGACACCGCCACAGGGTTGGCCGACAACCATTCGACCCAGCGCCGGCCCGGTAGGGGCAGGCCGGTCTCCGCCCCGATGTGGCCGGTGACCGCGCTCAGCAGCTCGCGGATCGAATACGGCCCGGCGAACGGCTCGCCGTCGGCAGCGAGCCCCTCGCGCTGCTGCGGCGGCCTCGGGAACGCGCCGCTCATCGTCCAGCCGTGCGAGGTGTAGGCCCAGTCGTCCTCGCCGTACTTGACGAACCGGTAGGTCCACAGCCCGCACACCTGCGGGGCATCACCGGGTAGCAGGTGCCCTGGCGCGCTCGCCGGTACATGTCCTCGATCTGCTTGGGGGTGTATTCGAGGTGGTCCTTGAAGCTTCGGTAGGCCGCCAACCACATCAGCTCGTCGCGGGTAGGCAACTCACTGGCCCGATCCATGGTGATCATGTAATTGCCCTCTGGGGCGACGCCCTCGACGGGGATGCCGAAGTTGTCGCAGGCGGCGACCAGCTCCTGCTCGCGGGTGTTCATCGGGCCTGCAGCCGCACGTCGACGCGGGTGCCGTCAGCCAGCGGGAGCCGGCCGATCTGGCGACCTGCGATAAGGCCCACCTGGTCACCTCGCAGCACCAGGATGCCCCGGGCCGGGCCGGCGTCCAGCAATGCGGCCGCGGTGTCCGAGCCGGCCAGCACCACGGTGATAGCCGCTCCGGTCACGGCGCCTCCGCCGGCGACCACCCGCAGGTCGCTGGCACTCAGCTCTACCACGACGTTCATGCGGCTGCTCGCATCACGGCTTCGGCGAGGATTGCCGCCAGGGTCAGGTCACGGCCGTGAGGGTCTTCGAGGTCCAGTCCCGCGCCCTCCGCGATCGTCAGCAGCACCGCCACGAAGACCTGGTCCTCGGAGGCGCCGGACGTCCGCACCTTCTGCGCCGCGATGGCCGAGAGATCGACCGTCATCCGCGCGATCGTCCGGATCTCCGGAGCGTCGCGCAGCAGATCCTTGGCCAACTCGATTCTGGCCAGGGTCATGTCCATGATGATCCTTCCTGGCGTGCCGCTCTGGCCGCCACCGCACGCGCCCGGGGGTGAGCCGGGCGCGACGGAGACAGTCAGTCGATCACGACGGGGATGATGCCCTCCGCGCTGCCACCGCGCACCGCGATCAGCTCGGCGATCGGGTCCTGCGCCTCGTACACGCCGGCCGGCAACGGCTCCACGTCCAGGTACTCGCCGTACCGTGCCACCAGCTCGTCGCGCCAGTCGAGCCACTGCTGCTCGCCGGTCAGACCCTTCGGCGATGCGACCTCGCGCAACTGTGGGTGCTGGATCAGCAGCTCGAGCGCGCACAGCTTGTTCGCCCGGCCCAACTGGTGGGTCATCAGGCTGACCCCAGTCATGTAGCCGAGCAGGTCGTAGACCCCGCCGATGTGCCGGGTCGAGATCAGGTGCCCGGTGGTGCAGCTGATGATGTCGCTGAGGTGGAACTGCTTACCCATGGTCATCTCCTAGTCCTGGTCGCCGCGCCGGCGGCCACCGCACGCGCCCGGGGTGAGCCGGGCGCGACGGAAACGGTCAGCGCGGGTACTTTACGTCCCCGTTGTAGGTCTTCGGGCGCAACCGCACGTTGTCGTCGAGGACCTTGATGTCGCCGTTGTAGGTCTCGGCCCGCACCGTCGGCTTGGCCCCATCGGCCGCTCCCACGGTGATGGTGCCGTTGTAGGTCTTGAGCTTGGACTCGTCGCTGATGCCGACGGCTCGGATGTCGCCGTTGTAGGTCTTCAGCTGCACCCAGGCCGCGTCGGCGACCTTGATGTTGGTGTTGTAGGTGCGGGCGATCGCGCCCGAGCCGACCGGCACTAGGACCCGGAAGTGGATCGGCATCGGCGGGTCGCTGGGCGCCTCACCGCTGCCACCGCCCTGGGTGACCTCGACCCCGTTGACCCAGGTACGGCCACCACGGACCTTGATCTGCTGGCCGTTGACCATCATGTCGGCATCGCCGCCGCCGGTCATCACCACGCCCCCGCCGCCGGTCATCACCACGCCCCCGCCGCTGGTCGTGATCATGCCGCCGCCGCGGCCGCCGATCTGGACCGACGAGAAGCTGCCGCCGCTGAAGTTGTTGATCTGCATGCCGCCGCTGGCGGACTCCGGCAGGTGCAGCGTGACCGTGCCGCCGGACTCGTCCAGGCGCAGGGCGTCGATCTGCTCGACGGTGGAGCCGGAGGTGGCCTGCGTGTAGACCTCGATGCTGGCCCGTCGGCAGCCGGGGTCGGCGGTGATCTCGATGTTGGAGTCGTAACCGAACAGGTCCACCGTCGTCGGGCCGCTCTGCCGGGCCTCGAGAGTGCGTGAGTACATCAGGTTCCTTCCGTTGTCGGATCTTTCGTCACGGCCGCTCGGCGGCCACCGCGCGCACCCGGGACGGGACCGGGCGCCACGGTGGCGGTCAAGCCGCCAGGACGATGCCGAAGATGTACGGACTGCGCACGGGGATCCAGCTGGTGTGCCCCTCGTCCTCGATGAACCGGATCATCCCGGGGGGTGACCGGGATCAGCTCGGAACCGTTGCGCAGCGGCGTCTGGTCATAGTGCTTCTCCAGCACCAGCGCCACCATCATCTGCTTGTCGGTCATCAGCTCGACGACCTCGCCGGCCTTGGTCCTGGTCAGCTCGGCGGGGCCGATCAGGATGTCGTGCAACGGCATTGTCATGGTCCTTCTCCTGTTCCTGGTCGCCTCGCTGGCGGCCACCGCACGCGCCCGGGATGAGCCGGGCGCGACGGAGGCGGTCAGTCTCGCTCGACGAAACGGGTGTTCTCCGCGACCAGGCGCCGGCCGTCCCAGACCGCCACCCGGCAGATGTCCCCGACCCGCAGGCTCAGTTGCTTGCTGAAGCTGCCCAGGGTGACCTGGGTTTCCGGGTCCATGGATCGCAGCTCGCGCACGATGGTGCTGAGCGGCCACATCTCGAGGTCGCGCAGCTCGTTCATGTCGACGCGCCGGCCGTCGGCCATGTGGAACTTGACCATCATCAGGAGTACACCGTGCCCGGCTGCTGGTAGACGATCCGCAGCTCGACCTTCTCGACGTAGGCCGGCTTGATCCCGGCGCCGAACACGGTCAGGAACTGGTAGCCGCGGCCGTCCCGGTCGACCAGCACTAGCCCCATCGCGGTGTGCAGCTTCTCGACGTCGCTGACGACCTCCGCCAGGGTGCCCGGCGGTCGGTAGACCAGCTCCTCGGAGCCGAGCCGCACGTGCGCGATGGTTACCACGACCTCGATGAACGGCTGCGGACTCATCGCAGGTCCGCCCCGCTCGTGAAGATCACGCGGCCGAACACGGCCACCTGCAGCAGAACATCAGCCTGCGCGGGGGTCAGCAGTTCGGCGTCGCGCTGCTGCTCGGCCAGGTGCAGCGCCTGCCGGTGATCCGGCTTGACGGGCACGCTGGGGCCGTTGGTGCGCAGCACCGCGGTGAACGCGTCCCGCAAGGTGTCGCTGGTCGGCACGTAGCCGGCTTCGCCGCCCGGGTCGCCGAGCGGCAGGGTCGGCCACAGCTTGATCCATTCGGGGGCGATGTACTGGCGGGGGACCAGCGCCACCGTGTCGGCCGGTCCGGGGTGCTTGGTGGTGGTCCGCGCCCAGTGGTTGCTGCCGCCGGCCATGGCCAGCTGCCACGTGTCGTGGTAGAAGGCGCTGAGGCTCACGGGAATGTGTTGCATGGGTGGCAGTTCCTTTCGGTGGGGTCCGGATCAGCGTAGTAGTGCCCATACGACGCGTCAAGCTGAACTAGACGCCGTACGTCGTTCTACGTATTGACCGATAAACGACACCGTGCCCGCCCGGTATCCCCGGACGGGCACGGCAGGACGGCGTCTCAGCTCAATTCCTCGTTGTCCCAGTGCGCCACGATCTTGAAGTCGCTGTTGCGGATCACCTGCGACGACCGGGCACCGTCGAGGACGATCGCCTCACGCGCCCGGTGCTCGGCATCTGGCCGCTCGTCGAATCCGCCGAGGTCCTCCTGGCCACCGGCCAGGCGGTCCGGATCGTCGCCGTATCGGTAGACCTGGTAACGCTTGTCCATGCTGGCCTTTCCTGACATCCGCCCTGGACGCCACCGCGCGGCGCCGACCCGGCAGGCCGGCGCCGCACAGAAGGGTTCAGGCGGCCTCAGCGTGGTCGCCGCGCCGCACCGAGGCCTGGGAGGCCTGGCGGTGCGCGACGGCCCAGCCGAACTTGCTGGTGGTGCCGTTGTGGGTGGGCGGTGCTTCCTCGTAGGCCTTCGCCGCGGCCCGGATCAGTTCCTGGTCGGTCTCCTCGCGGTACGGGAACAGCTTCATGGCTGGCTCCTGCGGTGTGAGCGGTGCTTCCTTCTTGGCCGGTCGGCCACTGCGCGGACCCGGAGCTGGCGAACGCCGGGTCCGACGGTTGAGCGACAGGCTAGGGAACTGACCAGCAGGAATGGTCAGACCAGCGGTCCGTACTCACTCGTCAGAGTGATGATCAGTTGCTCGGCCACCTCCCCGAGTACCCGGCGGAAGTCCTGGTCCTGGGCGCCGCGCGCAACGTCGGCGTGGTGGCTTAAGAACAGGGCCAGATCGATGTACGCCTGCGCGACTTGCGAGACAGGCTCATCCATCAGCCAGTCGCGGCCCACCTCGCCGGCCTCCCGGTCGACCGGGAACCGGCCCTCGCGGTTGAGCCAGCGGGTGTAGTCGCGGCCCACCGCGGTCAGGAACCGCGCGCCCGCCGAGCCGACCGGCGGCACCGCGGCCTCCTCGTCGTACTCGTGCGCGCCGAGGCGGGCCAGTTCGGCGAGGTCCAGCATGCTGATACGTTGGCCGGCCACCTCGATCAGCTCGTCCAGCTTGGACGGCGTCTCGTTGCGGGGCGGTAGCAGTTCGTCGAGAATGGTCATGGTCCTGCTCCTGTCGTATCTCGGCGCCGCACCGGGAGGTGCGGCCTATTCCTCGTCGACGGGGATGATCGGCTGCCTGACCGACAGCATCTTCAGCTCCCCCGCCGTCGTGATCAAGGTGACCACGTCCTCGCCGTGCCAGCTCATCTCGGCCTTGCCGGTCACCCGGACGGCGACCGCGTCCTTGCCGTCCCCGTTCGCGGGGAACCAGGGGCCGGGTGAGTGAATCGCGGAGGTGTTGGCCTTGCGCTGGGTGATCAGGACCCGGTCGCCGAGGTCCACCTTGCCGGCTGGCACCTTGTGCACCAGGTCGCCGTGCAGCATGCGCCGACGAAGGGGGCGCAACGACGACGACGGCCGCTCGGCGACCGCGGTCCGGTACTGCTCCGGGGTCACGATGGTGGTGGGGCGATCACGGCGGTACGCCTTGTCCCGTACCTCGGCCCAGACCAGCAGCCGCCAGTCGTCGCCGAGCGCGTTGGGGTGGTGGTCGTAGAGCCACTCGACGCCGGCCTCGGCCGCGTCGGCGGCCCGGGCGTAACCGGGCACCACCTCGGGCAGTCCCCGGTCGGTCCAGTCGCCCTTGTGGCCCACCTGCATCAGCACCATGATCGCGTCCACGTTGATCCCTTCCTATATCCGGTACGGGCGCACGACGTTACCGGTGTACGGGTCGGTCAGGTCAAAGCCGTTCGGGTCGGCGTTGCCGGCCAGCGCTCGCAGCGCCGCCAGGGTGATGTCGTGAACCTCGCAGTCGTAGTTGGCCAGACCCTCCTCCATCAAGGTCCGACCCATCGTGCCCGGCAACGCCCGCTCGATGTCGGCCCGCCGCGCCTTCTGCCCCGGCGGCATCTCGTGCGCCAGGTACGCCAGGTCGATCGCTATCAGCATCCCGGTGACCCCCTGGTCGAGCAGGCCGACGAACATCGTGCTCACGTTCAGGGCGGTGCCCTGGGGCGCCTCCTCGCCGGTGTGGAAGACCTCCATCGAGACGGCCATCTCTCAGCCCTTCGAGCGCGCGCGGTAGCCGGGGAACATCGTCGACATCACGATGTCGCGGGCGGCGTCCTTGTCGATCCCGTTCTCGGCGTTCAGCTCAGCCACCAGCTCGTCGGCTTCCTCGTAGCCGGGGCCGAAGAACATGGCGATCTGCTCCTGCAACTGCGGCGGGAACGGGGCGTAGACCCCGTCGTCGCCCTCGACGTTCATCACCGGCAGGAAGCAACCGGTCGGCCCGTCCACCATCGCCATGTCGACGTACAGCGCGACCCGCTTGCCACCCTCCTTGTTGCTGAGCACGTTCACCGCGAGCTGCACCAGTTCCCTGGTCTCCATCTCGACCTCTCGTTTCTCCGCCGTGCGACGGTGGCCACCGGCCGGGCGAACCCGGCCGGCACCATCACCCGCACGTCAGGCGTTCAGACGCTTCACCGCTTCGGAGGCTTCGTGTCCGCTGTCATGGTCGCTGACCGGATCCCAGTAGCCACCCCCGCAGTCGCCGACCGTCCACAGTCCGGGCTCGCTGCGCAGGTAGGCGTACCGACACTCAACCCCGTTCAGCTCCCAAGCCCAGTGCCTGGCCTCTCGCTCACTGCCGTGGTCGCTTTCCGGCTCCCACTTCCCGGTGCCCGGATAGTCGAACCCGACCGTCCACAGCCAGTCCTCGCCAGCGCACCGGCGCACGTAGAAACCCTGGAACTCGCTCATTCGCCTGCCCTTTCCGGCACCCACTGGCGCAGCTGGTCGATGACGCGGCGCGCGACCTTGCGCGCCACATACTCCTGGCCGATGTCCTGCCACCGCCGGTAGTCCGGCGGCGTCTCGCCGGCCTCGGCGTCGATCTGGCGACCCGCCTCGGCCAGGCCCAGGATCTCCGAGCACTCGATCAGCGCGGCTCGCGCCGCGGTGACGAACCCGAAAGTGGCCTGGTCGAACGCGGGGTCCTCCGGCTCGCACAGGAACCGCACGGTCAGCCGCAGCGCCTCGTCGATGTCCTTCTCGGAGACCAGGCCCACCGGCAGCGGCTCCCGCACCGGATCCGGCCACCGCCCGCTCACGCCATCACCCAGCCGTTCACCAGGGCCTGGTTGTCGGCCTGGCGTACGGCCTCGGCCCACGGCTTGCCATCGTCCTGCATCTCCTGCACGAACGCGATCCACGGCGAGGTCAGCGCCTGATGGCTGACCAGGCCGTCCAGGATCCGCAGCGCCGCCGCGTCGCCCCAGCTGACCCCGGGCAGTCCGGCGGGCGCGAGCATCGCCGCGTCCAGCTCGGCCAGCTTCTCCCGCGGCAACCCCGCCTCGGCCAGTCCCTCGCCGATGATGCACCCACACGTGTTGTTGGTGTTCGGCAGGTAGTTGCACCGGCGCCAGACACCGTTGTTCTGGTAGATCATGTCCGGGTCGGTAGCCGCCACGATGCGTACCTTCTCGATCAACAGCGGCAGCCCAATCACAGCAGCACCCCGGCGAAGAAGTCGTGGGCCTGCAACGCCAGGTAGCAGCCGTCGTCGCGGTAACTGCCCAGGCTGCTGTCCCGGTCGTGCGGGTGGTCGCCGGCCTTCATGTCCATCCCGAAGCCGTGCAGCTCGCTGTTGACCAGCTCGGGGGCGTCGTAGGCCGTGGCCAGGCACTGCCCGACGATCTCCGGCCGGTAGTGGCGCAGCACCGGGTAGAACCGTACGACGAACGCCCCGATCAGGTTCCAGGCGCACACATACCCGCCGCCGGTGTGCTTGTGGCTGGCAGCCATGAAGGAATCCACTACCCGGCCCTCGTAGTTGGCGCTGGGCTCGTCCATGGTCACTCGCTTTCCCCTGCCCGTGTGGCAGGTGGCGCGCGGCCGGGCGCGCGTCCGGCCGCCACCATCCGTACACGGTCAAGCGGTTGCGCGACCCGTGCGGTACTCGACGTAGACGG
>Ga0307508_10002109_pt1 | contig 21346 bp, 13 predicted proteins | sample 9_EM_MG_FD_203089 | JGI IMG/M metagenome (GOLD analysis project Ga0307508, IMG submission 203089) | Populus trichocarpa ectomycorrhiza microbial communities from riparian zone in the Pacific Northwest, United States - 9_EM | ecosystem: Host-associated > Plants > Roots > Unclassified | place...
TCCCCTCCAGCATTCTATGCAACCAAAACGAGTATTTATGCCACCGCAACAAAAGGACGCATCTCAAGAATGAACAACCGCGGGTGGCTTTGCAAGATGGCTATTCGACATTGGTATGAATTTTTTTCGCCCATCGTCTTTCTTGGAGCGTAGCCGTCATCATCATCAAAAATTTCGCTGCATTTCACTTATGAGCCCTCGAGTCGCGCTGACATGCGCCAATCCGGTGTTGAAACATCCCGTCCAATTCGGAAGATCACTAAAACAGGTAGTGCGCACAATGATGCACCCTTCGGCACCGGACGACGCCGGGCTAAATAGCTGGCGTGTCTTCCCTTCACGGCGACCAGAGCGCCTGAGCGAACCAGCTCTGAGCGAACCAGCTCTTGATCCGAAATCCAATGCTGGTCTTAATAGCGCGTCTCACATCTCTATCGCGTCTCGATTGGCGGCTATGCTCTTCGCTGCGAAAGAGAAAAATGTCACGCTCTAGTTATCTTTGCAGCCGCGCATGCTCAAGCCCCGGTACGCATCCGATCCGAATCAACTCTCGGGGGCTTTGCTGCCCCGCGAAGACGCCAACAACATCATCTGGATCGCCTCTTATCCGGGGTCCGGAAACACATGGGTGCGCGCCTTCGTTCATAATCTCCTGAACGAACTGGCCGGCGGTTCATACAGCGCCCAGGATATCAACCGTCTATCGGAACATACGGCCTGGATCGCGACCGAACATTTTGAAAGAGCCACAGGAAAACCCATCGTCGCGATGAGTCGGCGCGAAGTCGCCAAGATCCGACCGGAGGTCCAGCGGCAGCTGTCAAACACCAAATCAGGGCCTTTTTTCGTCAAGACTCACATGGCCGTCGGCTACGACTTCCAGTTTCCAACAATCAACCTGAACGCGACGCTGGCGGGGGTCTACATCGTGAGAAATCCGCTCGACGTGTCCATTTCCTTTGCGCGTTGCTGGGATAAGAGCATCGACGACACCATCGCAATGATGGGAACCGAGGATTTCAAGTCTTCCACGACCAAGCTTACAGTCAGCGAATTCCTGGGTTCCTGGAGTCAGAATGTTGCTAGCTGGGTCGCGATCACAAGACGCCCGGTCCATATTCTCCGATATGAGGACATGCTGGACAATCCGCTGCGGTCGTTCTCCAACCTGGCCCGGTTCTTGCGCATGTCGGCGAGCGAGGCGCAGTTAAGGGCGGCGATCGCCAAGTCCTCCTTCGCTGAACTCAAGCGGCAGGAAGAACAACATGGATTCAATGAGAGACCGGCGACCACACGGCGGTTCTTCCGCGAGGGACACGCTGGACGATGGCGAGACGAACTCGCGCGCGCCCAGATCCAGGATATCGTTCGAACCCACGCACCGATGATGCAGCGATTTGGCTATTTGCCGCCGGATTGCAGCATGTTCGGCTCTAGACCAGCCACGTAGCCGACACGCTTGGCAGACCGCAACATCACGCGGACTGCCCGGCTTACGAATCTTTTTGGGTGTCCCGAACGGAGGCCCTTTCAACCCCAGAACTAGCCCGGTCGGCATACTCGGCCGGCATGGCAACACGAAGCTTCTGAACATGCAGGTCTGCCTTGGTGCCGTCGGGGTGGGTGCCACGAAAGTAGTACTTCTGCCAGGCCTGTTTCATGGTCTCGGCGTCACCGCGTTCGAGACGCTGCATGAAACCCGCGCGCGCCTCCTTGAACGTCTCATACTGGCGGCTCAACTCGATATCGTCGGCGAGCTTCCGAATCTCCGGCTTGCAGTCGACGAGCGCCTGTTTCATCACCGGAAAAATGGAACAGAACGGCTCATCCTCCTCGAAGACGATCCGGCCCGGCCGGGTCGCCTGCCAATTCATCGTGAACGGATATGGTAGCCAATCGGTTTCCATGATGCCGGTGAGCGGCAAAGCATTTTCCTTAGGAGCATTGAATGGACCCGTCGCGAGCAGATCCCATTCAGGATCGGTACGAAACAGGTAGCCAACGTGAAACGTCATGATCCCTTGGCTGAAGTGCGATCTGCAAATCTGATCGATAGAGCGGCCGCCCGGCATCGGCTTCAGGGCCCGGATCGCAAGATCCTCCTTCCGCGGGCCGCCGTTCCAAGTGATCTCAATGGGCGCAGGGCAGAGTATCTCCCAGCCGTGGCTGTTCGCGATCGTCATCGGAAGGCAACGATAGGCGTGCCGATCGGGAAATTCATCCATCCACTGCCTTCGCGGCTGAGCTGGCACGATCTTCGGCGCAAAATCGTCAAGCGCGTAGCATATTAGTTTCATGGGACGGCTTGGTTCGATAAAGAAGACGAGCAACTCCCATTTGCAACGCGATGACGCTGCGCAACCCATAGTTGCTTAGTTCGCTTTTTTTGCGGGAAGACGTGCCGGAGCTCGCCCACCCGCTTCGTCACTGGGGCAGCAAGAACAGATCGATACATCGAGCAGTTGCACACAGCGGCTCCTCCGTTTATTGAACGTTGGCCTCGTGTGGCGCAGGAGGCAGTTTGCGATAGGATAAGAGTTGATGTTCAATCCGTTTGTCCGGGTCAAGCCCGAACGTGTCAAGCTCCGCGCACTTACGTCAACTCCCCGGCTCGCTGAGGTGCTTCCTGTCATAAAGTTGAGCAAGGCTCTGCCGAACTGGTGGAGAAACCTGCCGTCGACATTTGATGTCCCGCCCCCGCCAGACCCGCGGATGCCCCCGCACCCGCAAAAGCAAATGAGCGCCAAGCATTGTTATGCCATGCAGGAGGTTTTCAAGAACGGCCTTGGGATTCCGCTCTGGGCCGACCATCTTGTGTGCGTCACGCCGGAAGGTCGGGCTCATGCGCACGCTCCGGGGAAGGGCATGCCCGGAGATCAGCATCCACCGCAGCAATTCGCCGGAATGCTGTCCCCGAGTTCGGTGCACTTCAAATTCCATTCGCCATGGTGGCTAATCGCGGACCGGCCAATGCATTTCTGGATGTGTCATCCATTTTATCACCAGCGCGATCCGTTCCGCTTTCAGACGATGCCCGGCGCGGTCGAGTATCACAATCAGCATTCGACCAACGTCAATGTCATCCTCCCGCGCCCAGCCAAGACCACGGAGATCGAGTTTGCCGCCGGCGAGATGATTGCCTATCTCATGCCGATGGAAGATGTTCGCATCGATCTCGTCGTTGAAGAAGTGACCGAAGCGGAGATCGACCGTGTCAACTTCACGAAGTTTATCACTGCACGGCCGCTGTTGTTCAATAGGATGAGACGGAAGCACAAGGGTCAGGAGACTGCCTCGTAGGCCTCGGGAACTCTTGGCCAAGGACAAAGCTCGAGCTGATTGCCAATGAGGCTTACCTCTCCCTCAGGCTTTCCTGCTTGTAGCGCAACAGAGGTGAAAGCAGATATTCGATGACCCGGCGCGAGCCGGTCTTGATTTCGACGGTGACCGCCATGCCCGGAGTAAGATCGACCATCCGGCCCTCGACTTCGAGCTGGGTGCTGTCGAGCGCCACCTGTGCCGTATAGACGAACTCTTGCCCCTGCGGCTCGGAAGTATCCGTGAGAGCCGTCTGGGATTTCGTCGGATTAGTCTTGTCCTGCGGTTTGTCTCTCACGACTGCGTCATGCGAGACGGTCGTCACCTTGCCGTGGAGAAGGCCATACCGGGTAAAGTTGAAGGTATCGATCTTAACCTGGGCTTCCTGACCCGCATTAACAAATCCAATATCGCGATTGGGGACCATCGCCTCCACTTCCAGATGGCTGTCCGCAGGCACGATCATCATCACCTGCTGTGCGGGCGTCACCACCCCGCCAACCGAATGAACCACGAGCTGCTGAACCGTCCCCTCCACCGGAGCCCGGAGCAGTTGCTGCTCGAGCTTCTGGTCGCCCCTTATCGCGTCTTCGGTCAAGCCTGAAACCTTTTGCTCAGCTTCGGCGAGATCGCTCAGAATCTTACCCGCATATTCAGCTCGGGCCTGCTCGCGCTGCCGCTCCAGGGATTTGCGAGCTGCCGAAACTTCTGCCGCGCGGCGCTGTTGTACGATCAGCTCATTTTTCTGGTCGGCAAGCCTGATTTGCGCATCAAGGTGGGCTATTCGATTGCCGAACTCGATCGCCATTGCACTGCGGCGAATATTGGCTTGTTCAGTAACAAACGGCAGAGACTCCTCGAGTTTCACGATGGTAGCCCCTATCTCATCTGCTTCAGCGGTCTTTTGCACGATTTGCTGATCGAGCGCCGCGATCTTGCCCTCCTGCGCCGCAGCCTGCTCGATCATCGCCGCGCGTGTCCGGGCGATCTGAGCAGCCGAAGCACCTCGAGGCGATGCGAAGGACGCGTCGAGATCTGCGCCCGTCTCCGTGGCCACCCGTAACGCCGAAAGTCGCGCCACATCGAGTTGCGAGGCAAGGAGATCATGACCGACGTGATTGCGTTCGGCCATAGCCATGGTCTGGTCGAGCCGCATTACCACCTGACCACCCGAGACGTGGTCGCCATCCTTCACCAGGATCGCCGTCACAATCCCGGTTTCAAGCGGCTGCACAGTCTTGGTGCGGCCGGTCGGCACGACCTTTCCCGAAGCCGTCGCAACGATGTCGATATGACCGAAAATCGACCAACCAAGGGCCATAACGAGAAACAAAATGATCGTCGCCGCAATCGCACGCCCAACCGGAGAGGCCGGCGTTTCCATGATCTCCAGCGCCGCCGGCAGGAATTCGAGTTGCGAACGTCGCGCAACGGAATCTGGTCGCGGCAACTGCACCACGTTGTCGTTTCGCTCAGACAACTTCATGAAGACCTGCCTGGAGGCGGTGCAGATCCGCGTAGCGTCCGCTCTTGCGGATGAGATCATCGTGACTGCCGTCCTCGACGATACGGCCACGCTCGATGGTGATGATGCGGTCCGCGTGGCGGACAGCTGACAGCCGATGGGCAATCACCAGCACGGTTCGTCCCTTGGAAATCCGGCGCATATTGGCCTGGATGATCCGTTCGCTCTCGTAATCGAGCGCACTGGTGGCTTCATCGAAGATTAAGATGCGTGGGTCAGTCACCAGCGCACGCGCAATGGCGATACGCTGCCGTTGCCCCCCCGACAAGCTCGCGCCACGCTCACCGACCATGGTGTCATAGCCCTGCGGCAACTCAAGGATGAATTCGTGGGCCCCGGCAAGCTCGGCCGCTGCGATTACACGCTCGATCGACAAACCTGGATCGGCGAGCGCAATGTTATCACGGATCGAGCGGTTGAAGAGGACGTTTTCCTGCAACACCGAACCGACTTGCCGGCGAAGCCATGCGACATCCACCACAGCGAGATCAACGCCATCGATGAGCACACGACCGCGTTCGGGGACATAGAGCCGCTGAACGAGCTTGGTCAACGTCGACTTGCCGGAACCTGAGGAACCAACAATTCCGACGACCTGGCCGGCCGGAACGCTGATGCTCACGTCCTGCAGAACTTCCGGCCCGTCAAGCCGGTAACGAAAACTGACATGATCAATGACGATGTCGCCGCGGATTTTCGGCAGCGCGGCGCGTGCCGGATCATAGGTCGGCTCGGGAACGGCATTAAGGATGTCGCCAAGTCGCGCGACCGAAATCCGGGCCTGATGAAAGTCCTGCCAAAGCTGCGCTAGACGCAGCACCGGTTGTGCCACACGGCCAGCCAGCATGTTGAATGCGATCAACTCGCCGACGGTGAGTTCTCCGTTGATGACGAGATGGGCGCCAAAGTAGAGCGTAAGCGCGGTGACGAGTTTGCTGATAAGCTGTACTGTCTGGCTCGCCCAGTTCCCGAGCGATATAACCTTAAAACTCGACTGCACATATCCAGCAAGCTGCTCTTCCCAACGCCGCTGCATCTGCGGTTCAACCGCCATAGCCTTAAGCGTCTGCATGCCACTGACTGACTCGACGAGAAAGGCCTGATTCTCGGCCCCCCGATTGAATTTCTCCTCAAGTCTACGATGGAAAATCGGCGCCGCCCCGGCAGACACAGCTATGTAGAACGGGAACGAGCCTATCACGATCCATGTTAGGGATGGTGAATAATAGAACATTACGGCCAAGAAGACGAAAGTGAAGAACAAATCGACCAGCAGCGTGAGCGCGGAGCTGGTCAGAAAATTCCTGATGTTTTCGAGTTCGCGAACGCGCGCGACCGAATCTCCAGTGCGTCGGGTCTCGAAGTATCCGATCGGAAGCGCCGACAGATGACGAAACAGCCGGGCTCCCAACTCGACATCGATGCGATTGGTGGTGTGCGCGAAGACGTACGTTCTGAGTCCGCTGAGAACGACTTCGAAAACGGACACCATCACAAGACCAACAAATAGCACATCGAGAGTACTGAAGCCCCGATGTACCAAGACTTTGTCCGTCACCACTTGGAAAAACAGTGGTGTCGCAAGCGCAAAGAGCTGAAGGAAAAAAGACGCCGCTAGCACCTCGACGAACATTCGGCGATACTTGTGCATCGCCTGAAGGAACCACGTGACATCGAAGCGCCTTGCCAGATCGCTGAGTGAGGCGCGCCGCGCCATCAGCACAATGCGCCCGGTCCATTCAGACTCAAATTCGGAGCGCATCATGAGTTGAGGACGACCGACCGAGGGAGCGTGAACTAGAACTTCCTGGTCAGAAACATTGCCGAGAATGACGAAGTCATTGTTCCGGCACTCGGCGATCGCAGGGAATTGAGTCTTCTGAAGATAGGACCAATCCGCGGTAACGGACCGAGCTTTCAGCTTAAGCGCCTTAGCGCAACGCAACATCTCAGGAATTTTGACCCGCGCGCCACCAAGCTGATGTTCGATCTGCGCTTTGTCGACTGCAACTCCATGAAATCGCAACAAGAGCGCAAGTGCTTCCAACCCGCAATCGACATTGTGCTGAGCTTCCGACATGATGCAACGATCAAATTAAACTCAGGACGCGACGTCAGTCGGGAAGTGCTTCGATATATGGCTCTACCGGTGGTAGATGACACACTGAGAGGCGAATGTGAATACCTCTGCTCAAATATCAAATAGTTGAGGGGCACCTCATGCCCCTGGTTGCATCGCAAAGATTTTCGCGGATTCGTCGCGTGACCGTGCTTAGGCCGGAGGTCGTTACTCGACAATGCCTTTTTGGCTGAAGGTCGGTGTCCAGCCGCTTGAATGGCACTATTGTTCAATAAGCGGCGGGCATCGAGCCCAAACTCGGCACCATGCCTTCCCAGTGCCGCGACAGCTGGACCCGACGAGCAAACTGGCGTTGAGGAAACCACGACGTGGAACGCAATGGCAGTGCAAACGACCAGCAACCCCGCGCACCCAATTCAAGTGTCAAACAAAATCAAGTGTCAAACAAATTAACTAAAGCACTACTAGCCTTCGATCCGAGTGAATCGGAGGACTAAATTTCTCTGGCATTTTCGCTTTAGTCGAGGCAAAGACGACGTCCCTCACCCTATCATTTATTTTTAAAAGTTGATCTCGCGTCATACGCCCAGATTTTTATGTACTCCGGGCTAGCGCCTCCTCAATTCGTAGTATCTAGGTGGGACCTTGGTTCAACGCGAGCAAAGTAGAAGGCGCTAATGCGTATTCTGATCGCCATGCCACATTACTTCAAAGGGAAGGCCGACCCCACCGTCAATCGCTCGACCCAGATTGGCGCAAGAGCCGAACGTCTGCACGCCTTGGTTGCGTCTATCTCCAGCTTGCATCAGGCATTGGGGAACAGCACCTACGGGCTCGATCACGGCCTGCGTACAGCCTGGCCGCTGACGCCGGAGGGGCCGCACGCGCTCGACATCGTCGTCATAACGAGCGGAAAGGACCATCTGGTTCACGAGCTTGCGCCCTTGCATCGCATGTTTCGCCATCACGCGACCGACGTCGACCCGCTGATGCTGGGCTTCGAGGGCCACAAGCTGCTGCGTGACGCCCGTGGCAAATACGATTATTACGGCTATGTCGAGGACGACATCGTCATTGTCGACCCGCTATTGCTCCGCAAGCGCCGCCTGTTCGACCGAACATTCGGCCCGGAGGCGCTACTGCAACCCAACCGCTATGAGGCTTCACCGACGGGGCCAGTGACCAAGCTTTATGTCGACTACCGGCTCGCCCCGGAGATGACCACCAGCTACCAGGACCTCACTGAAGAGCCGAGACTCGAGATGCCTTTCCTCGATGAGTCAGTAATCTTCGAGCGCGCATCTTATCCGTCGGCGGGATGCTTTTTTCTTAACGACGAGCAGCTCTCGATCCTGGTCGACAGTCCCCATTTCCTAGACGGCGACGTATCCTATCTCAGTCCGCTCGATTCCGCCGTGACGCTGTCGGTGATGAAGACATTCCGCATCTACAAACCGGCGCTCGATCAGGCCTGGTTTCTCGAAGTCCTGCACGCATCGCCGCGCTGGATTGGCTCGGTGACGCGGAGCGCTACGCTGGCGGCGTGCCCGCCACCGGCGCTAGTCGCATCGAGCCGGGAACGGTGATCATGCGGCACGGCCTAGCCCTACGGGTACTTGTAACTGGCGGTTCCGGCTTTCTGGGTTCCCATCTATGCGACCGCCTACTCGCGAACGGCGCCGAAGTTCTCTGCGTCGATAACTTCTTCACCGGTGCGCGGCGGAACATCGAGCATCTTTTGGATCATCGGCGTTTCGAGCTGCTGCGCCACGACGTCACCTTCCCGCTCTACGTCGAAGTAGACGAGATTTACAATCTTGCCTGCCCGGCCTCGCCTGTGCACTACCAGCATGATCCGGTGCAAACCACCAAGACCAGCGTGATCGGCGCCATCAATATGCTCGGTCTCGCCAAGCGGCTGAAAGTGAAAATCCTGCAGGCCTCTACATCGGAGGTCTACGGCGATCCCGCCGTGCATCCGCAAACCGAGGAGTATTGGGGAAACGTCAATCCGATTGGCCCGCGCTCTTGCTATGACGAGGGCAAGCGCTGCGCCGAGACCTTGTTCTTCGATTATCGACGGCAGCACCGCGTCGCCATCAAGGTCGCGCGCATCTTCAACACGTATGGCCCGCGCATGCACCCGAACGACGGCCGGGTGGTGTCGAATTTCATTGTGCAGGCTTTGCGCGGGAAGGACATCACGATCTATGGCGACGGATTGCAGAGCCGGGCATTCTGCTATGTCGAGGATCTGATCGATGGGCTAGTGCGCCTGATGAAAACACCCGATGGTGTGACGGGGCCGATGAACCTCGGCAATCCGGCCGAGATCACAATGATCGAGCTAGCGGAACTGGTGATCGACCTGACGGGGTCCCGGTCGAGGATCAAGCACTGTCCTCTCCCGCAGGACGATCCACGCCAACGCCGCCCTGACATTTCGCGCGCCACCGATCTTCTCGGTTGGGCGCCATCGACGCCGCTGCGTCAGGGGCTTGAGAACACGATCAACTATTTCGAGCGCATGCTAGCCGATCCTATCGACGGCAAGCTGATGAGCGGCGCGTCAATCGCGCTCTAAGCAGCGCGGACCGTTAACCGTTGCGTCGAATGCCCGCGACGTACTCGCCGATCGGGCTGACCGAGGGGATTCGCAAACTGACAGACTGCCTAGCAGGGCTTCGATAAATCGAACGTTATCGATTGTTTCACGACTTTGGAGGTTTCTCAGCGTCGGTTCAACACTTCAAAAATAGCCCGGGCCGTGGGCAGTTGCGCCTCGCAGTAGGCCACTTGTTGGTGATCCCCACCTCTGCGCGCCGTGGTAAGGGCGGCCTCGACCTGTAAGAGTGCGGCTTTGGCCATCTGTACATCGCCCGTACGATCCGCAAGCAATGCCCGAGCAACTCCGAGACTGGCGGTGGTTACAGCCCAATCGAACGGCGCCCGATCGAAGCTTCTTTCGGCCCGCGACGCTTCATAATTGGCAATCGCCTCCTTGAGAAGGATGGTGCCGCCGTTAAGCTTGCCTAGTTCCAATAGCGCGTTGCCAAGGTTATTCTGTGTGGTGCCCCAGTCACGCGGAACTCGTTCGTGGGTCCTTGCTGCCGGTTGTGTTCCGCTCGATTGCGAAGGAGGGCCGCCTACGTTGCGATCAGCTGTCCGCGCATTTCGCCTTGACCGGCTCTGAAAAACGGTAGCCCCACGCTTGGCCCACACCTCCCTCTTTCCGGCCTCTTTCGTCTCGGCTAGCACGATCAACGGCCCGGCCATTTCTTCAGCGGTGAGAGTGTCCGCGAATCGGCACAAAATATCTATTTATTTTCAGATGGTTGGGCCATTTTCGGTCCGGCGGTTCCACAGAGTTCCCCCCAGCCACTTGGCGGATCGGAACGGAAACAGACGGACAACCGCGGCCAAGTCTCACAAGCCGCGAAGTGTTACCAAATCTTCTTCGTACCTCCAGGCTCCGAGGTGTTCATGTCAAGCAATGCTTGGAGCGAGCTTACGAGCACTAACCGCCGACGTCCTACGGTTGTCGTAATGAGATGCCCTGTCCCAATTAACTCGTAAAGCTTAGTACGTCCCAAGCCGGTGACCTCGCTTGCTTCGTTAATCGTGCAGGTGAGCCGTTGAACGAACGGAATCGACTTTGGTTTTACATATGGCGGAATGGATGGAGCAATCGGTAACCCTTCGCTTCTGTCTGCCCCTCTTCGACTGTGTCCCATGACCTCTCCTCCTAAATAAAGCTCGGCGGGACGACAGTTTGCTGTGCGGCGATCAACGTCAATGCGGATGCCCGAGGGCTCCCGCGTACACTCGAGCCCGGTGACGGCTGTCCGAGCGCAATTGGATATCAACGGCGGCAGGGACTTTTTTTCGCGATTGAGGAGGACTGGCGGGCGTCAGAGAATTATTCTCTCAGAGGCCTCCGTGAGCTTGGAAGTTTTTTCGCGGCTGAATACTGTCAACGCGCATTCGAACGAAAGGCAGTTCGAAGTGCTATTCAACCGCAATGGCTTTTCCGGCTTCTGCGAGCTGGCACCGCCCAAATCGCCCCTGCTAGGTCGCAGACGGTCAGCTCGGCGGAACACAATGCTGCAGCAGTTCGGCACGCCTGCGCCCCAACATGTGGCAGCCAGCATCCCAAGGGTATCAGGGGGTCGAGTCGGGGGTGCCCTACACCGCGATCCGTCGCATGACCCTTGTACTCTCTAGCAAGTCTAGCTGTCGGTTCGACGGAACAGATCCGTCGTGTTTCAAGAGATCGACGATCGCGGTCAGCTTTACGGTGCCCCATTTAAGCCCGCGGCCCTTGGAACTGAGGGCGACGGTTTGAGCCGTTATGGACGATCAGGAAGAAGTGAGTACTGCGCAACTCAACAGGCTGGCTGAACCGCGCCGTGAGTGCTGGTCGTGGGACTCTCGCCAGCGGCTCGTGTCTGGGCACGGCGCCCGTTTTCATCGAAAGGGATCGCGGCGAGCCTGGGCCCGCAAATCATATTTGTCTTCTCGGAAGTGAGTCGATAATCGGCGTGCGGTGAAGCCCAGCCGCTGGATATTCTTTGTCACGCAGCCTTTCATACGTGAAGTCCGGCTCGCGAGCTTGAAGCTTGCGAACCATGTCCATCGACAGATCGTGACTTCCGGCGTGAACGTAAAGGGCCGATAGGTATCTCAGAGGCGGCGCGAAAGTCGGAGCCAGCGCATGGCTAGCCTCGGCCAGATGGATCGCATCGCTCAGCTCACCGGCCATCGTTCCAGCAATGGAGCTCAGCGCGTCGAGCTGATACCTAAACGGCGCTGACCCGGCGATCTGGCGCGCCAGGAGCGTGTGCTGAAAGCCCTCTTCAGGCTTTCCGAGGTAGCACTTTGCAACACCGAGGCAGGCCCATCCGATTGGGTTTGCCTGATTCAACTGGACGCTGCGCTCTGCCAGTTCGTAGGCTGCAACGTAGGATCGTCTCATCACGGCTTGGACATGAGCGCTAAGAGCGGCGACATAGGAGTTGTATGGCTCCATTTCGAGCGCGCGGTACATGAATGTCAGCGCCTCCGCCTCGATGGTTTGGCGGCAGGTGAATTGGCGCTCCGCGAGGAGAAAGGTCCGCAGATAGGCGCGCCACGACAGATAGATGCCGCGCGGCTGGATCTCAAAAGCTTCGGCAAACAGTTTGTCAGCGACATCGAAGTTGACCTTGCCGAGCCGGTAGAGGTGAAGGATGCCTGAATGGCACAGACAGGATGCCGTGGCTTCCTCAGCGCGCTTCGATCGAAATCGACTGAGTTGATTGATGGCGAAATTGACGACCAGATTGACGTGCCTCATCACGACGGGGTCGTTAAGGTCAACCGCGGTTCGTTCCGAGAGCTGAACGGTCGAGGACCACGCCAGCGTGTTTGACGGCAATTGCAGGAGAGCTAATCTGATGAGTTTCTCTCGATCGGATCCGACGACATCCGAATGCAGCGAGAGCGAGCCGTACGGCGCCGATAGATCGTCGGTTTTGCCCCTGTGGTCGTTGGTTGAGCGCCGATCCAGAATCCTGGCCGCGCCGAGCTCGGTCAGCGTTTTCGCAATCGCATCCACGATGGTGTCCGCTCTGACCGCCGTCTCGGCCGACCCGATCTGGGTATCACGAACAAGGATGATCGTGTTGCGCGATAGTTCCGGCACGGAGTCTTTTGGGACGCAGTGATCGGCCGCGCGAGCGTGAGTGTCAGACGCCGTTGCGCAGGTCCTGAGCCGCTGGCGCTGCTCGCGAAGCCAGCTCTCGAACTCCTCTTCCGCAATGTCGAAGCCCTCCAGCAGCTCGCTGTCGTTCCCCGACAGTGCCGTGCCGAGGTCCGTCTCGAACAGCCTCGGATCAAGCGAGACGTTGAAGCTGTCGCTCCACAACACCCTTCGGGCATCACCAAACGCCTTGCGAATCTCCAACAGACTCTGACGGAGGCTCGCCGCGCCCTGCTCCTTGGCCCGGCTTCCCCACAACCGATCCTGAATCCAGAGGCGCGCACGCCGGTGCTCGGGTGACAGCGCGAGCAGCGCAATGAGGGCACAAGCCTTGCGGCCGCGCGGCGTGCAATTTTCACCCGTCGAGGTCCAGACTTGGAATGTCCCGACGAGCTGTATCCGCAATTTCGAACCGGAACTTACATGCATCGCCCGCAAATCCGCATCGAGAAAGGGCGCAAGGGTAAGACCAATGCCGAAGAGTGAAATGGCAGTTCCTGGTGATGTCAACGTGAAATATCCGTGAATGACGTCAAATCGTACGCCGGTACCTTGACGGCTGCAGACTGTGATCGGACCATCCCGCAACTCAACAGTCACCTGTCACGGAGGCCGGACATGGCGGAGTTCAGCGGGGAAAGCGGAGAGAGCGGCGAGAGCGGCGAAAGCGCTGCCGGCCGCGACGATGCCACCCGGGCTCGTGCTTTGGTCTCGGGCCGGGAAGGTATCGTTGGGTATTGGAGCGCGCCTGAACGAGTTCCTGCTCACTACCAGTCCGGTCCAGGCGCGCTCGACCGCTGGTCCGCCGATGTCAGAAGACGGATCTTCGAAGGCGAGCTGCTGTCCGGCGTCTCCTACGACGGAGCCGCCGATTCAGCCTCCGTCGAGTTTCGCGACAGAAGCGAAGCTGCTCCCAATCCGCTGGTCCACATGATCCGCCCGGCCGAGGCCGATTTCGCGCGGCAATTGCCCTGGGTCTACAACTATGCAGCGCTGCGGATGGAGCGCAGCGGCGAGATTGTTGCGCAAATGCACGATGTGCTCAGCTTCCTCGGGTCGGTCGGGTTTCTGAACCCGAGCCGCAGCCCGCGGACCTCTGAGCTGCTCGCGCTGGTGTTGCAGGTGACGGCGACCATCGAGATGCGGGTCAAGCACGCCCTGGTGTGCCGGCGCCCGATCGAATATTCGCCGCAGATTCAGCCGATGATCCTCACACCCGCACACGGTTCGTTGCCGAGCGGACATGCCACGGAATCGTTCGCGGCAGCGTTCGTGATCTATGCGTTGATCCAGACGGTGCGGACCAACTCGCTTGAGATCGACGAGCGTGATCCAACCTTCGTCCAGCTGATGCGTCACGCCGAGCGTATCGCTATCAATCGCACCGTCGCCGGCGTGCATTTTCCCGTCGACAGTGTCGCTGGCGCGGTGCTTGGGCGCACTCTAGCGGAGCTCTACATCACGCGCTGCACCGGCGGTGGCCAGGTCGCGATGCGCAGCTTCGACGGCCGGGGCTTCAATGATGATTTCTCCTATGAGCGGGTATTGGCCATGTCTTACGAGAGATCGGCCGACGCGCAAGCGCAGCCGAATCTCGGGAGCAACCTGGTCATTCAACGCTCCAGCAGGCCATTCGCAGTGCCGGGCTCGCCGTTGCTGCAGCATCTATGGAACGCCGCACTCGACGAGTGCCGCCTGATCGTCGGTTAAAGAGGAAACGCAGATGGCGATGGTGTGGACGAGATCTCGCGTCGAACGTCCCAGTCCCTATTTGGATTGGCGATGGAAGAACAGAACGTCGCGAAATGGCGATCCGGAAGCCTGGTGCCCGATGCACATTCAGGTCGTGCCTTCAGCGGATTCCTTCTATCTGCCGAATCTTATCCGATTGAAGCAGGTCGTCGACGACGGCCGGTTTGACGACGATCCGGCCGACGCTCTGACGATACGGATGGCGGCCGACGAGCTTAATCTGCTGGCGTCGCTTATCGCGGAGATCGGCGAACCGCGCGCGCACCCGCCGACGGCTCCGGCCGACGCGCAGTTTTTCGTGTACAGGCCGGAGTCGATCGCCAACCTGCCGACCAGCGCCGCGATCAACGGGTTCTACGACATCATCGATGTCGGGCCACCGATTCACGAGATGAGCTTCCACCGTGTGCGCGGCGTGACCGACCCCACACCGCTGCCCCAGCTCCCGACGTCTTCCCGGCACGTGGGAATCGGAATCATCGACGACGGCATTGCATTTGCCAACACGCGTTTTCGCAACAGCCGCGGCGAGACTCGCTTCCAGGCCATCTGGCTGCAGGACATCGAGCGCCCGAGCACCGACCAGGGCGTCGCCTTCGGCAAGCGCCTGGGATCGGCTAGCATCAACGAGCTTCTCGCGAGCGGCAAGTCCGAGGCGGACATCTATCAGTCGCTGGGCCTCAACGATTTCGAACAGCCGGGTCGCAAGGCGCTGGCCTCGCGCGTGTCCCACGGCACCCATATCCTGGATCTCGCCAGCGGCTTCGATCCCAGTCCCGACACGGACGGGATGAGCGACAACAGACCGTTGTTTGCTGTTCAGCTGCCGTCGGCCGTGACCGAGGATACGTCCGGCGTCATGATGGGCAGCTACGTGCTGCAGGCCGCCCGCCAGATCATGCTATGGGCCGACATGGTCCACCCCACGCTGCCGCTGGTGATCAACTTCAGTTTCGGCATCAGCGCAGGTCCCAAAAATGGTACACATCACATCGAGCGGACGCTGTCTGAGCTGATCGATCGTCGCACCGGGCGAGGCGCGCCGACCTGCCTCGTTCTGCCGGCCGGCAACAGCTATCGTGACCGCGCGACCGCCATGCTGGAGTTGAACGGGCAGGGCGGATCAGGCTCGATCGATTGGATCATGCTTCCTGATGACGGAACCCCCAATCATCTTGAGATCTGGCTCGACGGGAATTCCGTCGGTCTTGCGTTGCCGATGATTGAGTTGACACTCGCTCCCCCCACCGGCACGGCGACCATGGTCTCGGCACCGGGCGACGGCTACATGCAGCTGCTTGAAACCGGTGGCCGGGCCATTGCCGGCGTCTACTTCGACGTCGAGCGGCAGGCCGACGGCAGTGACCGTGCACGCATCCACATCTCCGTTAATGGAACGGCCAGCTATCTCGCCGCTTGTCCCGCGCCGGCGGGTCGCTGGCGTCTCACAGTGGTCAACAAGTTTTTGGAAAGTGTGACAGCACGTCTCTACATCCAGCGTGACGATACGCCGATTGGCCACCCCCTTCGCGGCCGTCAATCACATTTCGATCACCCCGGCGCGTATGAGCGGCGCGCACTAGACGGCAGTTATTGCGACCTCAGTGGCAGCGGCCCCATAACGTCCACGGATACGCTGTCGGCAATCGCAACAGGCGCCGGCTCGCTGGTCGTCGGGGCTGCGGATTCGTCACGCCGGCCGGCTGACTACACAGCAAGCGGTCCGGCACGATCGCGGCAAGGTCCGGATTGCGCCGCCACTACCGATCTCGGACCGGCACATTGGGGACTCCTCGCGGCGGGTACCTACAGCGGATCCGTCGTCGCCATGCGCGGCACGAGCGTCGCCGCGCCTCAACTCGTTCGCAAGGTCGCAGATTATCTCGAATCACGTGCGTCCAACCCAGTCGCGGTTGCGAGCAACCTCTCAGATCACGGCGGATCAGCTCCTCCCGATTCCCCGGGCGAAGCCGCACTTCAGGCGATCGCCGGCACTAGGGCCAACGCGTTGAGCGCCGGCGACTTGCGCCGCCTCGGAGGCTTCCTTCTTCGGGAGAGAATAGATCCAACGATCCCGCAGCGGATTTACCAAAGATAGCCTCCGTTGAGGAGATGCTGATCGCCTCGCGCAGCCGGGCCTGCATCGTTTCGCGGCGGATCTCACTTCTCATGGCAATATCGGCTGCCGCGCCGCAGGCCACGAGCAGTCACGCGATAAATCCGCATCGCTTCCGATCCGGCCTCCAGGCAAGGCCAATCCTAATCAAGATTTTCCAGATTGACGCCGATTTTGCGGATTGATGACCCAATTCTGATGCTCGTCTCACGACGTCGGCGCAAGCTCCAGCCTGAACTGTTCAAGCGATTTTCGCGATTTGCAGTTCGTCCAGGGATCACCAAGATGGAGTGCACCAATGAGCGCTTTTTCTAAAGCTTGGCTTGCATGCATGCAGAGCAACAACTTTCCCGTAATCGACGCTGAGACGGTGGAGGAAGCCGTCGAGTTCGTCGAGGATATTCACTCCAAATGGGAGAAGGCAGGTGGTGACAAAGAAGTCACCATAGGGGCGTTGATCGCGGCCGGCGCCTTCGTCGGTGTTGGCCCCGAAGCTCTCAAAGCGCTAAACGCCGCTGCGAAGATCGTGTTCCTCGCATACGTTACGGCGTGCATATCCTGCATGGCTTCCGTCGCAGTCGATGACCTCAAGCAGCTATTCTCCGCGGGCAAGCTGCAAGACTTCTTCGTCGCTGAACTGTCGAACGAAAATGTGGATGTCGGCCAGGCCAAGGCCTAGCTGCAAGGCGGCGTAGATTCACGAGATAGCAGCCCCAAGACGTCGCACCCGAGTGATCGTCCGGCTAGACGTGACATATCGTCGACACGCGATCGGCAAGGGGCTCGGACTTGAGCGAAGCAGCCTGTCGCTCGCGCGACGCCGCCGCGTAAGCGCTGTGGCTATGTAGGCACGACCCAGTTTTCGCAGCACCTCTGATCATACCGCGCATTCGGTTATCGATTTCAGAGCGAGGAGCATGACCCGATGCCCACTGCCGAACCCGCCACCGAGACATTGATGACGGCCATCCTGCTGGCGGGTGCATCGAGCGATCCTGATGGCGTCGTGCGGGATCTCGCGGCGTTGATGCTGCGCTATCGCAGTCATGACCAGACTGGTGCTGACCGCGTGATCGCAGCCACGAAAAGCGCCCTGGGATCCAGCCAGGCCGCGCTGGATCTGCTCGCCAAGGTGGATCGTCTGTCGCGGGGCTCCGCAGCTCAGCCATTTGGACCCGTCCGCGATGTTGATCCCGCCGCAGTGGACCGCCTCGCCCTGCTTACGATGATATCATTCCTGGATTATGCGTTCTTCTCCGACTTCACTAAAGGCATCGGTGATTTCGTCGCACACTCGCAGGGCGCGCCACCAGCGCTCATCAAGCTCGCCGCATCAGTTCAAGAGCGGCTGGGCCAAACCACCCTCGACGCCTTGCGCTGGCGCGACGGCTCTGTGGTTGCGCTTCTGGCGTCGAGCTTTGATGAGGTCGGCCTCGTCGTGGCGGCAACCGGCGGCAATACCCCTTCCGAGTGGTCGCAGGCCGTCGGTTGGATCACCCCTTGGGTCAATTCGCGGGACATCGATCCCACGACATCCTTCCTGGATGATGGCTTCTCCACCGGCGACCACCCGGCAGCGCTGCATCCGCTGGTGCTCCGCATCCTGCAACCGCGGATCAGCGACATGCTGTCCTTACAGGACAACACTGATGTCGACCAGGGGAGCCGTGACGGGGCGTTAGCCTTCTGTCGCTTTCTGGCAGACCGCGGCATTGCCGCCGATGCTGCACTTTCCGCCAACCCATTGATCTTCCCGCCCGCCGCCTCGCCCGGCACGCTGTTCTCGGCCGGGGCACTCCTGATCGGATGGGCGCAGGACAGTGGTGTTTCGATCAGTGCCGACGGAACCCCTAGTGGCGGCATGCCGGTTCTGGCGGGGTATGCCGACCGGATACTGAAGGCACTGATCTTCGGATGCGAACGCGATTTCCAGCCGTTACCGCAATCATGGACCGATAAGTTGCTGCCACATCAGCTTCTGCAGCAATGTCCCGCCTGGGCCAAATCCCGCTTCGGCGGCCCGCTGCTGGGCAAGGCCACGGCGCTGGCCTTGGCCGCAACGGTCACGCTCAGTCAACAATTCAAGCAGGCCCCTTCCCTCATTCCGCCTGAGGTGCTGGGCAGCGACGTCGACAATTTTGCCGCCTCTCCGGCCCGGCCCCGATTTGCGGACATCATCAAGGGCAACCCGCTCCAGCAAGTCACTGACAGCGACGCGGTTGTTCAACGTATTTCCGATGACGCGACGCTCAACCGAAGAGCCTTCGACGGATGGCTCTCCGGGCCGATCGGCGAACCGATCCTGTTGAAGCTGCTGCCGACAGGCGGTTCGAATCATGCGCCGCTTGACATGCAAGGCGGACCTGTCGGCACTCATGTGACGTCGCGCATGGCCCTGCTCGCGGGCGCAACGCTATCGGACGAGTTCTTGCATGGAACGATCTGGGCGGCGCTCGTCAAGGCATCCGCACCAGAGATCGCCGATCTTCTGCCGAATTGGGCAGCGCTGGAGTGCTGGGACGGGCTGCGCGGTCGCCTGGTGCATCCGTCCTTGTCGCCGGACGACCGCAAGCTCGCAATCGATCTCGCCAACGCCCTGCCCGACTGGCTGACTGATCCGGACAACCGCGACAAGATCGAGATCAACGATGTCAGGCCTCTTCTCGCAGCCATCGGGCTGCTTGGCCTGCCCGTACAAGCCGTTGACGGGTTTCCGCCCGCGGCAACACTGCCGAACCTGATCGAAAGTCTGCGCCAACGACTTAGTTCGTCCTCTTCACTCGATCCGAATATCATGGCGGTCCTCGCCGCGACCGAGATCGAACTGACGATCAGCTTTGTTGCAGCTTCATCCAAGAACCGCGGGATCGGAGGCGTGGTCCTCCGTTCGAGGGACGATCTGCAAGACTTCCTAAAGTTCGCGGCGTCGGCGCTTCGACAACCTATTGCCTGGCAGGCTCGTGCGGGTTTCAATGCGTTCATTCTTCTCTCGCGGCTGGCTGAGCTGACCGACGATCCCGTGATCGCGGATGCGCTCGCGTCGGTGCCCAAGGAGACCGGCAGCATTGTCGACGATCTCGTGGCATCAAGTGTCGCCCGGGCGATGGCACCCGCGACGTCAGTCCCGACGGTTTCAGGGCTTCCCCTTTCTATCGCAGCCTCCAGCCTGGCGCGCTTCGCGCGGAATCGGTTGCGTGCGCTTTCAGCAGCGCCCGTCCTTGTGCCATCCTGGCTCGACTCCTCAGCCATGCCGCCCGCGTCGAAAGGCAACCCCGACGATGTCATGGAGCGGCTGACCGATGCGATGTCGAAGCCTAACGCTCTCACCGGCTTCGCGTGGCAGGGCGGTCGTGCCGGTCGCGCTTTGCTGCTTGCGCTCTATCAGCTCAAACTGCAAACAGTAGCCGCCTCCAGATGTCTCACCGTCGAGCCACTTCGCGCAGACAATCCAGGCTTGCGACAGTTGCGGCAGCTGGACGTCACATCGCGACAATTCTTTTGCATCGAACAGCTGCTGTTGACCGGCCTGCCGAAGCGCCGGGACGGCGCCAGAGTACCCCCCTGGTGGAGCGTCCGTTTCTGGGCGACCGCCGCTTTGCACAAGGCGTCAGATGCTGTTGTGCCTGCGTCGCCCGACCCGGCCTTCCCGATCATCAATTGGGCATCGAGCTCGTTGGCGCCCTCCGTTACGAGCGTCGTCCCTCCCGTTGAGCTGAGCCTCAGCCAGCTTGCGGTCGCGGCAAGCCTTGCCGGAGAGATTCCCGTTGTTCGCGAAGGCGAGCCGACGGACATTGATCAGCGTTCGGAGTTCGCATTGCCGAGCTTCTCGTTCCAGGCAGCCAAAGCCGCCCTGGAAGGCGCGATTGCCGCCTTGGGCGCGGCGGAAGATAAATATGACGATGCGATCGTGAAGCAAGCGACGATCGGAAATCAAGCCGAGATCATTGCGCTCCTGAAGAAGCCATTGCTGCTGGAAACAGCAGACGCCAGTGAGCAGGTCCAAGCTGCCGAGGCCGAGGTACGCAGGGCGGGAGCAGACCTCGCGGCGGCCGAACACGAATTCGTCGCATCCCAGTTTGAAGCCGCGTCCGTACGATTGATCTATCAGGCTTCCCTGACTGCGGTCGAGCGCCAGAAAATCCTGAAGACCATCGCGGACCTCGATCACACCGCCAGTGAATTTGAGACGGCTGCCCAAAAAATCCAGGTGGATGTGACCGCCCTCGATCAACACAGCGCAGACCTCATGCGGGAGAAAGCCAAAAATCTTCGCGACGCCGCCCTGGCCAGGCTCGATCAAGCTACGCAATCCCGCGCTTTCGTGTTGGAGAAGGCCACGCTTCTCGAGTTCCTCCTCAGGACTCCCCAACAGATCGACGTTCCCGGCGTGCTATCCCCGGTTCAGGGGATGATCCGGTATATGGGTAACAAGACCGCATTTTCCCTTGCCAAAAAACTCAGTGACGACCTCGACGATGCGGAGCGCGATCTGGCGGCTGCTATCGAAGAGGAAGAGCGACGACGCGCTCTCGAACGCGAGAGTTCGTTCATCAAGGGTATCCTGAGCGTGGTGGGTGCCGTCGTAGGCTTCGCTGTCGGCGGTCCGGCCGGCGCGGCGCTCGGCTCGACGCTGACCGGTGCGGTCGGTGATGTCGTCGGCGGGATCATCACGAAGGAACCGATCGAATCCCTGATCGTCGGTCTTGCCCAGGACGCATTTACTGTCGCAAAAGCCGGAGGGGTCGACCTCAACGGCGTGCTCGCGAATGTCGGCAGCGTATTCGGTAGCGACGCCGACCGGATGTTCAGCACGCT
>Ga0307508_10002110_pt1 | contig 21339 bp, 22 predicted proteins | sample 9_EM_MG_FD_203089 | JGI IMG/M metagenome (GOLD analysis project Ga0307508, IMG submission 203089) | Populus trichocarpa ectomycorrhiza microbial communities from riparian zone in the Pacific Northwest, United States - 9_EM | ecosystem: Host-associated > Plants > Roots > Unclassified | place...
GTGAGAAGCTACAGGCCGACATAGAAGTCCATCTGATGGAAGACTTCCCTCCCGGACTTGTAATTGGACTGGATTTCCTATGTGACTACGGAATGGAGCTCAATATAGCCAAAAAGATTGCAAGCTTTCCGACCGGTCACACCGCCAGACTGGCATCGCCGCCAAACAAACGGTTTGGCAATGTCAAGATGTGGTGCCGCAACAGGACGGTGGTACCGCCCCGGACGATCAAGAAAGTAGAGATCAAGGCGTCCATCGCCCCCCGGAACCGACTACACGTTCAGCCCCTTCACGGCGGTCGAAAAAGGAATGCCGCCTAGCCCTCAGCTGATGCATGCCATTATTGACAGCAGCACAACCTCGATGATGTTCTCGAACTGGAGCGAACATCCCGTAGTTATCGAGAAGGACCAACAATTGGGCACCGCTCAAGCCGTCCTGTTCGGATGCAGAGTGCATCAGACCGGAAGCCACATCAACTGGAACGACCTGGTTGCGCCTGAAGCAACCGTTCGTGGTAACATGGGACTGGCGGCGGTTCCGGGTCAGCAAGAGTGCTGCCATATTGAGCTGTCGGCACCCCGGCCGATGTCCGACACCAGGCTACCGTGGGAGTCGACGTTGGACGCCAGGCCACCTCAATCAATACCTGATGAAAAAGCAGCACTGATATCCGCTGCGGCCCAGACCAGGAGGAAAGGTGAGCTATTCCCGTCAGAGGACGATGGCGATACCTTGCCAGAAACCAGCCCGTTCCCTGAAGGAAAACCTATTGTATCACCACACCTGTCAGAATCCCAGCGAATCGAGATAGGCCTGGTCCTCGAGGAATTTTCGGGCTGCTTCAGTGACGGGAAATCAATCGGACATGTACGCGGCTACTCAGTTCCGATCAACACTGGCAACAATCCCCTCCCTCCACCACAGGCACCAAGGCCCACAGGACCTGCAAAACGTGACGCGATCGACACTGCAATCGAGGAACTGCTGAATTGGAATGTTATTGAGCCATCGACAAGCCCAACAGCAAGCCCGGTGGTCTGGCAGAACAACAAATGGAGGTTCTGCGTCGACTACCGACCAGTTAACGCAGTCACCATCTATGACGCATACCCGCTACTACGACCGGACTTCGTTTTTTCAGCATTGGCCAACAAGCAATACTTCTCCATATTCGTCGCCGTCAAAGGTTACCACCAGGTGGACATCGACGAGGAAGACCGACACAAAACCGCATTCATATGCCATCGTGGTCTGTTCCAGTATAAGCGACTACCATTCGGTCTGAAAAATGCCCCAGGACAGTACCAACGGTTGATGGACCGGGTCCTGGGATAGCTACGCTGGACAGCAGCATTATGCTACATCGACGACGCAATTGTGTTCTCGAACAGCTGGGCAGAACACGTCGATCATGTCCGCTGGTTCCTGACAGCAATACGGGCATCTGGATTGCAGCTCAGCGCCACAAAATGCAAGATCGCCTACCCAGATGTGACAATGCTGGGCATGCAGATTTCACGATACGGACTGGCCACGACCAAGGATAAAGTCGCTGCTGTGACAGACCTACCGGCACCAGCCACCATGGCAGCACTTCACAGGGTGGTTGGGATGTTTGGATACTATCGAAACTTTATCGAAAATTTCTCGCGCATTGCAAGGCCTCTGAATGATTTGAAGAAAGCAAGTGGGAGGTACGCCCCAGGAGCCAAAATCATCTGGACAGATGAATGCGAAACCGCCTTCAGGGAATTGAAGTCAAGGCTGTCATCGACGCCAATACTTGCACATCCGAAATATGACCGGCCCATTATCCTTCACACCGATGCAAGCAAGGATGGCTTTGGAGCAGTCCTATCCCAAATCTGGACGGCGGACGACTATCGGTTAGACAATGTGCCAGACACCGGTTTGGGGAGGAAGCTGGATGCCCTGACAGCGTCGAACGGCCGTCAAGATAGGATGCCGGACACCAGTTTTATGTACAGCCTGGTTCCCCTCTGTTGCCCGCGCGGTGGCGGCACGTTGCAAGCTCCCCTTTGCCCTCCGCCCAGTCCTATCCCAAGAAAATGTAAAGCGCACCGAGCAGACTACATAGGAACCGAAAACGTGCGTGCATGACAAAGGGAACAAAACAAATGAAAGCGCTGCCGAGTCCTCATCCACGGACGCCATGAAGCCCGGTGTGGGTAGGAACAGTGGTGGTTCACCCCCGTCACCCCACTCCACAGCCCCCCCCTCCCTGCTCCTCCATCCACTCCTGGAACTTCGCCTCCGACACCTCACTCACTTCGTCCTCCCCGTCGGCCGGCACCAGCCTTCCCACGTCCGTAGCCGCGTGGAAGTCCATCACCCCCCGGCTGCACCCACATGGGCTACAACCAGAAGGCATACAATGTTGGAAATGCTTCTCGCTGCGGTGCTGGAATGGATGACGAGGCCGGAATGGATGACGAGGCCGGAATGGATGACGAGGCCGGAATGGATGACGAGGATGGAATGGATGACGACGCAGGAATGGATGACGAAGAATGTGGAAGGTCGACATCGGCAGGCCGGTGTATAAAATGTCTCTGTTTTCCTTGTCTTGTACTCTTCTTCATCGCTTTAACAATATTTCAATATACCCACTACTGTTCTATCTTGCTCACTACCGCTCAAACTCCTCTTGTGCGCTCCCTTGCTGTCATCGGGACCGACCAATCTCAGGCTGAGAATATTCCTCCTCCCTCTCTCTCTCTCTGCTCTCTCACTATAAGACCCAAGGATAACTGGAATTTTTAGATACGACGCGGAGAGCGCCGCTCTCGCGAGAGCGCTGGTGGTGGCTACACAGAGACAGACTACGCCGGAGGGGATCACGATCATCACGGACGCACAACCCGACATCCGGCGGATGGCATCAGAGGAGGCTGGCCCCGGCCAGCAGTACGCTATCCCGGCAAGTAAACACATCGGGGCGCTACGGAGGTCGAGGCCGGGCATCGCCATCGTGATCTGGTGCCCAGCTCAGAAGGGAGTTGCCGGCAACGAAAAAACCGATGAGTGGGCGAAGGTCGCGGCGGAAGAGCCAGACACCCGCGGGGTGGAATGGCTGAACTACTCGGACCGGACAGAAATGCGCCCAATGCCGCTCCCACGATCGCTCGCCAACCTCAAGCGGGAGATTTCGGAGAAGAAGTGGGCGGAGGCACGACTGTGGGCCTGGGGCCGGACCTCCAAGACGAAGTACCGGATGCCAAAAAGCCAAAAGCGGGCCCGGAGCGGTGGCCGAGAGCACCAAGAGGCTTGCCTCGCGGTTCTACCAGATGAAGACGGGGCACTCCCTTGCCGGGAAATACCTCCATTCGACGAAGAATCGAACCACCCCCCAGTGCTGGTGGTGACGGTACACGAATCACAATCAGGAGCCTCTTCAAGGTGTGTCCGGAGTGGAAGGCCTACTACAAGATCCTGTGGGCGGAGGTGCGGAAGGAGACCGGGAGCTGGAAGGATAGGTGGAAGATCCGGAACCTCCTGGCGGATGAGAGGTTTTTATGCCCGCCCAGGATTCCCCCCTATTCCATACCACTGCATACCCGACGGCTTTGTCCTCTAGCCGCGACCTGTCCGTGAACTTAGTTAGTCCAGTCCGTGGTTTCTCCTCTTCGGCCTTGGCCTCTTCCTCCTGCACCACCTCCGCGCCGAGGGTCTCCTCCTCCTCCAGCGGTATTGTACTCTCGGTCCTGCCTGCATTTGCCAGGGCGTTCGTGAGCTTCCGGCCAATTGCCGTCCGGGCTCCCACGAGGTCTCGCGCCTGGTCTCCCTGCGGCAGCCTCAGTAGCCGTAGCCCGAACCGCCGCTATCTGTTCTCCAAGTGCGCCGCCGCTGCTCTGAGTCCCGATTCCATCGACAGGGCACCTAGGTTGGTCGTCCTGAAGCATCCTGTTGTCGCGCGTGCCTCCTGGTTGACCAGCAGCTGCAGCTCACTGGCTTGGCTGATGGTGCCCCGAACGTGGTCGAAGGCTACTCCATTGCCAGGTGCCCAGGCGATGGACGCATCAGCCGCTTTGGACAGCTTCGCCGGAACTGCCTCGCCGTCCGCTCCATCCGCCCACCAGCCAATGTCGTCCACAAGGGATAGCCCATGGATGCCTGGTACCGCTGCCTTCACCTCATCGAAGATGCCCGACAGGTACGTGCCGAAAAGGGTTGGTGCCGCAGGCAATCTGTGAGGCATACCGGTGTCCACTGGGCTCGCCTCGCCTGTCTTGCCGTCGAGCATGAGCTTAACCCGGCGGTGTGAAATGAAGCTGATGGTCCACCGAATGAGGTCTGGCTCGATTTCGGGTGCCTGCATACGCCTCCCCAGGTGCGCCTTGCAGACGTTGTTGAATTCCCACTTGACGTCCATGAACAGCGCCACTGCCACCTTCCTTTCGCCCCATTCCCAGAGGCAGCGGAAAGGTGAAGCAGCCGGTCCATCCGACATCAATCCTGCCTTTGGTGAACTTCGTTGCCATCTAGTGTCGGTAATGGGCATCCGGAGATGCCGGACCGGAGGCGGCGTCCAGAGATGACGGACCGGAGGCGACACGTCTGGAGAGTACGGTGACCCGAGTCTCCGAGTACCGGCTCGGGAGACAGTCTTCCGACCTTTCCCACTGAGGAGTCCCTGAGGCGCGTTGTATATAAACAGAATGTTCTGCCTTCGACTATGTATAATCAATAAACTCACTATCTTTATCTTTATCGATCCATTTTTTGCAACATCTAGACTCAACTATGGCGCTACAAAGCACTCCCGGCACCTCGTCTCACCTAACTTCCTAGATCAACAATAGTTCGATTGTTGATCAAGTCTCCAGGCTCGTGGTGAACGTGACACGACTGACATTGTCAAAGGTACTTCTCCAAGTTTGACGGCTCCTCCGCCTACTGCCCCTCGCTACGCTGTTTCTCTCAATCCGTCGGGGTCTTTTCTTTTCTAATTTCTTTGGTGCGCAGTACTTCCTCATGGGACTTGCCTGGTCGGAAGGCAAAAGAGTGCTAGCAACGTGCCGCCACTGCGCGGATAGCGGACAGGAACCGGACTGTAAATAACCTCGTCATGATCTCCATAGGTCGCACACGAGTACTGAATCAACAAAAAAAAACGCCCCCATTCCAACACAATCAACATGAAAGACTCCAGAAACAAGTCACTCGTAATTCCACTTCCACCGTCCTCTATATCGTATCATTGACCCACCTATAAGCTCCGCAGGGCTCGAGTCACGGGGCGGCTCCGTGGGCGGAGTGTAGTTGGGGTGCAAGAATGGAGTCTCGGAAATGATCGATGGACCTTTAAACCAGGAGAAACCCGGCGGCGCATCGCGTAGATGAAACCCAGACAGATTTGTTGGAATATAGGGATCGATAGACACGAAGGTAGTGAACTGATTGATTGATACAACCTCGAAGGAGGAACACTCTCTATATATACAACGGGCCTGAGGGACTCGCCAGGGGGAAAGACGGAAGACTGTCCCCTGAGCCGGTGCTCGGGAGACTCGGGCAGCTGTCATCTCCGGATGTGCCGCCTCCGGTCCGTCATCTCCGGACGCCGTCTCCGGTCCGTCATCTCCGGACGCCCATTATTCTTACAAGATTACGATTATCGGTTAACCCGACGGACGATGCGACGCTAGAAGTCTGCTTTCTTTGGTATCAGAAACTCACAGTAGAACAACCATCTTGAGAAGTAAACATACAACGGAGACCTGCGGTTGCGGAGGAGGCGAGTTCTGCTGCCACGGAGAGATCGGAAGAGAGGTGTCTGAAAACGGTCAGTGACATGTACCAGATCGCGCGAACGCTAGAGACGTGCCGGCCTTCATGTAGATCTCGACAACCATATTGGAGAGCCTGAAAGCTGGCCCAATTGGAAGTCCTAACTCGTCTGTATTGAAATCCGGATGCCAGCAACTGCTCAGAAAGAGCGTCCCGGGCACCATCAATTCGGAAAAGCGGACTTTGACACTTTCCCTGAAAAAACAAAAGAACCGTTCTGCGGTATGGTAATCGACAAGTTCCTTGGGGGTAAGATTCCCGATACGCTGAAAGGACCTCCGGTGTGACAGTTCTTCGTCGTCTGGGGGGGGGTCGGCCCTACTCAAGGGTTCCACGTTCTCCAGGGGCACAGAGGGGCACGACATGGAGGCAGGAAACGGATGGCGGGGAAGACAACTTCGGTGGTACTGAATGCGGGGAAGACAACTTCGGTGGTACTGAATGGCGGTGAAAAGTGGATCGAGTGGTGAGAAGTAATAACGGCGCTCGCGTTGTCGCGAAACAGGGACCCGTGGAGAAAATGGCGCGATGCGTATAAAGAAGAAGTTGGAAGGAACCACCACCAACTGCTCCTTGACACATAACGCCAAGAGGTGCTAACCCGCTTTCGGACGCCGCTGCGAATCAAGGCGGGCCCGACGAAAAATGGTTGCCAAACAATATACAGTTTGCCCGCCCACAATTGAACTAAAATAATACGATGTTGCCACGAGGGAGAACGGATGGGTGGCTGATGGCTGCGGCGCCGGCAGCGAAGTCAGGATTTCATTAGGGCTGATGTGGCGAGTAGAAAATTTTCATCGCATCCATTCCCTCATCAATCGCGTTACTTCTCGATCGATTTCTATCGATATTTCTCTTTCCCTATCACCTGCATTCGCTCCAGTCATGAAAACCATACGCATTGGGCAGGAATTTGATGACTTCCTGACTTTCAAGGTTGCGATGAAGGACAGGCGCTGTCCACCCTGACAAATTTACCTTCTGCTTCATTTAATTGAACGGAGTATGCAACGCTATTTTCTGTGGACACGAGAATACCGGGTGCCCTGTCAAGGCTAATGCAATATATTCTTCAGTGAAGAAGTGTGGTACAGTTGTAGTGGTTGATGAACACAATCACCTGGGCGTGTGTTGGTAGAAAGGAGTTCAAGTTGCTGGAAAGATTGGTTAAAAGGTGTTCTTTCTCAAAAATCACCATGAGCAAGGCAACAACACCTGCGGTGGTCCAAGGAGCTGTCGCACACCAGCATACAATTCAAATTAGCTACGAAGAAGCCAAAAAAAACAACAAAAACGGCTGGCTCTCGGCGATGATGAACAGAGTCCCAGCAAGCTCAGTTTGTGAGACTTTACGCCCGCACCACTGTGATATACATCCCGATCCTGAAGAGGCTGCGATATCTGGGAACCCTGAAGGCATATGTCGCAACTTTCAGCAACGGGAGCGGGAAATTGGAGGTGGAGGTGGATGCTGTCAAAAACCTCACCCCTACTTCCGTTCTCTGTCTCTTGGGCTCGACAGGCAACGTAGCTCCTCGTCGCGCCTACTCGGTAGGTCTTTCGTTCGTTCGGCTCTCGGGCCGTGTTCGTTCAGCTCACTCGGCGTAGCCTTTAGTGCTGGTGAGGCGTTATGCTCCCAGTCTTCCTCATGCCCGGCGTGGCATCTCCGTTTTCGTCTTCCTCACGCCCGGGGTGGCATCTCCGTTGTCGTCTTCCTCATGCCCGGGGTGGCATCTCCGTTGTCGTCTTCCTCACGCCCGTTGTGGCATCTCCGTTGACGTCTTCCTCATGCCCGTCTTTCTCTCTTTCCTTCCTCTTTCCTTTCCTACTGTCTTTCTTTCTTTTCCTCTTATCTTGGGACAGGCCGGGCGGGGGCAGGGGGAGTCGCCGCGAGCCGCTGGCGGACTGTTCGAGGGCTCAGCGGACGGCGAACGGGAAAGGACTGTATATAATATCGTCATGATCCAACAGGGTCGCACACGATCAATGAAGAATCATCATCATCATTATTAATACAACGGATAAAGAGGTGGCGGCGAAACTTGGGAAAGCATCAGACATAGCAGTGGCATGGGGAAAAGAGAATGGGGTGACCTCCGACCACAGCAAGAGTGAGGCAGTACTGTTCCGCCGAAAAAGGAACGTGCCCACCGGAACGATCAGCACGGGGGAAAGAGAAATCCCATTCAACACCGAGGCGACACGGTGGCTGGGAATATGGCTGGACTCCCACCTCACATTGAGGGATCACCAGAGAATGATGATGAAGAAGGGAAGGAAGGCGCTACCTAGGCTGAAGAGGCTGACAGGGCAGATGGGATTGACATCGGGCAACTGCCGCAAAGTCATGGCAGCATGCGTGCAGTCGGTAGCGATGTATGGTACGGAACTGTGGTGGAAGGGAGAAGGAAAGCCGGGGATGAGTAGCGGAGCGGGAGAACTGCAAAAGCTGGTCAACCAAGAGGCGCGGGCAGTCACAGGAACCTCCCGAACAACGAACCTGGGGGCGCTAGCGATGGAATCCGGGCTGTGGCTAGCAGTAGCCTAGCTAGACAATAGGTAGAGACGACTCATAGCCCTGTTCCTTAGCCTTCCAGCAGGCAGCGAAGCCAAGGGGATCGTGGGAGTCCAATCGGCTATTGGAAGAAGGCTGGAGACATCAATCGGATACTCGGGAAGGATGGAAGAAACCAAGATAACGAGTAGGCTAGAGAAGATGGAAGTAGTTAGAATAGTAGATCGGGGAAGGGCAATAGAAGAGTCAGAGAAAGAAAGGGAGGGCCTAACCCTTTTTACCGATGAATCGAGACTCGAAAGCGGAGCGACCGGATACGAGGTGGCATGGAAGGCAGGCAACCGGTGGGTAGGAGTGAAGGCACACATGGGTTAACTAGGAGGCCTTCGACGCAGAATGCGCAGCACTTGCGAGAGCATTGGAAGTGGCGGCAAAGAGACGAACTGGGCCAAAAGCGGTCACCGTCTTGACCGACGCGCAGGCGGCGATGGCCAGGATCGCATCAGAGGAACCGGGCCCCGCCCAACAGTCCGCATGGCAGGCAAGAAAATGGATAGCGAAGTTGAGAGAAAGGGACCGAAACGTCCGGATCGAATTTCACTGGTGCCCCGCCCAGAGAGGAGTCGCAGGGAACGAGGAAGCAGACAATTGGGCAAAGCACGCAGCTGAGGAGCCAGACGCGCGAGGGGTGCAATGGATGGGCTACAAGGACAGATACGGGAGGTGGCTGATGCCACCCCGGGCCCCCAGATCTCTAGCCAACCTAAAGAGGGAGATTTCGGAAGAAAGTGGGAAGAGGCGTGGACGTGGTCGAAGAAGAGGGTCAGAGGGAGGAAGTACCAGATGCCGAAAACGATCCACCAGAACAACATGGTGGCACGAGGATCGAAGAGGCTAGCAGGAAGGTACCACCAGCTCAAGACCGGGCACTGCCGCACGGGGCAATACCTGAAGTGGACAAAGAACTTCAATACGGCGGAGTGCGGGTGGTACCAGTAGAGGACGCAGACAGGGGAACACCTGTTCAAGAACTGTGACAGGTGGAGGCCGCAACAGAAGATAATGTGGGCGGAGATACGGAAGAAGACAGGGAGAGGAAAGAACTGGTTCACGATCAGGGAAATGTTTGCGGACGAGCGGTGCATTGGGGCGGTCCTGGACTTCTTGAGAACGACGTATGTGGGGGCGAGGACGGGGCCGCGGTAGCTGCCGCCAGAACCGGGGGGGAGAGGGAGGAGGGAGATACACAGTCTCCTTAGTTACGCTCTTTTGTCCCATTCTCATTCGCTCTGTCTTGCTCTCTCTCTCTCGTGCGCTCTTCCTTCCCTTCCTCATCTTTTTCTTTTTCTCTCTTTCTCTTCTCTGAGTCTTTCTCTTTCCGTCTTTCTTTCTTTCTTTCCCTTTCTCTTTCTATTCGGAGACAGGCCGGGCGGGGACAGGGGGAGTCGCCGCGAGCCGCTGGCGGACTGTTCGAGCGCGTAGCGGACGGCGAACGCGAAAGGACTGTATATAATATCGTTATGATCCAATAGGGTCGCACACGATTAATGAATCATCATCATCATCATCAATTATTAATACTGCAAACTACTGTATAGATGAAGGAGCGGTAATGAAAGGGCTAGGCAGGGGCAGGGGAGTGCCCGCGTGCTGCAGGCTGACTACTCGAAGTCGCGGCGGACGGCAAACGGGAAAGGATTCTACATATTATTGCCCTGATATGATAGCACTAGAACAATTTTTACCCCTCGACTACATAGTATCTACCTAAGTATCTACTGGAAGATCTATACCAGGCCTGCGAAATGTAATGACAAATAACGGAAGGTAGAATTAAAAGAGAATGTCGGGGTGTTGTCGCTACCCTAGTATTGGCTGATTCTGTCCGGCGTGGAAAATGTACAGGAAGCGGTAACAACCCCGCTCCGCAACTTGCTAAGTAAACAAAATATTGTGAAAAAACATCAATAGAACTTAATCGCTCCCACAGCTATCCCCATTTTTCTTTAAGACGAGGTCCCTCTCTTCAGCCCTCTTGAAATATGAACAGCCGCGTTTCTCCCAACCCGCTTAAATCCACAGCTCCTTTTTTGGCACCAATCTCCAATCCTCCTCGCCATCATCCTCTTCGCTCTATATATACCGCCTACTCTTTGCACCGCCTTCTTCTCCTTTTCATCTGGCCGAAATCAATTGTCAGCACACCGTCGCTGGCGGCAAGTCCTTGCATGCTGCTTTCGGCTCGTAGAGATCCGTCCTCCGCGCGTCGTAGATGCACTTCCTTGGGGGGTAGTAGATGTCTGTCTTTGGTGGTGCATAGTCCGCCATCGTGAGCAAACCCCAGATGTCCGTTATCGGGGGCGCGGTGTATATATCAGTTGTCGGTGTCGTATCGGTGATAACTGTGCTCGCCGGCATGTCGATTCCGTTCCGAGAGTCCGTACTTCTTGCGATTCCTTCCTCGAAATACCTTAGCCATTCCATCTGGGCATCCTAAGGAATCCCCGGAGCCGGCAAGGTGATCTTCACCATCCTCCGGCTTCGTCCTTTTCCCAGCGCCCCCCAATTCATCCATCTCCCCCAATCTTCCCAATCTCCTCCGCCTGAAAACAAATCTGTCACTCCAGTCTCCAACAATAGCATATGACATTTCCGTACCTCCTACGTCGAATCCGCTGTCACCTCAAACTCCAGCTCCGATCTGCTATCGCTCACTCCTATCTCTTCTACCAGCGTCGTCACCTCCCGATCTTCCTGCCGCATTCGCTGACCCTTTTTCTTCTCTTCTTTTCCTCTCTCCTTCCTTAGCCCCTTTTCATTCTTCAGTTCGTCCTTCTCTTTCTTCTCCTCTGCACCCTTCTCTTTCTTCTTTCTGGTACCCTCCCCCTCCCTCCCCCTCTTGGCATTTGGCCCCTCAATATCGCCGTCATCCTTGCACTCAACTGTAGTAACTTCCATCTCCACATCTCTCCTCAATTCGCTTCTGCACTCCCTTGGAACAACCCGATCCTCTAAACCCACAGTAAACAATGACCACTTTTTCAAAGTCGGGCAACTGGAGTTCGGGCGACACTCAAATGCTTTCCCATCCGATACTGCCCGCTTTCTCTTGTCCGGTGGTTTGAGATTCGGGCCATCCCCAAGCCAATACACCAGCATATTCGTTATCGTCCTGATATCCCATCTCTTCCAATGCCAATGCCGGCAACCCCACAGTTACTGTCTCAACCATATTGACTTTCGTAATTCATTGTCCACCCGCTGGCTTTCCTTGTCCTTGTCCATGTCCTGCCGCGATCATTCGTTGTTCGGACCTAATCTGCCCGTAGTCGGCCTGGCCCTGTCCGGCCGCGATCGTTCCGGTCCCGACGCCATCATTCCTTGTCGTTGGGCATCTCTCTGAAACTCCATAACCTGTCTTCGAAGGAATTCCATCTCTTGCTTTATTAGGGGTTTGTCTGAGAGGCTTCCTTCTCTCGCGGTCGGCACGATCGGAGGACCTTGAAGATATGATCACTCCGGCGGGACGTGCTGGCCCTGTACCCCGACACCCCGACCATACCGAGGCGGGTACGAACTTAGTCGGCCGGAATTCAGTTTAATCCTCTCAACGTTTTCAGCTCGGATATCAGGAGCACCACCAGGCTTCTAACACCGGCACTCGTAATCGCCAGGGGTCTCACAATTGTAGCAAATAATGTTTGGATTATTTGCCATATTGTCTTGACTGCACGTTTCGGTCAGATTCGATTGGGTGCTGTGAGGTTCGTGTACACCATAACCCAATGGCGCGACATACTGAGGAACTGGAGGTGTAGGATTGGCAGATTTGTCGGAGCAAGTTTCACTTCAGATGCCAACTCACGTACCTCATCCATTTTCTTTTCCAATAGCTCCGCTTTCAATTTTTTTAGTTCCTTCAGAGTCATCTCCAACGGATCTTCTTGTCTTCCCCCTCTTGTACTTCCGCTTCTTTTCCCGTCTGATTCTCCTCTCCTTCTCCTTTCTCTTCTCCGGTATTTCCGGTCGTATTCACTCAAGTCGCAGTCGGAAGAGCAGTCAGACGACCAGTCAGAATCCGAATCGGAATCGGTCAAGAGCAAGGATTCCTTGTATGAGATATTCGAGTGGGCGACACGATACGCGTTCGATAAACATGTTTCAAAAGGGATCCGTCGTGTCTTAGCCTGAATTTCTTCTATTGCAGCAAACGAATTTAGGTGTCCTATCTCCTCATGTCCTCGACAAAACCGCGACGTGATTTCCTCATGCATGTCGTCACGTCCATCGCACATCACCGTCAACTCCTGAGCGCGTCGAATATACCGTGCCAGCGATTTGTCAATCTTGTGATGCAGCCTTCTTATCTCGCCCCTTATTGATCAAACTCGCTCCAAACGTCCGGTAGCGACACACGGGCTTCCTTGACTCGACCGGGTTCTTCTTCCCAATACCCCTTCAGACTGTGGATGTATTCCCGAACTCGTGAGCCGAAATGCCTGTGGGTTAAAGCCACTTGATCGGCTTTCTGTTCTTCCCGGGAATAGTTTTTACTAATCTCAATATTTCGGTCTATGCGTCTCTGAACCGCTCTCAAGAAACGATCCACATCTTCCCTGTCCTTACCACAATATTTGTCAATGACACTGTCCTTAGAACTGGACCGGTAGTAATGATGATGCTGCGATACACCCAAATCACTCTTCCGTAACACATTTGTCGCATCGTTCTCGGATCCTACCGTCATTATCTATCTCACGCACAGGGGATCAATTACCAGAACCCGATGAATTATCCATGGGCTTTGTGCCACCCACTGTTGACATGACTACTGACGCCAACTCTTCACTTCCATCACTATCTCTCTTGAACTAACGTGTTCATGTTGAAGATATTCGATTCTTCTCATCCAATAGAACGCGTCTGACCGGGTGCTGACAATGATCCGAAGGAAATCGAGATCCGGGTTTGGCGCGCCAGAGAAATTACCTATACAGTCCCGTGAAATGTAATGACGAATAAAGAAAGGTTGAAGAAAAAGAGAATGCGTGGGTGTTGTCGCTCCCATGGGATTGGCGGGAAATATCCATCGTGGATAGTGCACAAGATAGCAACCCGCTAAGTAGATACACAGAATTTGATGAATAATCCTCAACAGAACTTAATCCCTCCCACACCACAAAGCGGCAGCGGGGGCTGTTTTTTTGCCTTGCCATGGTCTAAGTAGAGTAATAGGCCAAAAGTTTCCGTACACCTACCCAGTTCGCGCCCCCCCCCCCCCCCCCCCCCCCCCACCACCACATAAATGTACCTCTCTAACTCTGTGGTGACAATAGTAAGTAATAAAACTTGCATAGTCTTTACATATGAATGTATCTTCTAACAATTTTACAGCCAAAAAGCATTAATACTTTGTATACCAGCTCTTCCCTTCCGGAACAGCAGCCAGCCTCCTAGGCATCGATTCCCGTAGCGTTTCCAGAAGCGCTCGCTCAACTACTTACCACCAGGTCCGTCAGAGCCTCTGCAAGGGCCCTTCTCACTCCGGCCGGACCACCGGGTGTCGCGTAAATTTCTGCAAACCTTTATGTAGCCACTTCTTCAGCCACTACCACACGTGATCGACAGGTTTCATGTCAGCCTAGTTGGTGGGCCATGTCATGAACTGAATGCCGTGCTCGTCGAACCAAGCCATACTATCCTTCACTGTATTATCCTTGTGTTATCCTCTTTAAAATACAGGGTTGCAGAGCATGTCGTGCACCTCCTGGTGGACACCGTCAAGGCCGCCCTCGACGTCGATATACACACATTGATTGACTGACATCTAATGATTGGGAGAAGAGACTCCTTGGTACGCCCCGCAAAACACCCCCAAACCATCAACTTTACCCTAGTTCCATTGCTCACCCCATAGGTACTGTGTTTGCGGTAATTCTTGGGCTTTTGTCTGTTCGCTCATACTCGCATTCGACCTATCTAGATCATGGCGGCGTACATTCTATCCGGTTTTGCTATCGGCAGCCCGCACGAAGCGGCTCACTGCAAGCTCCACTTTGCCCTCCGCCCAGACCTGTCGCGGGAAAGGTAGATGAGCACAAAGGAAATCACAAAGGAAACGACAAAGGAAAAACTCCTAGTCCCCCTATTCATCTTCGGCCGACGCTATGAGCAAGGGGTTGGGTAGGAACAGTGGCCGATCCTCCCCGGCCCCCAACGCGTCCGACTCCCTTTCCGCTTCCTGCACCCTCCTCACCCGGAGCTCCCCCTCCGATGCCTCGCCCCCCGCGCCCTCCTCTTCTACCACAGCCGGCACTCTTTTCCCCACGTCTGAGGATATAAGGAAGTTGAGCGCCGACTGGCGGCACCTCCGGTCGACGACGAGGTCCCCGATCTTCCACCGGCTCATCCCTGAACATAAACGATCCCAGCCTGCTTTATCCTAATCCTGGTGCTTCTTAGCCCAGGCAAGCCGCTGAGCAATTTGTTCCTTAAACAGTGGCGCTCTCTGCTTCGCCCTCCACTTTCAGATGACCTCCAGCCGAGTCCCCACTTAAGTCACGCATGGATGCATTGGGAGCAACCGCGTTGGTGATCACCCGAAGTGGTAGTCGTCAGAAGGCTAGGGTGTTCGCGTGTGGACGGTGATCAGTCGAGGTCTAACTAACAGCGGAGGGATTGTTTTGGTGAACGTCACGGTTTCCGTAGCGGTCGCCGAGTCTCTATTGCGGGCTTTGGGCGCTTTATATATTAGGCTATTTGAAATACATAAGTAGTTATAAATTTTGCGCGCGAAAAGCAATTATCTGACTTTTGTGGAAGTTGGACATACGTCCTTGGAAGCTGTTCGGCAGTGTGGTCGTGGCGAGCGGGGTTTGAAGGATAGGGTGTGGCGTCGGGCGATTCGTCGATGAGATTGTTTAGGCAGATACAATTAATGAATAAGAATTGAAAAAAAAAAAGTTTGTAACTTTCAGGCAATTATGAACATAGTCCGTTCAACGCTAGCTCTTGGCATATGACGGACATGTGTGCGCGTATTCTGGGAACTACAGTTACCGAGCGACTATTCACGGCTCGACAACATTCTGCATACATAAAGCTTTTTTTTTAGAGTTCAGTGCGCGAGAATCTTACTTCAACGAAGCAACTCACTTACTCATTTACGGGACGCAAGTAGACCAGAGAACCTCAGCTAGATCACATCACCATTGCGCAGCAGTACCTGGTCTGGAGTAGTATTCGTAAATGCAGTTGATGTCGGCAACTATGCCTCAAATTTCGTTCGTCATCTCTTCCCGCCCGCCAAATCATCCTAAGCATCATGCAAACAACAAGCTATCTAAGAAGAGAAAAAAGTTGCACAGCAGCTGTCGATCAAATGTCCCCCCGCCGTCAATCGAGACCAGTTCACCAAATCCCCCTCGCTGAATCAACCTTTGCATCTGTGAGCAAACAACAAGCTATCAAAGAAGAAAAAAGACGTGCTGCAACTATCCATCAAACTTCACCCGTCGTCACTCGAAACCCGATCATCTCTCCGCGCTCACTAAATCAACGTTCGCATCAAAACGCAAACAAACAACGAAAGAAAAACGTTCAGAACCTCATCGCTAATGCTACTATTATTTTTCCTGCAGATGTTGCCGTCTACCGTCCAACCACTCCATATCGAACTTACCGGCCCCAACAGATCGTTGCACTCAAGCAAAACATCCGCCCATCACATCCCCTGCCAAAAGTCTGGATCCGAAGCAACCCTGACGATGGAGCGGAACAGGCGCGCAAATTGCGGGTCTCTCATGGCATCGGAGATCACAAATTCGATCATCAGATCTTGGTCCTCCTGCGAAACATTCTCGAAATCCAACTGCCGAGATGCCTCTTCGAAGAGTGCCGCAGCAGCACTGATGTTATCGAGCCGGCGATTGAGTGAAATCAAGTTTTCGGGAAGGCTGGAAGGCTCGGCAACCGGTGCAGACGTAGTGCGTGGAGTGGTGGAAGTAACGGCTTGAGTAGATGGAGGAGAGTCGTGGGATGCCATGCGTGCTGAACGGTTGGGAGGCTCGGCGAACGGAGCGAGCGCAGTGCTTGCGGTGTTCGAAGGAACGGCCTGAGTAGATGGAGGAGCGTCTTCGGATGCCATGCGTGCTGGGAGCTCGGGAGGCCCGGCGGCCGGAGCGGGCGTAGTGCTTGGGGTGCTCGAAGGAACGGCCTGAGTAGATGGAGGAGAATCTTCGGATGCCATGTTTGCCGGTAGGTTGGAAGGCTCGTCAATCGGTGCGGGCGTAGTGCTTGGGGTGGTCCAAGGAGTGACCTGGGTAGATGGAGGAGGGTCGTTGGATGCCACGCGTGCTGAAAGGTTGGGAGGCTCAGCGACTGGCGCGGTCGTAGTGCGTGGGGTGGTTGAAGGAATGGTCTGGGTGGATGGAGGGGAGTCTTGGGATGCAGTGCGGGTTGGGGGGTCGGAAGGCTCGGCATCTGCGGTGTTGGAAGGCTCGGCATCTGCGGGGTTGGAAGGCGCCCCAACTGCGGGGTTGGAAGGCACGGCAACCGATTCGGAAGTATTGAATAAAGGGCTCGAAGGAACGGCCTGAGTAGATGGAGCGGAGCCTTGGCCCTCTATGGGTGTTCCAGGAGGTGTAACCTGAGAGAGTTCATCGTCTCCGTACGGGGGTGTAGCAGGGATGTCATTGCGGAGCTCAACTGTCCGTCTGTTCGGCGACTGGTTATACTGCCGGTCTTCACCTGATTCCGGAGAACCCAAGGTAGTTGAACGGTGTACGACTGCACTCGGGTCTGCACTGACTTGATTCTCGTGAGAACCAACCGCCGTAATGAGCCCGGAAGCCAGTTCACGTGCAGGTGAATGCCTCTTTATTCCCGCGGCTGTAGTCTCACCCGGTTGCCCACTGTTCGCAATCGACTGAACAGCTGCCATCAGGTTAGGCTTTGCACGACGTCTCGCTGGTTTCTTCACTGCTGCGACCGGGGCTGCAGGTCTGTTCTCCTCCGCCAGCAGACAGCCTTCGGCATCATTATTCCGAGCCTTGTCGCCTAGAATCCCAATTGCCAAGTCCCCAACTTTAGCTTCCATGACTGCTTGCTTGAGCTTCCGCTTAGCCTTTCCTGACGGTTTTCTTGCTGCTGTGACAGCGGCTGCAGGTCTGTTTTCTTCGATCTGGCCAACTATTACAGCTGCCAAGCCGGCAATTTCCGCTTGCACGACGGCAGGCTTAGGCTTCGGTTTAGCTCTCGATCTCACCGGTTTCCTCGCCGCCGTGACCGTGGCTGCACACTGGTTCTCGTCTGCCGGTCCTTCGCCTTCTGAATCCTTATCCTGAACCTTGTCGCAAACATTTCCAGTTTCCAACCCCGCAACTTCCGCCCCCACGGCTGCGGGCTTCTGCTTTGGTTTGACCATCAATCTCTGCGGTTTCGTTGTTGTTGTGAACGTTGCAGCAAGTCTGTTCTCTTCGTCTGCTGCACCTATTTTGGCGTCCTTTTCCAGCGCTTTGTCGCTAACAATCCCAGTTTCCAGGTCCGAGACTTCCGTCTCCTCGACTGCAGGCTCGGGCTTTGGTCTTCCCTTCGACCTCGCCGATTTCGTCGCGGTAGTGACCGTTTCTGCACGTCTGTTGTCTCCTCCCGTCCCATCTCCTTCGGCGTCCTTATCCACCGCCTTGTCACCAACAATCCGATTTTCCAAGCTCGAAACTTCCACCTGGACGGCTGCGCGCTTGGGCTTGGCCCTCGATCTCACCGGTGTCTTCGCTGCTGTGGCCAAGGCTGCAGGTGTCTTCGCGGCTTCCGGCCCATCTCGCTCGGCGTCCTTATCCGCGGCCTGGTCGCTAATAAGCCCAGTTTCCAAGCTGGCAACTTCCGCCTCGACGGCTGTGGGCTTGCGATTGGGCTTGGCCTTCCACCCTGACTGCTTCTTCTCTGTGGCAACCGTGGTTGCAGGTGTCTTCTTTTCTTCCGGCCCATCGCCTTCGGTGTCATTATCCCGAGCCTTATCTCCAAAAATCTCAGTTTCCGCGCCCGAAACTTCCGCCTTCACGGCTGCGGGCTTGGGCCCCGGTTTGGCCCTTGATCTCGCCGGTTTCTTCGCTGCTGTGACCGTGGCTGTAGGTCTCTTTTCTTTTGCCGGTCCATCTCCTTCGGCGTCCTTTTCCACAGTCTTGTCATCAACAATCCCAGTTTCCACGCCCGCAATTTCCGCCTCGACGGCTGCTGGCTTCGGCTTTTGTTTCGCCCTACGTCTTGCCGCTTTCTTCGCTGATATGACCGCGGTTGCAGGTTTGTTCCCCTTGTCCTTAATCTGGGCCTTATCCCCCACAACTTTAGATCGCAAGCCCGCAACCTGCTTCTGCACTAATTTGGGCTCGTGCTTCGGCTTTTCCGTCCACGTCGCCGGTTTCTTTGCTTCTTTTGGGATGGCCACAAGTCCTTCATGCTGACCGCTCACATCTCGAGCCTCGTCGCCAACATTCTCCGTGTTAATATCGGAAGACTTCGCTAGCAGGACACCGCCAGTTTCCTTTGGCTTTTCCGGATTTTCGACAGCTGACACTCCTTCGGCCCCACGATAGCTCCTCACCGCAGTCACGGCTTCTGGCTTCGGCTCGGCCCTAGGTTCTGACGGCGAACTCCCCTCCACTCCAGGAGCTCTCTGAGGTGTCGCCAACCTTTCGGGTCGCGCCAAGATAAGCGGATTCCGAAGAGGTGGGAGGGAATGACGTTCCTCTAAGGCCACATCCGCCAACATTTTCCTCTGGATGAAATCGGTTGGCAAGAATGGAGGTGGCGTTCCCTCCTCTTCTACGGGAAAAGTGGAGGGAGTAGGAACGAGGGACCGGGTTGCGTCAGTGTGGTCTCGAGGATCGAATGCTTGAGGGGCTGGTAAGTGTTAGCATTAAAAATTGTGCGGTTGAGGGAAGGTAGAAATACTGGAGTATAGCGCCGGATTCTGCATCTCGGCGATCGGTTGTAGGCCCCGGTTTTCGGGATAATTCTGACGGTCGAAGTTGTTGATGGCGTGATGCTGCTGAGACTTGCTTTGCGCAAACAAGTCGTAAGATCGCTCGGGGTCATGTGGCTGCCTGTGGTCGCGATGTTGGTGGTGCGAGGATCGCTCGGGATCACCCTGCGGTTGCGTTGACATTTGATCCTGTTGCGGCGCCTCCGGCGCCGTGGGTTCTGTGTCGCGTCTGGGTATGGAGCGGAGACTTCACGCCAGAAAAATCGTGTCCGGCGACTCAAAGTGGAAAGGAAGTCTTCGTTTTGGTCAAGGTATGGATGATCCGAGATCAGTCGAGGTGTGATGTGGTTGTGAAGAGGTAGGGGGTTACGGGTCGAAATAGAGCGTCGGTTTGTTCCACACTAATTCTCCACTGGCAGCTGCACGAGGCCAATTTAGTTTTTCTTAGTAAGATTCAGCAAACTCAATAAACCCTCGTTCTTGGTAACAACTTGATGGTCACCGTGGTAACCGAGACCCGCACGGCGATAACCTACTAAAGATGGCATAACATTAAGCTTCCACGCGTACACCTCAGAACTTTTGCACCTGTCAGAATAAGTTGGTGGGATGTTGCGTTGCCAGCCAGAGAAGATAATCTCTATCAACAGCAAAATTATTCATCACCCAAAACATGACCTCTTTACAACACGCCGGATCGCGGTAGGCACTACCGACGTCGAGCTAGCAAACGGGACCCGCAGCTCGCCCTCAGTGAACATACGCAGGAGCTTCACGTTTTCGGTGAACATGGTACGCGATTCGGTGCCTGGTGATGATGAATCGTATTTCCCTATCACGAGGATTACAACCGAGGTATTTAGTTGGCTTCTTGGCGTGTCCCATTACGAACGCTATCAAGTTGGCTGAATCTCTTTTTGGTATATAAGAAGTTCTGGATAACTTGTTACTGTTTGTCAAGCCGATGGTCAGCACTTTTGAGATCAATGGGATCCGGCTGGAATTTTATTTAACAGATCGGGGTTCTGAAACGCTGTTTTTTGATGATGCACTGGGACAGTTCGAACAGCGGAAGATACTAATGCTGCTTTTGAACGCTGCTCTCAATTAGGTATACGCAGGTCGGGTAAGGTCTAATGATTTGACTGGCTAAGTCGTCGTCGAACGGGGGGGTTTCATCAGACCACCAAAATAGTACTTAAAAAATAGAATCACATTGATATCCGTGAATTTGAAACTCTCGAATGAATCTACGAAAGAAAAAAGACGTGTGAAGAATTTACAGAGCAAGTAAGAGGTGATCAAAGGAATCGAGAAGAGACGAAAAAAAACACTATTAGCTCCTCGAAAACCGCTTTGCAGAATCGAATGAGAAAAGAAAGCGAGCTTCTCTAGTATCTAAATTAGCTAGCCAGCACCTGAGTAGCTCTGAACGAGACCCGTGGTGGAAACGGCATGGGCGTGAATATGTAGTGCGCGCCGCTATCACGAGATACTTACCATTGTAGGTGGCAACCACATATTCCCACGCCGTTTGAAAACCGTTTTGTAGAATCGAATGAGAAAAGAAAGCGAGCTTCTCTAGTATCGAAATTACCTAGCCAGCACTTGAGTACCTCTGAACAAGAACTGTGGTGGAAACGGCATGGGCGTGAATATGTAGTGCGCGCCACTATCACCGGATACTTACCATGGTAAGCGGCACCCACGCATTCCCACGCCGTTCGAAAACCGCTTTGTAGAATCGAATGAGAAAAGAAAGCGAGCTCCTCTAGTATCGAAATTACTGTCAGAATAAGGAGGCGTCCGGAGATGAGGAGGCGTCCAGAGATGAGGAGGCGACCGGACATGACTGAGTCCCCGAGCACCGGCTCGGGGGGACAGTCTTCCGTCCTTTGCCCTGACGGCCTTCCTGTATATAGAGAGATCTTGTGCCCGCATAATACTGTAATACAATCTTCACGTTTATCGATCCATATATTCCAACAGGTTATGAGCCCGGATTGAACGCTCTGCCAATCCGCTA
>Ga0307508_10002111_pt1 | contig 21339 bp, 18 predicted proteins | sample 9_EM_MG_FD_203089 | JGI IMG/M metagenome (GOLD analysis project Ga0307508, IMG submission 203089) | Populus trichocarpa ectomycorrhiza microbial communities from riparian zone in the Pacific Northwest, United States - 9_EM | ecosystem: Host-associated > Plants > Roots > Unclassified | place...
GGCCCGCGCGGAACGCCGCCACGAGTCGGCCACCACCGGGCGCACCGGCCGCTGCACGGTGCCCGCCTCGGTGAACGTCTCGTGCGCGCGCCGCAGCAGCCGGACGTGCTCGGCAGGGTCGGCCCCTGGCTCCAGGGCCACCCATGGATCGTTCAACTCGGCCTCCAGGGAAGGCGATGCGGCTGGGACCATCGTCACTCCCGGTACGCGCGCAAACAACCTCTCCGACCGGCGTCACCCGAACGACGGGCCTCCCGCGCCGGTCACGCCAGTGCCACCATCCTCATGTAGCGCGTCCAGTCCCAGTGCGGCCCCGGGTCCGTGTGGTCCGTGCCCGGCACCTCGTAGTGCCCGATGACGTGCGCCCGGTCCCGGGGGATGCCGTATCTCCCGCAGATCCCCGCCGTGAGCTTCGCGGACCGCGCGTACAGGGCCTCGGTGAAGTAGGCGGGCTTGTCCACCCAGCCCTCGTGCTCGATACCGATGCTGCGGGTGTTGTAGGACCAGTTCCCGGCGTGCCAGGCGATGTCGGCCTCCCGGACGCACTGCGCCATGTGACCGTCCACCGAACGCACGACGTAGTGGGCGGACACCTTCTTCGCCGGGTTCTGGAAGATGGCCAGGGTGCCGGTGTAGGCGGTCTGCGTGACGTGGATGACCACCCGGTCCACCCGGTGGGACGAAGGGCGGTTCGCCGCCGTGTAGTTGGCGGTGGTCGCGGGCTGCCACTCGGCGGACGGCTGGTCGACGGGCTGGGGAGCCGCCCCCGCCGACGCCTCGGGGAGCAGCGCGTACGGTACGGCGGCCAGGACGGCCCCCTGCAACAGCCGCCGTCTGCTGGGCAGCGGTCTTGCGCGTTCCACGGATCAAGTGCCTTTCGTCTCGGCGGTGTTCAGCCCCGTAGGGCCGCCGCGGTCTCACGGAGCCGGTCGTGCACCCCGCGGTGAGTCTCGCGCGTGGGCAGCCACTCCTTGCGGATCTTGGCCACGCAGGTGTAGTTGGTGTCGCACACGTTGGCCAACGGCGACTCCACGGCCTGGGTGGCGAACTGGTACGCGTCCAGCTCACTGAACCCGTAGTCGCGCGCGAGCCACTGCACCAGGTCGAGCTGCGATATCCGGAACGCGTCCTCCAGCGGGCGCGCCGAACCCGTCGAGATGATGTGGGTGTCCGACTCGATGCGCGGCCAGGGTGTGGCGATCCCCTTGAGCAGTTCGACGATCACCACGGTGTTCATCGCGCACTCGACGGCGACCCCACAGGTCTCTCCCTCGCCCTGCCGGGCATGCCCGTCGCCGAGGCTGAGCAGGGCACCCTCCACGTTGACCCCGAGGTAGCAGGTGACGCCGGCCCGCATTTCCGGGGTGTCCATGTTCCCGCCGTGCGCGTCGGGCACCAGCGCCGAACGCACCTCCAGATTGGCAGGGGCCACGCCCACGGTGCCGTGCATCGGGTCCATGGGCAGCTCGATCTCGATGTCACTGTCGCGTGCCCGGAACAGCGCCGTGCGCCGGCTCCGGTCCAGCTGCCAGATCCACACGGTCTCCGGAAGCGGAGGCTGGAGCGTCGCGGTGGTGTGGGTCGAGGTGAGCGCGCCGAACAGGGGGACCGTGGTCGACGCGGCCCAGTCGCGGGCCGGTTCGATCGACACGAAGTGCACGGCGACCGTGTCGCCCGGCTCCGCGCCCTCGATGTGGAAGGGACCGGTCTGCGGGTTCAGGAAGGGGAACTCGCACACCTCGGACACCAGGTCCTTCTCGGACCGCACCCGCCCCGCGAAGCAGTCCTCCGTGTACAGGTCGAGAACCGTGCCGGGCTGGATGCGCGCCACGGGCGGTGCGCCGCCGAACGTCCAGGCGTACTCGCCGGGTTCGGGCCGCACGGTCAGGATCCTGGGGTCGCTCATGGCTGTACTGCTCCATTCCGGGGAGGCTCGTCGAGGTGGACGCGGGCGGTGTCGGCTATGCGTTCCGGGTGCCGGCGTATCAGCACGATCAGCACCACGGCTCCCGCCGCCATCCAGATCCCGACGACCGGGCCCGCGTACGACACGGGTGCGGTGAGCTCGGTGACGAAGTCGAAGACGGGCAGGCCGGCCGCGGTCAGCAGCGCGGGCACGAACGCGACGATGCCGAGCACGGGCAACAGCAGGTGCCGTACCGGATTCAGGGACTGTCGCCTGCGGCGCAGGAAGTAGCCGGCGCAGGCGAGGTTCACCACGATGTAGACGCCGATCACCACCGTGACGATCACCGTGGCCAGCAGCAGGAAGGCCGTCACCGGGTCGTAGCCGAACCCCAGGCCCAGCACGGCGCCGACCGCCACGACGCTCTGCACGGCGATACCGGCCACGGGGGAGCGGTACTTGGGATGCAGCGTCGCGAGGACGCGGGGCAGGACGCGGATGCGGGCCAGCGCGAAGGCCGTCCGGGTGGAGACGGTCGCGCACGCGTTGGCGTTGGCGATCGTCGAGTTGACCACGGCGAGGAACACCAGCACCCAGAACGCCCCGAAGGACGCCCGGGCCACCCCGTCCCAGGAGGCGGCGCCCGAGGCCCCGAACCCGCTGAACCGGTCCGGGCCGTAGTACACCGTCATGGCGTAGGTCGTGAGGACGTAGAGGACGCCGATCGCGAGGGCCGCGCCTAGGACCGCGCGCTGCATGGTCCGGCCCGGGTCCCGGGTCTCCTCGGCGAGCGGTGCCGCGGCCTCGAATCCGGCGAACGCGAGCACCGTGTACACCGAGCCCGCGAAGACCCCGCTGAGGCCCGCGTATCCCTCGGCCGTGTGCGAAGTGCCGAAGACCGACAGGGTGTTGTCCCCGCCCGCCCTGCCGATCAGCCAGACGGCGAACACCAGGAAGACGAGCACCTCGAAGACGCCGAGGACCGTGCCGAAGCGGGCGGACGCGCGCACCCCCAGATATCCGGCCGCCGCGATGATCGCGGCGCCCGCGAGAGACCACGGCCACCACAGGTCCGCCGGGTACGAGGACCACTCCTGGTGCAGTGTGCCCGCCGTGGTGAAGCCGAGTTGCAGGAGGAGCAGGGGAGGCACGAGGGCCTCCACGAACACATAGCCCCAGCCGACGAGGAAGCCGACGGCCGGATGCAGGCCCTGCGCCGCGTAGGTGGCCACCGAGCCCGCGGCCGGCAGATGCCGTGCCAGCTCGGCGACCGACGACGCGGTGAACAGACAGGCCACCAGCGCGATCAGGACCGACAGGGGCAGGCTTCCGCCCGCGAAGGCCGCGCCCGACGGAATGGACGCGGCGACCGCCGCGGCCGGAGCCATGGCCGTGACGCTCTGGAACAGGACCTCGCGCAGCCCGATGGCGTCGCGCCGCAGTCCCGCAGCTGTTTCCCCCGACATGGTGTGCACCCCCCGATTCCGCTGTTCACGGCGGCTGTGTGCCTCGCGTGAATCACGGTACGGCGCCTGCCGGTTGGGCAGAAGAGCGCTTGGTGTTTCGGTGGACAGCCTTGGGAATGTGGATAACTCGCTCACTCGATGGGGTGGCTCCGTTCATCCACGACGGGTGGCCCGGTTCAGGACCGTTCGCCCACCACCGCCGGGTCGTCCAGCACGGCCCGCACCACCGAGTGCGCGGCTCCCAGCAGCGGCCCCTCGGAGCCCAGCCGGGACACGGACACGGGGCAGGCCGGACCGGCCGTGCGCCGGGCCAGTTCGTCCCGCAGCGACGGCAGCAGCCAGGGAGCGAGCCCGGCCAGCGCGCCCCCGAGCACCACGGCTTCGGGGTCCAGCAGATTGACCGCCCCGGTCAGCGCGATGCCGAGCGCCTCTCCCGCCTCGCGCAGGGCGCCTCGTACGTCCTCGTCGCCGTCCGCCGCGTGCTGCGCGAGCAGCCCGACCCGGTCCTCGCCCGGTTCCAGACCGGCCGCGCGCAGCACCGCCTCCTCACCGGCGTACTGCTCCAGACAGCCGCGCCCGCCGCACGGGCAGCGGGGGCCGTCCGGGCGGACCGGCACATGGCCCAGCTCGCCCGCGAAACCGCGGGTTCCGCGCAGCAGTTGCCCGTCCACCACGAGGGCCGCGCCGATGCCGATCTCCGCCGAGACATGCAGGAAGTCGTGGGGCGTGCCGTCACCGAGCCAGAGTTCGGCCAGCGCGCCGAAGTTGGCCTCGTTGCCCACGGTCAGCGCGAAGTCCTCGGGCAGCAGGGTGCCCAGGTCCGTGTCGTGCCAGTCGAGGTTCGGGGCGCGTACGACGGTGCGGGCGTCCCGTGCCACCAGGCCGGGCACCGCCACCGCGAGCCCCGCGGGCCACAGGCCCTCGCTCTCCGCCTCCGCCACCACCCGGTGCACCAGGGAGGTGAGTTCCGCGATCACCGGTTCGGGGGAGCGGCCCCGGTTCGCGCCGTACCGCACCACCCGCGAGCGGACCTGCCCGCGCAGATCGACCGCGCAGGCCGCGAGGTGGTCCACGCCGACCTCGGCGCCTATCCCGGCCGGACCCCGCCCGCTGACGGCGAGCGCGGAGCCCGGTCTGCCGACCCGGCCCGGGCGCTCGGGGCCCAGCTCCTCAAGGAGCCCCGAGCGTATGAGCTCGTCGACGAGGGTCGACACCGCGGCACGGGTCAGACCGATGCGCGAGGCGACCGCGGCACGTGACAGCGGCCCCTCGGCGCTGACGGCGTGCATCACCCGGGCCAGGTTGCGGCGGCGCATGCCCTGCTGGGTGTCGGGCAGGCCACGCCCGGGACCCGCCGGGTGAGCGTCGTGCAGCGGTGCGGTCATGCCTCCCTCGCTCCTCAGTGGGTCTCCGTGCCCCGATCAAGGAGCGGCGCCGCGTCGGAGAGTACCCCGGCGATCCTGGACAACGTCTCGTCGTCCCGCTCCACGGCCTCGAACACCGGCCCGGCGGCCGTGTTCCAACGCCGGGCGACCGCGGCCGGGTCCTCGCCGGTCAGCAGTCCGGCCGCCTGCGCGGCGGCGCCGAGCGCGACCAGTTCCTTGGCCTCGGGCACCTGGACGGGACGTCCCGAGAGCCGTCGTACGGTCTGCTGCCAGGCCGTGCCCTGGGCGCCGCCGCCGATCAGCAGCAGCGGGGCCGAGCGGTCCGCGTCCTGGTCGAGCACGAGGTCCAGCGCCCCGAGCAGCGCGTGCACGGCACCGTCGTAGGCGGCCTGGAGGAGCTGGCCGCCGGTGGTGTCGTGGCGCAGCCCGTGCAGCAGTCCGGAGGCGTTCGGCAGGTTCGGTGTGCGCTCGCCGTCGAGGTACGGCAGGAGGGTGAGGGCCGTGGTCGGCTCCACGGCTTCGCGGTCCAGGCCCAGCAGGGTGGCGACGCGGTCGACTGCGAGGGTGCAGTTCAGGGTGCAGGCCAGCGGCAGCCAGTCGCCGTGCGCGTCGGCGAAGCCCGCCACGGTGCCGGTCGGATCGGTGGGACGGTGCTTCGACACGGCGTACACCGTGCCCGAGGTCCCCAGGCTCATCACCGGCGTCCCGGGGCGCAGCCCGAGGCCCAGCGCGGCCGCAGCGTTGTCGCCGGTGCCGGCGGCGACCAGGGTGCCCTTCGAGAACGGCAGGTCATGGCCGTCACGCACGGTGCCGGCCACCTCGCCGGGCCGGACCACACGGGGGAGCAGAGCGGGGTCGAGCCCCACGCGCGCGAGGATCTCGTCGTCGTACGACTCCGTCGCCGACGCCCACCAGCCGGTGCCGGAGGCGTCGCCGCGGTCGGTGGTGCCCTGCCCGGTGAGACGTTCGGTGAGGTAGTCGTGGGGCAGTCGCACGGCCTTCGTGGCGCGCAGGGCCTCCGGCTCGTGCTCGGCCAGCCAGGCCCACTTCGTGACCGTGAAGGAGGCGCCCGGCACGCTTCCGGTCCGCTCCGCCCAGGCTTTCGGACCGCCCAGCTCCTCGACGAGACGCCGGGCCTGCGGCGCCGAGCGCACGTCGTTCCACAGCATCGCCGGGCGCACCGGCTCACCCTGCGCGTCCAGGGTGACGAGGCCGTGCTGCTGGCCGCCGATCGACACCGCGGCGGCCTCGCGGGCCGCGTCCCCGCACTGGCGCAGGGCCTCGGACAGCGCGTCCCACCACTGGCGCGGATCGCTCTCGCGGCCGGCCCCGGAGGACACGGTGTGCGGCGCCTGGCCGCTCGCGACGACCTGGCCGGTGGCCGCGTCGACCACCAGCGCCTTGGTGGACTGGGTGGACGTGTCCACGCCGACGACGAGCGGACCCTCGGCTGCTGACATCGGGCTCTCCCTTGTTGCGCGGCTCATGACCTTGATGCGGCTCGTGTCTCCACCCGGAGACACCTTGTCTCTTCCCAGAGACGTGTGCGCATACTAATTTGTAAACCGCCATGACGAAATAGTCCGAAGCAGCAAGGAGCCGCGTCATGAACTACCAGCCCACCCCCGAGGACAGGTTCACCTTCGGCCTGTGGACCGTCGGCTGGCAGGGAAGGGACCCGTTCGGCGACGCCACCCGCCGCGCCCTCGACCCGGTCGAGACGGTGCAGCGCCTGTCCGAGCTCGGCGCCCACGGCGTGACCTTCCACGACGACGACCTGATCCCCTTCGGGTCCTCGGACAGTGAGCGCGAGGGACACATCAAGCGCTTCCGCGAGGCCCTGGACGCGACCGGCATGAAGGTGCCGATGGCGACCACCAACCTCTTCACGCACCCGGTCTTCAAGGACGGCGCGTTCACCGCCAACGACCGCGACGTGCGCCGTTACGCGCTGCGCAAGACGATCCGCAACATCGATCTCGCGGCCGAGCTCGGCGCCGAGACCTACGTCGCCTGGGGCGGCCGTGAGGGCGCCGAGTCCGGTGGCGCCAAGGACGTACGCGTCGCTCTCGACCGCATGAAGGAGGCCTTCGACCTCCTCGGTGAGTACGTCACCGAGCAGGGCTACGGCCTGAAGTTCGCCATCGAGCCCAAGCCGAACGAGCCGCGCGGCGACATCCTGCTGCCCACCGTCGGCCACGCCCTGGCGTTCATCGAGCGCCTGGAGCGCCCTGAGCTGTACGGCGTGAACCCCGAGGTCGGCCACGAGCAGATGGCCGGGCTGAACTTCCCGCACGGCATCGCGCAGGCCCTGTGGGCGGGCAAGCTCTTCCACATCGACCTCAACGGCCAGTCCGGCATCAAGTACGACCAGGACCTCCGCTTCGGCGCCGGTGACCTGCGTGCCGCCTTCTGGCTCGTCGACCTCCTGGAGAGCGCCGGTTACGCCGGGCCGAAGCACTTCGACTTCAAGCCGCCGCGGACCGAGGACCTCGATGGCGTGTGGGCGTCGGCCGCGGGCTGCATGCGCAACTACCTCATCCTGAAGGACCGCGCCGCTGCCTTCCGCGCCGACCCGGAGGTCCAGGCGGCCCTGCGTGCCTCGCGTCTGGACGAGCTGGCGCAGCAGACGGCGGCGGACGGCCTGAAGTCCCTGCTCGCGGACCGCAGCGCCTTCGAGGACTTCGACGTGGAGGCGGCCGCCGCGCGCGGTATGGCCTTCGAGCAGCTCGACCAGCTCGCCATGGACCACCTGCTGGGTGCGCGCGGCTGAACGAAGCCCACGCGCGTGTGCCGTCGGCCGTGAGTGGCCTCCGCCGACGGCACGCGCGCGTGCGGACCGACCGCGACCCCTGCGTGGAATGTTCCGGAATCATGCGATCCACGGCATGAGGCCGTATCAACTTCCGCGCGGGGGTCGCCCCATGACCGGTTCGAGGCGACTCTGGACGGTATGGCCATGCCGCCGGTACCGCCCCAGCCGCCCGGACCGCCGGGTGACACACCGCCTCCGGGCGGTGGCTTCGGACCACCTCCTGACGACTTCGGTCACAACGGCTCGTACCCGTACGGCGATCTGCCGTCGACCCAGCGCATGGGTCCGGTCGACGACCGGGGCGGCCCCGGGCACGGTGGCCCGAGAAGGCGCCGGAGCCCGCTGTTCGCCCTGCTCGCCGTGGTCGTGGCCGCCGTGGCGGTGGCCGCCGTGATCCTCATGGCGTCGGGGAGCGACGACTCGCCGGACAAGACCCCGGCTCCCGCGAGCAGTACGAGCGGCTCGCCCTCGCCGTCGTTCAGCCTTCCGACGCGGCTGCCCAGTGAGTTGCCCAGCGAGCTCCCGTCGCAGTTCCCGAGCGAGATACCCAGCGAGTTCCCGAGCGATCTGGAGTCGCTGCTCCCGTCCCTGATCGGGTGACGCGGCCTCTCACAGGCCGTGCGGCAGCTTGACGTAGGTCACCGTCGTCTCCACTCCGCTGTCGACCAGCCGGCCCTCGGCGTCGAACGCGCCGGATCCGTCCGTCATGCCGAAGTCGTTGTCGTTGATCAGGGCGAGCGTGTCGCGATCCACGCGCGCGACGCCCTCGATCTTCCCGGGCACCCCGGCGACGGTGCCCAGGTCGACGAGGAGCTTCTTGGCGAGCACGGGTACGCCCGAGGCCGCCGGGTCGTCGAGCTGCTCCAGGGACGGCGACGTCGTGGCCTTGTCCCAGGCGCTGCCCAGGATGTTCGAGGACCGGTCCAGGCGCACCACGTGCAGACGCGCGGCCTTGTCGGTGCGCTCCTCCACCAGCAGCCGGTCACCGCCCACCGCGACCACCGAGGAGATCTTGAGCTCGGAGGTGTCGTCCTCGCTCGGATCCACCACGTTCACGGGGTCGAAGCGGTACGCGTACTCGGCGGTGACCGCCTTCTCCTTCGGTGAGAAACGCAGCAGCCGGGTCGTCCTGGAGGCCTCTCCGGCATCCGTGTCCGGCAGCGACAGCGGGCTCTGCACCGCCAGCACCAGGTCGCCGCCCGGCAGTTGGGCGAGCCCCTCGAAGCCGCGGTTGATCTTCCGGTGCAGCAGGACGGAGGGCAGCGCCTCCACCACCGGGTAGTCCGCGCCGGTGAGGTTCAGCCCCTTGGGCACATACCGCGTGAGGACCTTCCCGCGCGCGGAGACGTGGACCAGACTCGGTCCGTACTCGTCGACGAGCCAGAAGCTGTCGTCCGCCGCCCGCACGATGCCCTCGGTGTCCAAGCCGTTCGGGTTGTACGACAGCGCGGTGAGCGCGTTGTAGCCGTACGGCGCCTCGTCGCGACCCTCCTGGTTGGACAGGCCCGTGACGGGCTTGCCGGAGGACGTGGTGACCGGGATCGCGTCCAGCACCTTCACGGTGTCGCCCGAGACGCGGATCCTGACGATGGCCGGGTCGAAGCCCGGCACGGGGAACGTACGGCGCTTGGTGCCGTCCACCTTGATCTGGCCATTGGGGCCACGGTCGGTGACGGTCCAGAACTCGCCCTTGCGGCCCGCCGGGTAGATGTCGCTGCCGATGCCACCGAGGTCCACCCCGCGGTCGTCGTCCACCGTGCCGGGCAGCAGCCTGTCGCTGAACGCGCCGAGCGGGATGTCGCCGAGCGTCGCCGTACGGACGACGCGCGCCTCGCCGGACGGGGCGCCCACGGCCGGGCCCGCCGCGATCAGGGAGGCGATCACAGCGAGCGGCACGCCCGCCGCCGCGGTGCGTCTGGCGGTGCGTCGGCCGTTGGCGTGCGGGGACATGGGGCCTCCTGAGGACCGAGTTCGGTGACAGCGGCCAGATTTGGGCCCCGCGCGGAACGCCGTACGACCGACGGGTGAACACGTGGCGTCAGCCGTGCGTCGGCCCGACATCGGCGCACACGCGTGTGCGGTGCGATCGTCTTTTGGCGCCGTCAATCCCGTGCTCATCCGGGGGCTGAAGGCCCACGGGGCGCCCGGTGCGGCCCCAACCCTTGAAGGACGTCGCCGAGTTGGTCCGTCGTGAGCGCGGGGGAGGGAAGGGGGGTGGCGGCGGGCGAGGCACGCAGGCCGTCGAGCAGCAGGGCCAGCGGGCGACGCCAGGCCTCGGGGGCGACGGCGGCGGTCAGGGAGGGAACGGCGCGGCCGAGCGCGGCCAGCGCGAAGAGGACGTCCTCCGTCGTGACGTCCGCGCGGACGCTTCCCGCGTCGCGGCCACGGCGCAGCAGTTGCTCCACGGTCGCCCGGTTGTGGGCGTGCACGGCCTGTAGCGAGTCGACGCCCTCAAGGTGCGTGGTCATCAGGTCGTTCGTGCCGCGGTCGGTGGCCAGGACGGCGAAGACGGCCTCCAGGTAGCCGACGAGTCCCGCCCAAGGGTCCGCGGCGGCTCGGGCCCGCTCGCCGGCGGCCATCGTGCCCGCCAATGGATCATGGAAGACCGCGTCGACCAAGGCCGCGCGGCTCGGGAAGTGCCGGTAGAGCGTGGCGTTCCCCACCCCCGCCCGCCGGGCGATCACGTCCAGGGGAGCCTCAAGTCCCTGTTCCGCGAACACCTCGTGAGCGGCCTCGACCAGCAGCTCACGGTTGCGTCGCGCGTCGCGCCGTCGCCCCGGAGCTGTCGTGTCGTTCGTCATGATCGCCCTTCCGCAGTACCGGGGAGCACTCCCCGGTAGTGATGCTATCGTCGGTCGCAGAAATGGGGAGTACTCCCCACTTTGATGGGAGGGGTGAGACATGAGCAGTACGGCACTCGTCCTCGGCGGGGGCGGCCTCGTCGGCGGAGCCTGGATGACGGGAGTCCTCGCCGGCCTCGCTGACGCCGGTGTCGACCCGATCCGCGCGGACGTCGTCATCGGCACCTCGGCCGGCGCGATCTTCGGCTCACGCCTCCTGACCGGCGAGCCCGCGCGCGAGCTGTACGCGCGTCAACTCGCCGGAGCCGACCGGGTGGACCTCGACGTGACCCTCGCCCAGACGCTCCGCTTCCTGTGGGCGGCGATGGGCTCCCGCGACCCGCAGCGCTCCGTACGGCGCCTCGGGCGGGCGGCACTGAGGGCCCGCACGGGACCCGAGAGCGACGTGTACGAAGCCGTCGGCACCTTGCTCCAGGAGGTACGGGACTGGCCTGAACGCGCCTTGCGGATCACGGCCGTCGACGCCCTCTCGGGGCGACTGGAGACCTTCGACGCCGACTCGGACGTGACGCTCCTCGAAGCGGTCGCCGCGAGCTGCGCGGTTCCCGTGATCTGGCCTCCCGTCACCCTGGCCGGTCGCCGCTGGATGGACGGCGGCAGCCGCTCCACGGCCAACATCCATCTCGCGCGCGGCCATCACCACGTTCTGGCCGTCGCCCCGATCCCCGCCGCCGTGGGCCCCCACCCCGGCGCCGAGCAGCAGGCGGCCGCGCTCGCAGCCGAAGGCGCCCACGTCACCCTCGTGACCCCGGACCGCGCCGCACGCCGCGCCATGGGACGCGACATGACCTCCGACGCACACCGACCCGCGGCCGCCCGCGCGGGCCACGCCCAGGCGACGGCACTCGCGGCCTCGGTGCCGGAGATCTGGCGCTCCCAGCCGTAGAAACCGGATCGGGGCGCCGGAAGTCCGACGACCGCAACCGAAGGGAAACTGCCATGCCCGTGCCCACCCTTGAGGAACTGGCCCCGGACGGCCACGACCTGGCCACGGACCCCTACCCCGTCTACGCGGCGCTGCGGGCCAAGGCCCCCGTGCACCGCGTCCTCGTGCCCGGAAGCGGAGAGAGCTGGCTCGTCGTCGCCCATGACGCGGCGCGGGCCGCGCTGACCGACCCGCGCCTGCGCAACGACATCCGGCACTCCTCGTCCTGGCGGAGCGACGGCGGACACGCCATCGGCCGCAACATGCTCCAGACCGACCCTCCGCAGCACACCCGGCTGCGTCGGCTGGTCGCGGCCCACTTCACGCCCGGGAGCATCGCCGCGCTGCGCCCGAGGATCGAAGCCGTCGCCCTCGAACTGCTGGACGCGCTGCCGGAGCGGGGAACGGCGGACCTGGTCGCCCGCTACGCGCTGCCGCTGCCCGTCACGGTGATCTGCGACCTCCTGGGCGTACCCGCGGCGGACCGCGCCGTGTTCCACGCCTGGTCCAACGAACTCGTCATGCCCACCTCGCCGGAGGCCGCGACCACCGCCGCGGCCTCACTGACCGAGTACCTCACCGAGTTGATCGCCCCAGGGCGCACCAGGCGGGCGGCAGGCCTGCTCGGTGACCTCGTGGCAGCGGCCGACCTCACCGCCGAGGAACTCCTCGGGATGGCCTTCCTGATCCTCGTCGCGGGCCACGAGACGACGGTGGACCTGATCTCGGGGACCGTCCACGCACTGCTCGCCCACCCGGACCAACTCGCCCTGCTCCGCGCCGAACCCGACCTGACCGACGCGGCCGTCGAGGAGTCCCTGCGCTACAACTCGCCCGTCCATTCCACGGCGTTCCGCTTCGCGGCCGAACCGCTCGACGTCGGCGGCACCCGGATCGAGACGGGCGACTCCGTGCTGATCTCGCTGGCGGCGGCCTCCCGCGACCCGCTCCGCTTTCCGGACCCCGACCGCTTCGACATACGGCGCCGCACGCGCGGGCACCTGGGCTTCGGGCACGGCCTGCACCACTGCTTGGGAGCCCCGCTGGCCCGCGCGGAAACGGCCGTCGCTCTGCGCCTGTTGCTGCGCCACCGCCCCGCTCTCGCCTTCGCGACCGACCCGGGGACGCTGACCTGGCGTACCAGCACACTGCTAAGGGGCCTGGCCGAACTACCGCTGAGGTTCGGCTGAGGCGAGCTCCACCGAGGCCAGCGCCAGCGCCGTCGCCGGGTCAGGAGCAGCCGGCCCCGCGGGAGCCCAACCTCCGCGTTCCTTCCGGTAGGGCCACCAGCGCCCGTCCCGTCCCAGGCGTATCTGGGCGGGTTCGTCGACGACCGTCCACCGGTTGCCGACGGTCTGCAAGGACGGCCGTTCGTCCTCGTCCCAGGCCGACTCCAGGGCGGCACGCGCACGTGCGAGCGTCTCGCCCGAGGGGGCCCAGTCCTCCTCCAGCACGGACAGCGCGGCCGCACCTCCGAGTCCCCACGCACGCGTGGCGCGCGCCAGCGACTCCTGGTCGCGCCCCGACCCGGCGGCGAGCCGTTCCGCCACGGCGGGGTCGGGCGCGGCGACGGCCAGGCGAACGGCGTCCTGGGCGACCGTCAACTCGACCACAGGAGCAGGATGTCCGGAGGACGGCCGGAGAGCCTCCGCGAGCAGGCGATGGGCCTCTACGGCGGTACGGGCGGCCAAGTAGCGGACGGCGACCGGGTCGACACCCGGTCCCGGTGGCGTCTCGGTGTCCAACGAGGGCGGCAGACCGGGCTCCGCGGGCAGCTCGGCCGGAGCGGGCAGGGGCGGCAGGATGTCGCCGGCCGCGTACGCCTCGGCGGCATCCACCCCCTCCGTCCCCTCGGGCTCGGGGAACTCCTCCACGGGCGTGCTACGGGCCTGGAGGTCGTCCAGGAGGGCACGTTCGCCGCGGCCACGCATCAGCAGCAGCACGAAGGGGTCCTGGTCCAGCAGCCGGGCCACCTGGTAGCAGAGGGCCGCCGTGTGCCCGCACTGGTCCCACGCGTCGCAGTCGCACTCCGGTTCCAGATCGCCCAGCCCCGGCAGCAGCTCGATGCCCGCTGCCGCCGCGTCCTCCACCAGGTGCGGCGGCATCTCACGATCCAGCAGCGCGGCGACGTGACCGGACCGTTCGACGGCCATGTCGAGGAAACGGTCCCACTGCTCGTCCGACAACTCGGCCAGCAGGACGTCGGCCCGGCGCGCGGTGCGGTCCCGGTCCTGGACAACGGCCGTGATACGCCCAGGACGCACCGAGACCGCGCCCACGGCACCCGCGCGCGCGAGCCTGCGGCCCGTCTTCACCTGCCCCGAGTCCAGCGCGGCGTCCTCCAGCGCCCGCAGCCAGGCCCGACCCCACCAGGTCTCGGCGAAACCCCGCCCTTGCGCGGGCGGCAGCGCCGCGAACGTACGCTCCGCGCCTGCGTCGTGTCCCGTCATCGTGCACCTCCTCGGAGTGCCACCAGATCGGCCAGCTCCGCGTCCGTCAGCTCGGTCAGCGCCGCCTCGCCGGAGCCGAGCACCGCGTCGGCCAACTCCCGCTTGCGGTCCAGCATCTCGGCGATACGGTCCTCGATGGTCCCCTCGGCGATCAGCCGGTGCACCTGCACGGGGCGGGTCTGGCCGATGCGGTACGCGCGGTCGGTGGCCTGCGCCTCGACCGCCGGGTTCCACCAGCGGTCGTAGTGCACGACGTGCTCGGCCCGGGTGAGGTTCAGACCCGTGCCCGCCGCCTTCAACGACAGCAGGAACACGGGGACTTCCCCCTCCTGGAACCGCCGCACCATCGCCTCGCGCCCGGCGACCGGCGTCCCGCCGTGCAGGAACTGCGAGGGCAGGCCCCGCGCCGCCAGGTGGCGCTCGATGAGGCGAGCCATGCGCACGTACTGCGTGAACACCAGGACGCTCGCCCCTTCGGCGAGGATGGTGTCGAGAAGCTCGTCCAGCAGTTCCAGCTTCCCGGAACGGCCGGTGATCCTCGGTTCCTCCTCCTTGAGGAACTGCGCCGGGTGGTTGCAGATCTGCTTCAGACCCGTCAGCAGCTTCACGATGAGTCCGCGCCGCGCCATGCTGTCCGCCCCGGAGATCTCCGCGAGCGTCTCGCGCACCACGGCCTCGTACAGACCGGCCTGTTCCGGGGTGAGCGACACGGCACGGTCGGTCTCGGTCTTCGGCGGCAGCTCCGGGGCGATTCCCGGATCCGACTTGCGGCGCCGCAGCAGGAAGGGGCCCACGAGCCGCGCGAGACGATCCGCGGCGGCCGGGTCCTGGCCGCTCTCGACGCCCTGCGCGTACCGGGTGCGGAAGGTGCCGAGCCGGCCCAGCAGACCCGGAGTCGTCCAGTCGAGGATGGCCCACAGCTCCGACAGGTTGTTCTCCACCGGGGTGCCGGTGAGCGCCACGCGTGCGCGTGCCCCGATCGAGCGCAGCTCCCGCGCGGTCGCCGAGTACGGGTTCTTCACGTGCTGCGCCTCGTCGGCGACGACCATCCCCCACTCCACATCGGCCAGCCGGGGCGCGTCCAGACGCATCGTGCCGTACGTGGTGAGCACGAACTCCCTGTCGGCGAGGCCGCCGAGGTCGCGCCTCGGCCCGTGGAAGCGGCGCACGGGCGTACCCGGCGCGAACCGCTCGATCTCGCGCTGCCAGTTGCCCATCAGGGACGTCGGGCACACCACGAGCGTGGGCCCGGCGGAGGCGCTGTCGCCCTGTCGGTGCAGATGCAGCGCGATCAGCGTGATCGTCTTGCCGAGTCCCATGTCGTCGGCCAGACAGCAGCCGAGCCCCAGCGACGTCATCCGGGCCAGCCAGCTCAGGCCCCGACGCTGATAGTCCCGCAGGGTGGCGGCGAGGGCCGCGGGCTGGGGTACCGGCTCCTGGGCCTCCGGGTCCCTGAGCCGGTCCCTGAGGGCCGCCAGCCATCCGGTGGGCCGTACGTCGACCCGGTGGCCGTCGACCTCGGTGGAGCCCGTCAGGGCGGCGCTCAGCGCGTCGACGGGCGACACCTTGTGATCCTGCCGGGCACGGGCGCGGCGCACCTCGTGCGGATCGACCAGCACCCACTGGTCGCGCAGCCGCACGACGGGCCGGCCGGCCTCGGCGAGCCGGTCCAGCTCCTCGCGCGTGAGCCGCTGGTCGCCCAGCGCGAACCACCAGTCGAACGCGAGCAGCGCGTCGGCGGACAGGAACGACGGAGTGTCCGAGGGAACCCGGTCGTGGTCGTCCGGCGGACCGACCACCGCGCGCGTGGTGAGATTTCTGGCCAACTCCTTGGGCCAGTGCACCTCGACGCCCAGATCGGCGAGATCGCGCGCGCCCGTTCCGAGCAGGTCGGAGATCTCCTCGTCGGAGAGTTCCACCGCGTCCGGGACGGCCGCCGAGAGCAGCGGCGCGAGCGGCGGCCACGCGCGTGCGGCCCTGCGGAGCGCGAGCAGGGCGTCCATGCGCGCGTGGGGGCCGAAGGCCGGGGAACCGGCCCACACGTCGGCGGCGTCCGCGACGATCGTCGGATCACTCACGCTGTGCACCTGGAGGACGGCCCGGAAGGAGGGCGCCTCATCGGCGTCCAGCCCGTGCACCTCGATCCGCAACGAGACCCGTACGCCCGCGTCGTGGCCGGCGGCGACATCCGCCGCCCACGCGCGCTGCTCAGGCAGGCGCTGAGGTTCCTGGGCGGCGTAGGCGGGGCCGCCCGTCACGAGGGGTGCCGCGGGGGAGCGGGGCAGGGCGTCGGCGACCGCGTCCAGGAAGGCCCGCAACAGATGTTCGGGGTCGGGCAGCCGGAGCGGCTCGGCGGTGCTCAGCGGTACGGCGTGCGCCTCGGGCGGCATCGCGGCGGCGAGCCGGCGGACACGCTCCACGTCCGCCGGACCCAGGGGGCCCATGCGCCAGGAGTCGTGGTCGGTGGGGGACAGGCCGGGCAACAGCAGTCCGCGCGCCACGCACTGGAGGGCGAGGACGGCCGCGGCGCCCCAGAAGGCGGCCGAGCGGTGCGCGTGCGTGGAGGGACGCGCACGCGTGAGGACCGGCAGGGCGGCGCGGACCGGCAGCAGCACCGCGGCCCGACTGACCCGCTCCACACCGTCGCTGCCGGGCACCACGAGCGCCAGGTCCTCGACCGTCCCCGTCGCGACGGCGGGAGGAGGGGTGCCGTCGGCCCGCCAGAAGGCCACGCGTCCCGCGCGGCCGGGGTCGCCAGGCACGAACACGGCGCAACACGAGACCAGTTCGGAGATCTCGGACGGTGTTGCCGCGGGAAACCTCTGGACAGAGATCGCGGACTCCTCAAACTTGACTAGGTCGTCGGAGTGGTCGAGGGTACAGCACCTGTCGGACTTACCGGACGCGCTCGCAAGTGGCCTGAACCACATTCGCGCGGGGGTGTTGTCAACCCCCGTGTGTGCCCCGGTGCTGGCCCCAGTACGCACACGGGGGGTCGCCACATGGTCGCGACAGGTCACCGACTCGTACGTTTCCTCAGGTCAGCACGTTCTCTGAGAGAGCCGGAGTCCGGACATGCCGCAGCCCACCGCAACCGTCCCAGCCCACCCACGCGGTACGTCCGGTTCCCCGCCCGGCGGAAGCGAGTTCGCGCCCCTCCTGCGCACGGTGAAGGGCCAGGGACTCCTCGAACGCCGACATGGCTGGTACGCCCGGACCATCGCCGTCAACGCACTCGCCCTCGCCGGCCTCGTCACGGCCGTCGTCCTGTCCGGCGACTCCTGGCGGACCCTGCTGCTGGCCCCGCTCCTCGCGGTGATCTGCGCCCGCACCGCCTTCATAGGACACGACGCGGGCCACGCGCAGATCACCGGCGACAAGGCGACCGGCCGCGCCGTCGGCCTCATCCACGCCAACCTGCTTCTCGGGATGAGCTACTCCTGGTGGAACCAGAAACACAACCGCCACCACGCCAACCCCAACCACATCGACAAAGACCCCGACGTCGTCGCGGACGTCCTCGTCTTCACCGGCGAACAGGGGAAGGAGCGCACCGGCTTCAGGCGCTGGCTCACCCGTCACCAGGCCTGGCTCTTCTTCCCGCTCACCCTCCTCGAAGGCATCGCCCTGAAGATCCAGGGCTTCCGGGACCTGCGCCGGCAGACACCGGAAGAGCGCGTCGTGGAGGCCGTACTCCTCGTGACCCACGTCGCCGCCTACGCCACGCTGCTGCTGACCACCATGTCCCCGGGCAAGGCGCTGGCCTTCGCGGCGATCCACCAGGCACTGTTCGGCCTCCATCTCGGGATGGCCTTCGCCCCCAACCACAAGGGCATGGAGATGCCGGACCCGAATGGCGAACCCTGGGGCCACCTGCGCCGCCAGGTGCTCACCTCGCGCAACGTCCGCGGCACCGCCGTCACCGACTGGTTCCTCGGCGGCCTCAACTACCAGATCGAACACCACCTCTTCCCCAGCATGCCCCGGCCCCATCTGCGCCTCGCCCAGCCGCTGGTGCGCGCCCACTGCCGGGAGCTGGGTATCAACTACACGGAGACCGGACTCGTCGACTCCTACCGCCAGGCCCTGGGCCACATGCACGAAGTGGGCGAGCCGTTGCGGGCGGATTACTAGGAACCGCTGCGGGCGGGCTCCTGGGAACCGCTGCGGGTGGACCATGAGGAGTCGCGCATCCGGGACGTCTCAGGGCGTGGTCTCAGGGATGTCTCAGGGTCGCGATGCGGAACTGAAGGAAGCGCGGACCCGTTTTTCTGGACAGAGAGCGGCAACCGCCGCGAAGGAGGCGACGCACATGTCGAAGAACGCGAAGATCGCCGCAGGGGGTGTGGCGGCCGGACTCCTCCTGTTGATCTGGCTGCCGTGGTGGGCCGCGCTCCTGATAGTCCTGGGAGTCCCGGCCGCCGCGTACCTCACGCTGGACCCCTCACAGCGGCGCAGGCTGCGCCGCGTCACCCGCAAGGAGCTCGGCCGCTGACCCAGGCACACCGGCCGGGAGCACGGCAGGACCGGCCGGTGTGGTGCGGCGGCTCAGCTGGGACGAACCGCCATCTTGTCGAGCGCTTCCAGCAGCCCCGGCAGCTCCGGGCCCCGGCCCACCGGGAGGACCTCCCCCGGCTCGTCGTCGAGGAGCACGAACGCGATGTCGTCGGTCCTGGCCACCAGCGACCAGCCGGGACCGTCGGCACGCAGCGTCCGCGCGTCGCCCGACGCGAACGACGACCGGACGCGACCGAGGGGCGGCGGTGTCTCCACGTAGGAGCGGGCCTCCGCGAGGACGCGCCGGACGCCGCTGTGACCCTTGCGCGGCGTCGACTCCGACTCCTCCGTGGCCCCGTCGTCCTCCTTGGGCGTGCCGTTCGGGGCGGGGAAGGCCGCGTCGTCGATCTGCTCCCGCCACATCGCCCACTGGAGCGCGATCTCGTCGGCGCCCAGACGGCGCTGGGCCGCTCCCCACGTGGAGGTGTCCGGCGGCGCCAGCGAGGGACCGTCGGCGACATCGGGGTCCGGGTCGTGCGGCGCGGGCACACCGGGCGCGGCGACGGCGACTTCGAGGGGCCAGCCCGGAAGGGCGGCCACGACGGTTCGTTCGTCGGGCGACAGGTCGTACTCCATGCCGCAGTCCCAGGACGCGATCGCGACGGCGACCAGCGAGACGTCGTCGATGACGACGGTCCACCGGGCGCCGTCGCCGTCCTGCCCGATCACCAGGCCGTACCCGTCGGCCAGCGGTGCGAGACCGAGCGACGCGCAGGCCTCCGGATAGTCGTCGCCCAGCACGCTCGGAAACTTCGCCGGCGTCAGCAGCACCGCCGTCAGCACATAGAGCGCGTCATCCGCGGCGGCGACGGCGTCCTCGTCCGTCCCGGCCATCCCAGCCTCCCCATCGGTTCGTCCAACGGCGGGCACCCTAGTGTGCGGAGAAGGCGCTTGTCACGACTCCCCAGCACACCCGGAGCTGCAGTTTTCCGGCTGGACGGGGCGAATCGACCATCCCTTGCCGGCCGGTCAGGCCGCCGGCAGTCCGAGGAGCGCACGAGCCACCGTACGCGGCGACTCGTCGCGCTCCCGCGCGAGGGCGATGACGGCCCGGCACGCCAGTTCGTTGACCCCGAACGACAGTGCCTCCGGCGAGACCCAGGCCGAGGTCTCCTCGATCCGTTCCTGGTCGTCCTCCGCGCAGGCCGAGACGTATGCGGCAGCCGCCTCGAACAGGTTGTGCGAACGGGCCTCGTGCCCGGTGTGCTCCTCGTCGCGCATGGAACTGACCAGTCTGGCGCTGGACTTGCGGATCCTGCCCCACATGCCGACCACCTTCCCCCTGAGTGACGTGGTCTCGCTGAACGTTCATCTTCCGCTACTCAACGTAGAGTTGGAGCCTTGGCGGCAGAAGGGGGACGGTGCGGTGAAGCGGTTCCAGCGGCTCGAACAGATCCGGCGGATGGACCCGTACGAGGAGGCTTCCGAGATCTACCGGCTCAGTTCGGCGTACGAGTTCCCCTGGGACTACTCCCGCGCCCTGGAACTGGCCCTCTACCGCACCTACGCCGTGCCGAGCATCGGACGGCTGCTCGCCGAGACGGCGGAGCTCACGGACCGCTCGCAGAAACGTTATGACGACACGGCGCTGCTCCTCGACGCGATCGTCGAGCACGGCTTCGACAGCGAGCTGGGGCGGACGGCGGTCCGCCGTGTCAACCAGATGCACCGCAGTTACGACATCGGCAACGACGACATGCGGTACGTGCTGTGCACGTTCGTGGTGATGCCCAGGCGCTGGATCGACGCCTACGGCTGGCGCAAGCTGTCGCGGCACGAGATCGTCGCCTCCGCCGTCCACTACCGCACGCTGGGGCGACACATGGGCATCCAGGGCATACCCGAGTCCTACGAGGAGTTCGAGAACTGCCTCGACGCCTACGAGCAGGCCCGCTTCGGCTGGGACGAGGGGGCCCGGCGGGTCTCCGACGCGACCCTGGCTCTGATGGCCTCCTGGTACCCGCGCCCGCTCGCGCCGCTCCTGCGCACCTCCACACTCGCCCTGCTGGACGACCATCTCCTGAAGGCCTTCCGCTACCCGGAGCCGAACGCCAGCACCCGCGCTGTCGTACGCCGTGCCGTACGCGCGCGTGGCCGTGCAGTACGCCTGCTGCCGCCCCGCCGGACGCCCCACCACGCACGGCAGAACCGCGAGATCAAGGGTTACCCGAACGGCTACCGGCTCGACGAGCTGGGCACGCGCCCTGTGCCGGGGATGCGGGGCTGCCCCGTACCGCACACGGACAGGTCAGCCGTCGAGTGACGTGATCGTCTCTCGCAGCCAGCCGAGCTCGGCCCGGGACGTGGCACGCGCGATCGTCAGCACACCGCGCCGGAAGGGATCGTCCAACTCCTCGGCGCTCAGCGGCCGGTCGCCCTCGTAGAAGAAGCTCGCGGGCTCCTCCAGGAAGGCGAGCCGACGTCGCAGTACGACCGCCTGGGCGCCGGCGTCGTCGAGGTGCCGGAGGAAGGCGAGCACCGTGAACCACCGGTTCTCGTCGGTGATGTCGCGCTCGGCCGGCTCGGCGAGCCTGCGCCGCAACTCCTGCCTGCCCTCGTCGGTGAGCGTCAGGACATGGCGGGGGGCGGCCACGGTGCCGGGCTCCGTCGCGCGGGCGAGGAACTCCGCCTTCTCCAGCCGTTTGATCGCCGGATACAGCGTGCTCTCGGCGACGGGGCGCACGTGACCCGCCAGCGCTGTGAGGCGTTTGCGCAGCTCATAGCCGTGCAGCGGGGCGTCGTAGAGGAATCCGAGAATGGCGAGCTCCAGCATGCGCGCATTCTCCCTCATCGGCGCTGTACATCGCTGCTGGAATACTTCTCCTTCGCTATACATCGGTACCGATGTATTGTCTTGGGTGGCCTACGAGGGAGGGCCCATGAGGCAGGCCGAGTTCGACGGCAAGGGAAGCCTGATCCGCTGGACCGAGACGTCCGGTGAGGAACCGGCACGCGTGTACGTGCACGGGCTGGG
>Ga0307508_10002112_pt1 | contig 21326 bp, 27 predicted proteins | sample 9_EM_MG_FD_203089 | JGI IMG/M metagenome (GOLD analysis project Ga0307508, IMG submission 203089) | Populus trichocarpa ectomycorrhiza microbial communities from riparian zone in the Pacific Northwest, United States - 9_EM | ecosystem: Host-associated > Plants > Roots > Unclassified | place...
ATCGAGAGTTATCCTCTTTACGCTGATGAAATCTAGTGCCAAGGCGAAGAGTTTTCACGTCGCGGCGCGGGGTAATTTCCCCGCAGCACGTGACCTCGCCGAGCCGAATACTTATACGACTCCTCGACGCGGGCGAAGGAGAAGAAACAGGATCAATCAGAAGATTATTGGAATCATCATCGAAACGATTATTGGGGTCTTCATCGGAAGATTCATCGGAATCATCAGCGGAACCATGATCAATCAGTATTATCAATCAATCATCAACGGACCACCTACCGGTCACCACGACATCGAGTCAACGACCATCCTCCTACGAGCGATCCTACGAGCGATCCTACGAGTGCCACGGAGCCGCAAACGATCCGAACGATACGCCTTACGCCGAAGCCTTCACCGGGCGCCACGAGCAATGACGAGCGAGACGTCGGTCGATCGGGGAAGGAGACAGAAGGATACGTAAGGGGCTCAAGAGTCTAGGCGGGAGATGAGGAACGGGGTAAAGGATACGGCCAAGACACCGGGCGTATGGATTACTCCGGAGAAGGGGGCCACGGCAACCGGAGGCGTGAGAGGGAAGGTGTTAGGACGAGACTCTTCCGAGAGCTCGGTCGAGACTCTTCCGAGAGCTCGTTTGTCGTAACCCCCAGCTCCAGACGCTGACGGGCCGCATGAAAGAACTCGGTCTAGAACTGAGGGAATTATGCGGTGCCAACAGGACCCTCAGACTCGCCTTATCGTCAGACCGACCAGGACGAGCAGCTTCGGGCTCCGGCCTGCACCCAGGAGGGTCTGGTGTGTGAGCGTATTCCTTACCTTATCTTACCTGTGAGGCAGTCGTCGCGTGAGCCGTTTGGCAGACGCCGAAGCGTCAGACGATCCACCGAACCGGACCGATACGATACGAGCGAGCCGCCGGGCAAGCCGCCGGGCCCGTCTCGAGCCGAAACGATATACGCAAGCCGTCTGGCACGCCGCCGGGCATGCGTCGCACCATCCACCGAAGCGCAGATGCGCCTAAGCGCCGCAAGCGGGACGACGGTCGATCGGGGAAGGAGACGGAAGGATACGTAAGGGGCTCGAGAGTCTAGGCGGGAGATGAGGAACGGGGTAAAGGATACGGCCGGGACACCGGGCGTATGGATTACTCCGGAGGAGGGGGCCACGGCAAACCGGGGGCGTGAGAGGGCAGGTGTTAGGACGAGACTCTCCAGAGAGCTCGGTCGAGACTCCCCAGGGAGCTCGTTTGTCATAACGACCGATACTCCAGACACCACCCGGGCCGCATGAAAGAACTCGGTCTAGAACTGAGGGAATTATGCGGTGCCAACAGGACCCTCAGACTCGCCTTATCGTCAGACCGACCAGGACGAGTAGCTTCGGGCTCTGGCCTGCACCCAGGAGGGTCTGGTGTGTGAGCGTATTCCTTACCTTATCTTACCTGTGACGCAGTTGCCGCGCGAGCCGTTTGGCAGCCGCCAAAGCGATACGCACAAGCCGTCGGGCAGCCGCCGGGCATGCGCTGAGCAACCACCTACGATCCGTCGAGCGAGCCGTCGCCACGGAATCATGGACGAACCATCCGCCGAAGCGTTGCGAGCGAGCCGTCGGGCAATATGCCAGGCCCGTCTCGATCCGAACCCTTACGCCGAAGCGACACGAGCAAGCCGTCGGCCAAGACGCCAGGCCCGCCTCGAACCAAAACGCGCTGCGCCGTCCACCGAGCGATCCGTCGAGCGAGCCGTCGCCGCGGAGCTGCGTACGATCCGGCGCTCAAGCCGCAGCCAGCGGGCGCCGCAGATACCGAACCGAACCCCTTTGATTATTCGCTGTGAATCCCTTAACGGTGGGCGATTTTAGAAGGACGGCCATGTGGGGTTTTATTCTTGTATAATAATTGAACGCCGGCGAAGACCGTGCGCGCCCCATCTCCTTCGTGACTATCGAGAAACCTGACTAGTTCGATATTACCATCACTCCAACGTTGACCGGACGTCCCAGTGTCACAGGTACGGACTATACGAATACTGCGTCATGCCTTTCGGGTTGACCAATGCACCAGCGCCGTTCCAACAATGGATGAACAAGATTCTGAGCGAATACCTTGATATCTTCTGTGTGGCCTATCTGGATGACATCCTCATCTTCTTGCAAAATCTGGAAGACCACCGGAGGCACGTCCGGACAATCTTGAGACGAGTTGAGGAAACCGGGCTCACGCTGAAAGCATCCAAATGCGAATTCCATACAACGGAAACAGAATACTTGGGATATGTCATCTCGCCAAAGGGACTACAAATGGACGAAGAAAAGATTCCAACAATCAAGGAATGGAAAGAGCCAACGAATGTAAAAGGAATCCAGAGTTTCCTAGAGTTTGCCAATTTCTATCGTCTCTTTATCAGGGACTATAGTAAGATCACGACGCCCCTCTCCTCCCTCACAAGAAAGGAAAAAGAGTGGGAATGGGGCAACAAACAGCAAGAAGCGTTTGATACCCTAAAAACGGCAATGATCACGGAACCCATACTACAGCACTTCAACCCAGAACGGGCCGTCACCATCGAAATGGACGCCTCAGATTACACCATCGGAGCCATTTCCTCGCAACCCGACGACAACGGAACTCTGCACCCAGTAGCCTACTACTCAAGGAAACTCAAAGACCCGGAGCGCAACTACGATATCCACGACAAAGAGCTACTGGTGATCGTGGATGCACTGCGAAAATGGGATACCTATTGCAAGACAAGGGGACCCAAAATCACGATTCTCATGGACCACAAAAACCTCGAATATTGGAAAACGAAAAAAGATCTCAACCTCCGGCAGGCCCGGTGGGGTGAGCGATTAGCTAACTATGACTTCGTGATCAAGTATCGACCCGGAAAATTGGCCAGCAAGCCAGACATCCTCTCTAGAGAGTCAGAAGACTCTCCCTGGGAAGGGGATATGAAGCATCGGCAGAACCACAGCCGAATACTGTTATCCGAAGAAGTGTTCGAAGCACTCCAGGCCAATACAACAGAAACTATCAACCTCGAGATAGACAAGAAACTCCTGAATGAAATCCAGACACTAAGCGCAGCAGATGAAGAGATCCAAGAAATCCAGAGGGAAAAGGCGAGCGGAACCACCTGCAACGGAAAGATCGCGCTAGGGTTATACGAGGAAAACACCGGGTTGCTAATGTATGATGGCCTCATATGGATCCCGGACGATGACACCCTATGGCTACACATATTAAGAGACCACCATGATGTACAAGCCACGGGACACCCAGGCCGAGCAAGAACCCTGGAACTCGTTAGCCGAAGCTTCTACTGGCCAGGGCAATGAAAGTACATCCACAGATATGTCGACCACTGTGACACCTGCCATCGCATCAAGCCAATCCAACACACGCCATTTGGACTGCTAAAGCCACTCGAACTCCCACACCAGCCATGGGACGCGATATCAATGTACTTTATCACCGCGCTGCCGATGAGCAACGGAAAAGACGCATTATGGGTAATAATTGACCGTCTCACAAAGATGGGACATTTTGTTGCCTGCCAGGGCACCATGAACCCCGAAGACCTGGCAGATCACTTCTTCTGACAGGTAATAAGACCCCACGGACTGCCAAGCAGTATTGTATCAGACAGAGGGTCCCTGTTTACCTCAGACTTCTGGAGACGAGTAACGGAAGCACTCAGGATATCACGCAACCTCAGCACAGCCTTCCACCCACAAACGGACGGACAAACGGAAAGAGCCAATACCACCCTCGAGCAGTATCTCCGGACATAATGCAACTACCAACAGGACGACTGGGAAAGGTTGTTGCCAATTGGGGATTCTGCTACAACAACACACAAACCAGAACCACAAGAATAACCCCCTACTTTGCCAACTATGGATATCACCCTCGTTTCCTGCCAGACCTCGGCACCCAGAACGAGGAGTCCCCGGAAGTATCGGAATATGTTTCAGCATTAAGAAGGTTGCATGAAGAACTTCGAGCAGAGGTTAAGGAGGCCCAAATGTCGCAAGCATAGCAAGCCAACAAAGCACGACATCCGGACCCGGTACTGAACCCAGACGATAAGGTCTGGCTACGACGAAAAAACATCCGGACAACCCGACCATCGAACAAACTAGATCACAAGCAGATCGGCCCATACCCTGCCCTAGAGAAAGTGGGCTCACGAGCATATAAGTTGGACCTACCGGCCACAGTCAAAATCCACCCCATCTTCCACATCAGCCTCCTTGAACCCACAGCCAGCACCGAACCCATCCCAGGACACCAACAACCACCGCCACTGCCCGTGATCATCAAAGAACAGCAAGAGTGGGAAGTAGAAAAGATCCTTGACTCCCGATGCCATAGAAACCAGATACAGTATCGAGTCAAGTGGACTGGCTTCCATGACCCCGATTGTACCTGGTACCTAGCCCGCAACTTTGAAAACTCACCCGACCTCATCCACCAGTTCCATGAGGAGTACACTGAGAAACCTGCCCCCCAAAATTAGCAATATGTCTACTACCGCCACGATCGATACCAACGAAGGCTGGAGCTTCCCCGACGACAACAACCCCGTTCCCGAATTCCCTGCTACGACCGAGCCCAACAACAATTGGGGTATTCCTCCCGCCGCACCTTACCTGCCGCCGTCCACTGTAGGACATCTCCATACCAACGATGACGCCTCCCTCCACTGGACGGCTTGCTGCGATGACTACTGCAACACTCACCGCCAAATGAAGGACAACAACTACTACCCCTGACGTGGCAACAACCGCCGCCACCGCAGCCACGAGCAGTGCGACTGCCCCAACATCCACCCATACGAGCTGGCCTAAGTCATCTGTGTGAGACACCTCAACCCACGCAAGGTCTGCGCCGATTGGCAGAAGGAAAAGCGGGTCTACCCCGACTGCCAATTCCTGGTAAACTTGAACGACCACCACCTACGTTGCCAAAGCACCGTGCAGCGCGCGCCAACGGCCGACATCGCGCCACCCCAGGAGGCTCCCGCGGCCGCCAAAGAAAACCCTGGCGCCGACGCGGCTACGCCCCCGGACGACCAAATCCGCCTGTTGGAAGAAATCATCACCACAGTCCAGAATACAGTCATGCAAGAAGCCCACCATAACTACGGGATCCAGCGCCTGCTGGTGTGACCCTAAACCGGGCCACCCCGGATGATGGTATCCACTGCAGATTGCTTGAGTGAAGTAACAGAGGATACCTCGCGCTGTATATTGCTTAAGGGAAGTAATAGCGGAACAGATCGGAGTGGAGCGTTGTAGCCCGCACCGGAAAGGCAATGGGCTGCTCGGGAGCGGTCGTAGGTGGAGCGCCACTCTCCGCACGGATGACTCAGCAAGGGAGGAGCGGGACTATATAAGTAGCTAGTTGTCCGCTCTCTAAATCAACAACTCTCTTCTCATCTTTCATTTCCTATCTCCTCTCGTGTCTCCTCTCGTTGCGTTCTTCGTAACAATTGGTAGCAACACCAACACCAGTTGGAGGACTTGCTCCTCCTGACGAACTAACCAATTCCTCCTCGTCCCCGGTCTGACATCTCGGCCCACCCCCACCACTAAGTCTTCCACTGCCCCCACTACTTTTCTCCTCGTCCCTGGCCTGACCTCTCGGTCCTCGCCCACCACCCATCTTCCGCTGCCCCCACAGCTGAAGAAACCGAAAAACCACTTCCTCCTCGTCCCCGGCCTGACCTCTCGGCCCTCCCCCACCACCCTTCTTCCGCTGCCCCCCGCAGCTGAAGAAACCAAAAAACCACTTCCTCCTCGTCCCCGGCCTGACCTCTCAGCCCCCTCCCACCACCTATCTTCCGCTGCCCCCGCAGCTGAAGCAACAGAAAACCACTTTCTCCTCGTCCCCGGCCTGACCTCTCGGTCCTCTCACACCAACGCTGCTCGGCGCTTCAAGGCCTCCTGGTCCTCGCTTTATTGTCTTTATCCTCTTTATTCTCTTTATCCTCTTTATTCTCTTTATCCTATTCATTCCTCAGCTATCGTGGCGTTCTCCGCTCCATTAGTGAGCACCGCCACGAGCCTCACCAGCGTCCCTCATGTTCTGGGCGTCACCAGCATCCTTCCCGCTCTGAGCGTCAACAGAGGCGTATCTCTACTCAGCTGAATCTCACCGCAAACCAGCTACCGGAAGTCAACCAAGATTTCCTCAACCTAGTGTGAAGTCAACTGGAAGCGTTCAATGAGCTCCGGCGAAGTCATCAATCCGCCCAGCCTTCACAACGTTCCCGTTCCCGTTCCCCCGCTCCTCCCTGCTCCCGATCTCCTCCCCCCTACACGAGCTACAGGCAGCAGCCTGACCAGTTTTCTCCCACTGCCCGTTCTCGGACTCCTCCCACCCCGTACTGCCCTACCTCCCCCCAATCGCCACTCGAGCCTGACACATTGCCAGACGCCCCCAACTGCTCACCCACCCTGTCGGTACTTGGTTGGTACACCTACATCGGCAACCGTTAGCCAGCACGAGGTACCAATCCGTCGGCCAGGTTGGCCGATCCGTTCCGTATCTGCCCAACGTCACCCCACCGCGATCACACCCGCTCGCCCGCGTTCCACCGCCGCCGAGGGAAACTAGCAAACCGTGGTGACCGGAGCAGACGGGGCGGCACACGAGGCCCTCAACGAAATGTCGTACAAGACTCTACCTTCGAACAAGACAACAGAAGTGGAGCCAACAGAGGAAGAGGCCGGAGGCAGCGCCCTCGTCCCTTACATGAGCGGATCCACTTCTAGCCCAGTACGCCCTACGTCACTGAGCTCCGCCAAGCAACGGACTCAGCTGCTCTACATTCCCCCGGCTATCAAGCGTAGTTTCTTACTCCTGGCTCGTTACTACAATTTGCCCACGTCCCCTCCCCCTTCTCCGATCACTTCCTCGGTCTTGAATTTTCTGTGTTCCTTCATACAAGTTAACAGCAACAGTCCCTTGTCGCCGATCGCTCCTCGTGCCGATATGGAGGAACACCTACTGGTCGATACCATCCGCTGGGCGCACGCGCGAAGTCTCCCATTTGTGGATCCCAGGCTCGTCCACAACCAGCAGTCACTACCACCTGTACACCAGGCAGCGCTACTGCACTTCCAACCTGTTCATCAGGCCCTTGTCCCGCAGTTGCTAGTACCTGTCCACCAGGCAGCGCCACTGCACTTGAAACCTGTTCACCAGGCTGCCCCTCCGCACAGGTACCAGACTCCACGACGATTGCAGATCCAGTACGATCTCCCCACTGGTGTTGACGTAACACCTGGCTCACCTGGGACAGTGCTGAATCCAATTCAGGTGGAGAATTCTAGTAAGAAACGGAAAGTCAGACTTCGACTTGCTGCATCCAGACCATCTGGAACCGATTATACTAGAGACCTCTCCTGAGAGTCTGTTTCCAAACCCAGGGAGGTCTCAAACTCCGAATCCGGAGAACTCCCAGACACCGAGTCCGTAGGGCTACCAGCCGCCAGCTCCGAGTCCAGAGAACTGCCAGACGCCCCCCCAGTGCCACAACGCAGTATTCCACACAAGAGCTCGCCTGAGCTTCCCGTCAATCATTTTAAGCTTCTGACATTAAACGACAAAATGGCTGAGAACACACTTGACCAGCGGCCAACCAGTCCCACTGGCTCGCTTGACGAATTCGACGACACTCCCGAGGAGTTTGCTAGGCCTCCTCTTGCAATCGGAGGAATGCAGTCAGAAGTTGCTCAATGTAAGCAACCAGCATACACTCCGCGTACCCATCTTGCCCGGCATGGGTACAGGCAGCCATCAGTCATCCCGGAATCAGAGGAGGATGATTCGATGGGTGACCAGCATCATCCGACCCAGGGGCCAGACCGACTGCTCCTGCAACTGCCGCCGCAGCGTCTTTACATGCCACAGCAGCCGACCCAGCAGTTGCAACAACAACAGCCACCGCAGCAGCTTCAACAGCAACAGCCGCCGCAGCAGCCATTCCAGCCACAACAGCTGTTTCAGCCGCAGCAGCAGCAGTTTCAGCAGCTGTACCAGCCACAGCAGCCATATCAGCAGTACGATGCCGCGGCTAGCATCGCTCAATTAACCGCAGCAATGAATGCTGTGGCCGTCCAGATGGCGAATCTTGCGACTGTGTTGGTGCAAAATCAAACCGCAGCTCATGCAGGTGGTACCGGTTTGCGCATAATAGCCGCAAATACTGGCCCTCCTGACGATACCATCGGCCCTACTCTCAAACCTGGGGACGTAGCCACATTCGAGCCCCGATCGCAGTCAGACGCTGATTCGGCCTCGCACTTCATCGATTGCATTCGCGACGCTGTGGCCCATTACGGAGAGCCACGTACACGTGCTGTACTCCGTCACTGCTGCAAGGGCTGTGTTGTGGAGGATTGGATCGCTGGAGTATCAGACCACAACAGAGCACTGCTTCGTATAAACTTCAGCAACTGGACTGCTATCCTCGAGTGTGACTACATGCCGTACCTCGCATCCAGACTCTCAGCAGCTCGTGCAGAGACCTTCCATTGGAACCAAGGACGGACTCCTGCTGAGTACGTCGCAAAGAAGCTTCGATTACTGCGAATGGCAAACATAGTGAGAGACGACAAGGTGGTTGAGGAGCTACATCGAGGATTGGCAGCCGCACCTAATCTATATTTGCATCTTGACAAATACATTGCAGAAGTCGGGAACTCGATTTCCGAGTACCGTCGTGCGGTCGTCCGCCTCCAAAATTCCGCTAGATGCGAGGGTTACACTGTGCCACAGCCACATGTTGGTACGTGCCGTCCCCCTTTCCGCGAGCCCTCTGGAAATTTGTCCTCTAATACCAGCCAGCCCCACGTGCCGGCTACTTGCAATACTATAGGCGCTGCCACTACAGGCGCTGCCACTACAAGCACTGTGGCATTGTCAAAAGCTTCAGCTAGGGTAGCATCTCGTACAAACAGGCAGCCCTGCGAGCGTCTTCACAAGTGCAGGAACTATCTGGGTTGTGGAGACGGTGAACATTGGGATTGGCAGTGTGTTATCAGGAGAACTACGGGTACCGAAATAAAACGCGCATATTATGCAGACCCACTTCATTATGAGCATGACACAGATGATGACGATAATGTGAACGAACTCCTATACGATAGCCTTGATCCGCAGCCAGATCTAGCGGAAGTGTACGAGCGTGCACAAAATGCTTACTTGGCAACGTGTTATCGCGAAGAGACGGGACTTGGATTTCTCGGAACAATGTCATCGCAGCATAAGAAATCAGTAGAATGTAACAACTGTGGCTCCGCGTTTCCCTCGAACAACAAACTGCACGACCATCTCCGGGTTTTCTCACAACAGATGAGCAAGCACACCACTGGGGAAGCCACCATAGTCAAATCTGCTGCTCCAGCCTCTTCAAACCTCGTGGAAGGTCTTGCTGATTTCCACTACGCTAAGACCTTTTGGTACACCACACCGTGTGGTACCCCACATATGGCTTGCATCGACTCAGGATTTGGGAATTCAGGAGTCGATGATGAGCTCCAGCGTCGGCTGTACCCTGGTGCAGAACAACTGCTCCTACCTCGTCCCCGGGTAATAGAGGGCCTCGGAGGTGCAGTGTGTACTGCCACCCATGTGGCAATCCTAAGGATCTTCATGAAAGGAACAGATGGAAGGTTCGCAGAACTAGTCAAACCGTTTCACATTTTTAAGGATCTTTCTGTTCCACTGCTCATTGGAAATGACATCATCAAGGAAAAAAAAAATTGCATCCACTGCGTCCGGACGCACTAGACCCTGGAGACGCAGTGGATGAAATCTCGCTACTCCGGATGCAGCCCGCCAGGGCACCGGGCACTGGGAGAGAACACGCCAGGGCACCAGGCGTCGGGACGCAACACGCCAAGGCACCTGCGCCTGGACACAGCTCCAACGGCACCTTGCGTCTGGACGCAGAGTGTCAAGGCATCTGCCTTCTAGACGAGGAGTGTCAGGGCATTTGCCATCGGATGCAGTGCGTTCCTTACAGACTGAGTGTGTCAACGCAAATGTCATCCGGAAGACGCGTGCCACGGCATCTGCCTTCCGGACGAGGAGTGTCATCCGGACACAGCGCGTGTCTTACAGACGCAGAGTGTCATGGCAAATGTCGTCCAGAAGACGCGTGCCACGGCATCTGCCTTCCGGACGAGGAATGTCAGGGCATTTGCCATCCGCACGCAGCGCGTTTCTTCCAGTCGGAGACGGTCAAGGCAAATTTCTTCCAGATGCAGAGTGTCAAGGCAAATGTCGTCCGGACGACGCATGCCACGGCATCTGCCTTCTGGACGCGGAGTGTCAGGGCATTAGCCATTCGGACGCAGCGCGTTTCTTACAGACGGAGACTGTCAAGGCAAATTTCTTCCGGACGCAGAGTGTCAAGGCAAATGTCGTACGGACGGCGCATGCCACGGCATCTGCCTTCTGGAGGCGGAGTGTCAGGGCATTAGCCATTCGGATGCAGCATGTTTCTTACAGATGGAGACTGTCAAGGCAAATTTGTTCCGGACGCAGAGTGTCAAGGCAAATGTCGTCTGGACGACACATGACACGGCATCTGCCTTCTGGACGCGGAGTGTCAGGGCATTTGCCATCCTGACACAGCGCGTTTCTCACAGACGGAAACTGTCAAGGCAAATTTCTTCCGGATGCAGAGTGTCAAGGCAATTGTCATCCGGACGGCACTTGCCATGGCATCTGCCTTCCGGACAAGTAGTGTCAGGGCATTTCGCTACTGGACGCTGAGTGTCAAGGCAAATGTCGTCCGGACGACGCATGCCACAGTATCTGCCTTCTGAACGCAGAGTGTCAGGGCATTTGCCATCCGGACGCAGCGCGTTCCTTACAGACCGAGACTGTCAAGGCAAATTTCTTCCGGACGCAGATTGTGAAGGCAAATGTCGTCCGGGCGACGCATGCCACGGCATCTGCATTCTGGACGCGGAGTGTCAGGGCATTTGCCATCCGGACGCAGCCGTGTCTCACAGAGGCAGTGTGGCAAGGCAAATAGGATACAAACGAGGCTCACGATGGCGCACCACACATAGGTAATAGAGCAGTCATGGTGGTAGCATCCAGACACGACTGTTGGGGCACGGTACATTGCAGCGAAGACTAGCAAACACGCATTTGGTTCCTGGCATTGTTCATTACATCTAATCTACTTCTATATACCACGTCACCATAGATAGCATCGCTCTGCATGACAGAAACAAAGGCTGTTTGCAAGATGAGACACGACGCAATGAGAACACCAATGAAGTGGATACCAATGAGGATGCCGGCCGCAAGGACAATAGCAAGTAAGACGTGGCGGGAAGATCAACGAGCTTCGCGAGATTGTTACCGCAGCTCTGAAAGGGACAGACAGTGGGAAGTTGTACAATATGATGCGATAAGTACACTGTCGATGACGATGGGGGTGTGGATGCCGGCGGCAAGGACGATAGCAAGTAAGATGTGGCGAGAAGATCGACAAGCTTAATGAGATTGTTAGCGCAGCTCTCAAAGGGACAGACAGTGGGAAGTACAATACGATGCGACAAGTACAATGTCGGTGAGGATGGCGGTGTGGATGTGGGCAGCAAGGACGACAGCAAGTAAGAGGTGGCGAGAAGGTTGACGAGTTTTATGAGATTGTTTGTGCAGCTCTCAAAGGAACAGACAGTGGGAAGTTGTACAATACGATGTGAAGAGTACAATGTCGATGAGGATGGCGGAGAGGAGGATGCTGGGAGCGTAGATGATAGCAAGTCAGACGTGACGAGTGCTATGGTGGCGCGTACGATGAAAGGAGAAGAAAAAAGGGGAGGAATTGCGGCCTGTGCCGTCGTATTTAGCAAGCCGAGCAGTGGTATGTAAGGAAGCCGAGCAGTGGTAAGTGCGCAGAGCTGCGGTAAGCGAGCCAAACCGTATGAAAGCGCTGGTGCTAGCAAACGCTTGGCACCTTGCAAGTTGCATGAGAAATCACTCGCAATGCTCGAAACCTGTGAATTCCACTCCTATAGTCATCAATACCCCGGAACCCGCCGTTTACATTCACCCAATTATTTCCTATCGTATCAATTGAGTCTGGCCGAAAGTTTGTGCCTACTGGCCCCTGCTTTTCAACATATCAGTGCTGCGGTTCTGATTCAACTGCTTCTGCTCGGAGAATCTGTACTTCATACAACGCTCTAAATCCGTATATCATTCAAAACTTCAGTATCACTACCTTGAAAAGTAGGAGTCAGTAGGCACTTACTTTCGGTCAGACTGAATTTATACGATAGGGAATAATTGGGCGAATATAAACGGCGGGTTCCTGGGTATCGATGACTAAGGGAGTGGAATTCGCAGGTTTCGAGCATTGCGAGTGATTTCTCATGCAACTTGCAAGGCGCCAAGCGTTTGCTAGTGCCAGAGCTTTCGTACGGTTTGGCTTGCTTACCGCAGCTCTGCACACTTACCAATGCTTGGCTTCCTTACATACCACTGCTTGGCTTGCTAAATACGACGGCATGGGCCGCAATTCCACCCCTTTTTTCTTCTCCTTTCATCGTACGTGCCCCCATAGCACTTGTCGCGTCTTACTTGCTATCATCCACGCTGCCGGCATCCTCCTCACTGCCATCCCCATCGACATTGTACTTGTCACGTCGTATTGTACCACTTCCCACTCTCTGTCCCTTCGAGAGCTGCACAAACAATCTCATAAAACTCGTCAACCTTCTCGCCACCTCTTACTTGCTGTCGTCCTTGCTGCCCACATCCACACCGCCATCCTCACCGACATTGTACTTGTCGCATCGTATTGTACATCCCACTGTCTGTCCCTTTGAGAGCTGCGCTAACAATCTCATTAAGCTTGTCGATCTTCTCGCCACATCTTACTTGCTATCGTCCTTGCCGCTGGCATCCACACCCCCATCGTCATCGACAGTGTACTTATCGCATCATATTGTACAACTTCCCACTGTCTGTCCCTTTCAGAGCTGCGGTAACAATCTCACGAAGCTCATCGATCTTCTCGCCGCGTCTTACTTGCTATTGTCCTTGTGGCCGGCATCCTCATTGGTATCCACTTCATTGATGTGCTCATTGCGTCGCGTCTCATCCTGCAAACAGCCTTTGTTTCTGTCACGCAGAGCAATGCTATCTACGGTGACATAGTATATAGAAGTAGATTAGATGTAATGAACAATGCAAGGAACCAAATGCGTGTTTGCTAGTCTTTGCTGCAATGTACCATGCCCTAACAGTCGCGTCTGGATGCTACGAGCGTGACTGCTCTATTACCTATGTGTGGTGCGCCATCGTAAGCCTCGTCTGTATCCTATTTGCCTTGCCACACTGCGTCTGTAAGACACGGCTGTGTCCGGATGGCAAATGCCCTGACACTCTGCGTCCAGAAGGAAGATGCCGTGGCATGCGTCATCCGGACGACATTTGCCTCAACACTCTTCGTCCGGAATAAATTTGCCTTGACAGTATCCGTCTGTAAGGAGCGCGCTGCGTCCGGATGGCTAATGCCCTGACACTCTTCGTCCAGAAGCTAGATGCCGTGGCAAGCGTCATCCGGACGACATTTGCCTTGACACTCTCCGTCTGTAAGTAACGCGCTGCATCCGGATGGCCAATGCCCTGACACTGCACATCCAGAAGTCAAATGCCATTGCATGCGTATCTGGACGACATTTGCCTTGACACTCTGCGTCCAGAAGTGAAATGCGCTGACACTCCTCGTCCGGAAGGCAGATGCCGTGGCAAGTGCCGTCCGGATGACAATTGCCTTGACACACTGCGTCCGGAAGAAATTTGCCTTGACAGTCTCCTCTGTAAGAAACGCGCTGCGTCCGGATGGCAAATGCGCTGACACTCCGCGTCCTGAAGGCAGATGCCGTGGCATGTGTCGTCCGGACTACATTTGCCTTGACACTCTGCGTCCGGAAAAAAGTTGCCTTGACAGTCTCCATCTGTAAGAAACGCGCTGCGTCCGGATGGCAAATGCCCTGACACTCCTCATCCAGAAGCTAGATGCCATGGCATGCGTTGTCCGGACAACATTTCCCTTGACACTCAGTGTCCGGAAGAAATTTGCCTTGACAGTCTCCGTCTGTAAGAAACGCGCTGCATCTGGATGGCTAATGCCCTGACACTCTGCGTCCAGAAGGCAGATGCTGTGGCATGCGTCGTCCGCACGACATTTGCCTTGACACTCTGCATCTGGAAGAAATTTGCCTTGACCGTCTCCGTCAGTAAGAAACGTGCTGCGTCCGGATGGCAAATGCCCTGACTCTCCTCGTCCGGAAGGTAGATGCCATGGCATGCGCCGTCTGGACGACAATTGCCTTGACACTCTGCTTCCGTAAGAAATTTGCCTTGACAATCTCTGACTGTAAGGAACGCGCTGCGTCCGGATGGCAAATGCCCTGACACTCCGTGTCCAGAAGGCAGATGCTGTGGCATGCGTCGTCCGGACGACATTTGCCTTGACACTCTGTGTTCGGAAGAAATTTGCCTTGACAGTCTCTGTCTGTAAGAAACGCGCTGCATCTGGATGGCAAATGCCCTGACACTCTTCGTCCAGAAGCTAGAATCCATGGCACGCATCGTCTCGACGACATTTGCCTTGACACTCTCCGTCTGGAAGAAATTTGCCTAGACAGTCTCGGTCTGTGAGAAATGCGCTGCGTCTGGATGGCAAATTTACTGACACTCCGTGTCCAGAAGGCAGATGCCGTGGCACGCATCGTCCCGATGACATTTGCCTCGGCACTCTGGGTCCGGAAGAAATTTGCCTTTCCAGTCTCAGTCTGTAAGAAACGCGCTGCGTCCGGATGGCTAACGCCCTGACACTCCGCTTCCAGAAGCTAGATGCTATGGCAAGCATCGTCCGGACGACATTTGCCTTGACACTCTGCGTCCGGAAGAAATTTGCCTAGACACTCTCCGTCTGTAAGCAACGCGCTGCGTCTGGATGGCAAATGCACTGACACTTCGCGTCCAGATGGCAGATACTGTGGCACGCGTTGTCCGGACAACCTTTTCCTTGACACTCTGCGTCCAGAAGAAATTTGCCTTGACCCTTTGTGTCCAGAAGGCAGATACTGTGGCATGCATCGTCCGGACGACATTTGCCTTGACAATCTGCGTCCGGAAGAAATGTGCCTTGACAGTCTCTGTCTGTAAGAAACGTGCTGCATCTGGATGGCAAATGCCCTGACACTCCTCGTCCAGAAGCTAGATGCCATGGCACGCGTCATCCGGTCTACATTTACATTGACACTCTCCGTCTGTATGGAACGCACTGCGTCCGGATGGGAAATGCCCTGACACTTCGCATCCAGAAGGCAGATGCCATGGCAGGCATCGTCCGGACGACATTTGCCTTGACCCTCTGCGTCCGGAAGAAATATGCCTTGACACTTTCCGTCTGTAAGAAACGCGCTGCGTCCGGATGGCAGATGGCCTGACACTTCATGTCCGGATGTCAGATGCCCTGACACTTCGCGTCCGGATGGCAGATGGCGTGGCATGTGTTGTTCGGAGTGACCTGTGTGCTGACACGCGTCGTCCGGGCGCAGAATACCTTGCCAGTTTGCGTCCTGAGCATCCTGAGCGTCTGCTGCGCCCGAATGCTGCCCTTACATCCGGGCTCAGAATTTTTTTCCTGATGATCATGAAGCGCGAAAAGTTTGATCTCCTCTACTCTTCCAACGATTTACGGATCGGGGCCTGTGATGGCATTCCCGTGCAAATAACGGTGCATGCTGGCCACCGTTTCACCAGGATCCCTGTTCGCTTTGCAGCCACGGTCATCATACCTTCAGGTACTTCGACTATTGTGGGTGTCTAATTTGGTCATGCACTGGAACCGAATCAGGATTACCAATTTACACCTATCCAGACACACAGAGCCATATCGGGTGCAGGTGCTCCGCACTCAGTGCTACGCCATAACCAGAGGGAGCTGCTATACACGAATTTCGCAGATAAACCGCTGCCTATTTTCAAAGGGACAGTGCTTGGGCATGTCTGTTCTCTTGATTCGTCATCCAGTCTCGCCTGGGAGGATGCGTCAAAGCATATGAAGGCTCTATTCGGAACCGCAAGAAGTCCCATATTGGCCATGACACCCACGGACATCTTCAATCCTCATCAAACTGATACGGTCGATCCGGGCGATACCGCTGGGGTTGATCTGGACGATACTGCTGCCAAAGTTTCTTACGATAAAACACGTCCTCGTCCTATACCAGCACAGTCGAAGTATCCAGTCACCGACAATGAGCAGCCCTGTACTAGCGAAGAATTCAACAGCCCGCAGTGGCTCCAAAATGAATACGAACCGCAGTACAACCACATCCTTCCACCGTATATCAAGATCCCTGATGCAACTACATCTACCTGGGAGCAGGTCATCATCAACACGGAAGATGACATCTCTGCTGCTCAAGTTACAGCATTAAAAATCTTGATCCGCCGCCATCGAGGTATTTTCAACGATATCATGGGATGCGTCAGAGAACCCGAAGAAGACTGGCTACGTATAAACATGCTGCCGGAGTTGGAGGTCAAACTCAAACCCTCCAGAATGTACCGTCTTACTCCTCGCGGACGAGTGGCTCTCGACGAGCAGTTTGACCTCAATCGGCAATAGGGCCGTATGTCCAAACTTGACCAGCCAAGCCCATGGTACCTGAAAGTGTTCGCCGTGTACCGAGAAACGAAAGCACGTCCAGTGGTTGATATGGGCAAGCTGAATGCCACTATAATTGGTGATGGATACCCTCTTCCACGTCAGGAGGACGTGATACAGGCGATGCGAGGTATGCGATGGTTGGGCTCAGCAGATATCACTTCCGCTTTCTATCAGCATTTAATCCACCCAAACCACCGCTACCGTACTGCTATCTCGACCCATAGAGGCTGCGAGGTCTTTAATGTTTCAATTATGGGTGGCAAGATATCAGTTCAGTATCAGCAATGCTTGATGGACACAAAGCTGATCCAGCGTCTGTCCTGGCGAGGTGCATCACGCTATGTTGATGATATCATCATGTATGCCCCATCGTTCGGAAAGTTCCTTGGAATAGTGGATGAGGTCTTCAGCATTCTTGGAAACTTGGGCATCACCTTGAAAGCAAAAAAGTGTTTCCTTGGTTTTCACTCGCTAGAAATACTGGGCAATCTCGTGGATCGTTTGGGGCTTACCACTGCAGAAGCAAAGGCTGATGCTGAGCAGAATATTCCATACCCTGCAACCTTGGCCCAATTGGAGTACTTCATAGGCCTTACCAATTGGAACCGGCATCTAATTCCCTACTATACCCAGCGAATAGCTCCGCTACAGGTGTGCAAGACACTGCTGTTGAAAAACACAGCGCCAAGCTCGCAGGGCCGGAAGGACTATGCTGCCCGTACCCCGGTACCCGTCAGTACAAATCTGTCGAATGCATACAACGATGTGAGGGATGCTCTCGCTTCGCGACCATGCTTGTATCATGTCGTGGATGACCTGCAGATTTGTGCCTTTTTGGACTCGTCCAAAGAATACGGTACTGGGTTGGCAGTCTATCAGTTGACTGGAGACCCCCAGGTCTACTCAAAATCCCGTTTAGTGCCATTGCACTTCACGTCTAAGCCATTGACTGACGCGGAGACGAGATACTGGCCAACCCATTTGGAAATGTCTGGGCTTGTTTGGGCAGCCAAACGTATGCGTCCATACATGGAGAGGGCATTCGTTACCTTTGTTACAGATCATCACAGCAACGTTGCTTTGTGCAAGATGCAGAGTCTCGATACCACATCTCCAGACAGATCCAGTCTGAGACTTCACACTTGGGCCATATACTTGGACCAATACCGTGACCACATGCGTGTCGTGTATAGCAAAGGTGCCGATTTGGAATGCCCTGACGCATTATCGAGACTACGTTATGATATCTCTTTGGAAGCTAAGCGCCTACATGACTGGGCTGATAGATTGGGCACACCACCGGAGATGGAAGAATTCGACATTCAAGAATGCTTCGCCGTAATCTGTCTGGGTAGACGACGTGCATCTGAGGAACTGGACACCCAGTCACATGCCAGAAGAGACTCAGTATCACCTGCAGATACTAGTGTCCAGGACGGAGTCGAAGAGATGACGGTGAAACTTCTTCCGGCTTACGCAGACAAACTCCGGCTCGCCACTCAGAATTCGCAACGAATGCGAGCAGTATACAATACGCTCAAGCATGATGGCACCTACGACAGCTAAATTGCTGCGATTTCTATTCTGGCCACATGTCAGTATGTGTTGCATGATGATCTGCTGTACCTTATTGACCCACGGGACAAGCGCTTGCGGCTGGTCCTTAGCAATCAGGAGTTGTGCAAACAGCTGCTTGCAAACGCTCACGACGAGATCCATTGCGGATTTTATCGTACTTACAAGAGACTTTCCAGTTTCTACTGGACTTCGATGGCGAAAGACATTGCAGCCTATATTGCTCACTGTCCCGCCTGTTTGCTCAATAAGCCTGCACGCCACAGACCCTATGGGAAGCTGTCGCCAATAGTTTCGCCATCAGAGCCCTTCAACACAATTACTATTGATCTCATTACAGACCTACCTCCATGCTCTCGTACAGGCTCTGACGATCTGTTCGATACAATCATGACAGTGACTGACAAGTTCAGCAAAGCTGTATGTTTTATTCCTGGCAGAAAGGATTGGTCTGCAGCTACATGGGCCATCCGATTCTAGGATGATGTGGTACTGAATGGATGGGGTTTTCCCCGAACTATTATCACTTATCGAGATAGACGCTTTCTCTTTGGGCTATGGCAAGCTCTCCTCACCTCTGCCGGTGTACGAAGTCATACCACGACGGCATACCACCCAAACGCCGATGGACAATCAGAGAGGACAAATCAGACTCTCGAGATAATGCTGTGCTACTTGGTTAATACAAGTCAGTCCGACTGGGTAGTTAAACTCCTTCCGTTACAGGCAGCCTGCAACAACATGGAGTCAGCATCAATGAAGAAGGCTCCGAATGAGCTGATATATGGAAAGAAGCTACGGACGGCGTTGGAAGTATCCACCGTACCGTTACCAATGCCAGATTCTGCACCTCCACTTCATGAACTCAGGACCGTAATGCAGGAGAAAGCAGCTACTGCTATAGCAATTGCGCAGAAAGCTATGACGAAGCACTACGATGTGAAGCATACAACACCAGACTTCTCCACTGGCTATGCCTTTCTACATCTTGGTGCAGGTTACTCAATTCCTTCTGTCCGGAAGCAGAAGCTCACCCAACAGCGTGTTGGTCCTTTCAAAATCATCGAAATGGTCGGGAAAGGTAAAGCCTACTGCCTTCAGCTTCCTCCTCACTGTGGAATTCATCCAGTCATCTCGATTGTCCACTTGGAACCAAGTCCAGCTCCTGGTTCAGACCCATACAGTCGGCCCATACCGACTAACGACACGGCTCCTGTAGTGGGTCCCGACGGAGATCCGGAATGGGAAATTGATGCCGTAGTCAACAAGCGGACGACCAAGCGGGGACGAAAGAAGAAGACCGAATACCTTATCCACTGGAAGGGCTATGGCCCGGAATGGGATTCCAGGTACGCTGAGGATGACCTGCCAAATGCTCAAGAATCGATAGCCGATTACAAATCCCGCAATCCGATCGTCGGCCGGAAAGCGTAGCCTTTTTGGGCGCTACTATCGACAAAAAGTTCTTTCCTTCTATCATTTTCTGCAAATCTGATAGTCCTCCGAAGAGCGTAACCATTTTTGAGCGAGACAATCGACAAAAAGTTCTTTTGTGTTTCTCTTTTTTGCAGTTGTTTGGTTGTTTTACGAATAGTGTCTTTTCAGTGATGTTTTCCTTGTGTTAACCTTTTGTATACTTCCTTTTTGCTTGTTTTTCATGGACCCGAGGGCGGCGTCCAAAGTTGGGGGCGATTGTGACCCTAAACCGGGCCACCCCAGATGATGGTATCCGTTGCAGATTGCTTAAGGGAAGTAACGGAGGATACCTCCCGCTGTATATTGCTTAAGGGAAGTAACAGCGGAACGGATCGGAGCGGAGCGTTCTAGCCTGCACCGGAAAGGCAATGGGCCGCTCGGGAGCGGCCGCAGGTGGAGCACCACTCCCCGCAAGGATGACTCAGCAAGGGAGGAGCGGGACTATATAAGTAGCTAGATGTCCGCTCTCTGAATCAACAACTCTCTTCTCTTCTTTCATTTCCTATCTCCTCTCGTGTCTCCTCTCATTGCGTTCTTCGTAACAGCTGGGTCAGACGATGCGCGACCAACACAAGGCCGACCAACCACAACTCCAGAGGATGGCACGAACCATGGAAACCATCACCGCCGAACAGCAGCGAATAAACGAACAACAAACCCGGCAGCAGGCTAGCTGACCCATCCACATCTACCGCACTCCGATCCGCTGTCGCACGACAGCCACCCGGCCTGACCTCGCCGGAGCTTCGGTCTGGACAGGGGACCTACTGTCACGAACCTGGTACAACAGGCTCCTAGGCACCGCCGCAGGCGCCGCGCTCACACTCGCCACACTATGGCTGATCCTTGTCTCCGCTGCCATGGCCACCGTCATCCTACGTGCCTAGCCGCAGTACCCCAGCCCCTTCCAATATCGTGCTGGTAGCGATATTCCTCAGAACCTGGTCGCAGGCCGCCCAGGATTTTCCCCACTTGTTTCCTTACTGTCTGCATGTCTGCCTCGCTTTACTCTGTGTTATGTTTAGTGCTTACCACGTTGCGCTTGACGTTTCCTTACTGTCTGCATGTCTGCCTCGCTTTACTCTGTGTTATGTTTATTGCTTACCTTGTTGTTTCCCTACTGTTGTGTGTGTCTGCCTTGCATATTGCGGGAGGATGAAGGGCCGAGTAAGATTGTGTGTTTCCTTGGGTGCAGCGATTGAGTCATGATGAGCTAGGGAGGAACTGTGTCAGTCTTGCGGGCAAGCTGTGATTCCACAGAGGAAAGGAAAGGTATAAAGAAAGGGCGCAGTAGCTAGTCTGGAGATTCTTCTCCACGCAATCTATTATCCCGAACCAACCCCCCCCATTTTCGACCACGAACTTTCTCCTCGTGCCATCAAAAGAAGTCAGAACAGCACCGAAACGATCCTTGGGACCCGGCCAACAGCCCCATCAACTGGAAAGTCGGATCCCTCGTGTCCCTGTTTGGGCCCCCCGCCCGGGGGGCGCGCCGGGGGGGTGGGGGGGGGGGCGGAGGCGGCCCGCGCCGGCGCGCCGCCC
>Ga0307508_10002114_pt1 | contig 21311 bp, 31 predicted proteins | sample 9_EM_MG_FD_203089 | JGI IMG/M metagenome (GOLD analysis project Ga0307508, IMG submission 203089) | Populus trichocarpa ectomycorrhiza microbial communities from riparian zone in the Pacific Northwest, United States - 9_EM | ecosystem: Host-associated > Plants > Roots > Unclassified | place...
TAAAAAAAAAAAAAAACCAAAACCCATTTTTTTTTTTTGGGTGGGCCTAAAAATTTTTGTTTGGCATTCAATATATCACCCCCCCCCCCCCCCCCCCCCCCCCCCCCCTTCTATCATCCATACCTCGAACCAATCCAGGCAGGCACGAGCGACAAAAAGAAAAGGGAGGTATCTTCGCATGAATCTCACCAAGAAGCGAGGGTGGGAAGGGAGGGAGAGAAAAAAAAAATGGAGAGCCACTCAGTTCCGCCTATCCATTCAACGTTCGTTTGCCCGGTGGCTAGCAATGGGGGTGTGATTTGTGCAGACAAACTGTCTTTTTTTTTGTCTTTTTTGTTTTTTTTATTACCCAATTTGTCATATTTACTTAACTCCCCCCAGTTGATACTAACTGTATGTACTAGTTAGTGCACGCCACACTACTGCACTAGCACCACCACCCCTCCCCTAGCAGACTGCAGGTCGTACGTACTGTACAGCATACCGTACGGTGCTTTACCTTACCTTTTCTTACCTAACCTACTTATGCACCTACCTTGTACTGTATCGACGCCCTGGGCGTGGGCATGAACGTCCATCCGCCGCCCGCCGCCGTCTTTGTCCAACGACAATGTTACGATATTGGTACAAGAGGAGGGGAGAGGAGGGGAGGGAGAGGGAGAAAAGAAAAGCCGCCATGTCAGTTCACGGGGTGCGCATGGTTGAGATCAGAGACATCGGAAGAAAGAGAGATGGGACGAGAAGAGAAGAGAAGAGGGAGTGCTACTCCTAATACAGCATACGCATAGTAAGTACTTCTGAAACACCGCCGCCGCCGCCGGCCGTGCGTCTAAAGAGAGAGAGAGAGAGAAAATTTCCGGATTGCCACAGGCAATGTTTGTATTTATCATTTCCATAATCAAGTGATCTGGAGAGAATAATGGGCCACAATAAAACAAACCCCAGGTGGCTACATACCGTCGTCGATTCTGTGTACAGTGGGAGAGGCGCGGACGACGGATATAGAACGGCCAATATCAAAAAAAAAAAAAAAAGTGCGGCCCGTAGCGATGGCATGGAACCAAAGTATAGTTAACCAAACCCAACTATAGCTCACTGACATCCATTCAACACATCTCGCGGTAATATCCTCGGTTTGATGCCCATAATACTCTTATTATATTGAATCTAGATATCGGGGCTGTATGCTTATGTACGAGCTCGATGGATTTCACCAAAGCGTGATGGCACAACAGTTGCCATCACCACCACAACGCCAACCAGCGTCCGAAGCTATGGCGGTCTCCTCTCAGTTCACTCTTCCGTCTCCTACTCCCACGAACCTGCAACCGCCCAACTATCTCCCGGGGAGCAGCTCCAGATCCCGCCACCGCCACCACCACCACCACCACCACCACCACTATCACCAATACCGAGCTCGTCGACCCTCCCAAAAGTCTGCCTTGCTTTTTGCTACTGCCTGTCAGTATCCATTCCGTCCGTTTGTCAAGAGCGGCGGGTCTAAGCCCACAGCTCCATTCCTCACGGTACACTATCCAATATCTGCCGTGGAACGGCAGCACTGCCTGTTCACCGTGCGTATCCTTCCCGTGAGCAAAAACCTGCTTGCATTTGCGAGTGCCTCAGATCGCCCCTGGTCAATTGGACACAAGCGGAACTCATCATGTGTTTTTGGCGAGAGCCAGCTCGACCGCATATTTGTCGTGCGTGGCGGGGGGGGGGGGGCGTGTTGTCTTGTCATCGGGAACGCCAATAGCGGTATGGCCATGCTGAACACGTGGGAGCAGACCGCAGACCAAATTGCGTCTCCCCTTCCTTTCCCTTTGCCCCTCAATCCGGAGTAAGGAGCAAAAGCAGCAACTCTTTACCATCCGTGTAGGGGAGAAGGGGGAGGGGGACGAGAAAGCCAGGAACACATTGATAGTCACCACTGCCAAAGGCATTGGTACATCGCTTCAACCGGTAGCAATCTCTCCTGCAGGAGGCAGTAGTCCCTGATCAACGTCTAGATCTTGCCGGCCAGCAAACCTGATCGCTGATATGATCATGGACTGATGTGCCCCATCCGTCGATCTTGGGGTGGAACAAGACTCTACCTCCGTATCAGCATCGATAAACCCCCGTTCAACAAAGCAAAGAAACAAAACTGATGGCTGGTTGCTCCCCCGGCCTACAGCCGGCTTCTGAAACAGATTGAGTATAATCCTTCCCATTCCATGACGTGGCGAACGTGGTGTGGAGGAGGATAAACTTTTCCCTAGCGCTCGCTCGTTCACAAGCGGAGAAAGAATTGGTGATGCCTGCGGATGCCGGGATGGATGGCTCGAGGTGATGAGCAGACGTGCCTGCACAGCAGATATCAAATTCATGCGTAGAAAGCTCTTATCTGCAATTGGGGGGGAGACAGGCAACAGAAGAGGCAAAGCCTCCGGAGCTTGGGACAGGTAGAAGGCCACACCCCTCCCCCCTCTCCCCTCGTAAACATTGGGGGTGCATGCCGATGACAATCAGCTGAACGCATCAACCCCCGAAACAAAAGGTGCGCCTTTCGTGGGAGCCAATCCGCTTCCCCAACGCCCAGTCCCCAAGAGTTATCGCCGAGGCACCAATAGTCTTGTGACTGAATCCGCATAATGCAGAACATCGTTCCAAGAATGTGGAGTGGATGGACACTGGACAAGCCGAATAAACATGAAACGAAAACATCATGTGCAAACGCTCAATTTCACTGGTCCTCTCTTCCGATCCCTCCAAGTGCAAGATAGGACTTCTCCGGATGCAAGTTTAAGGAGAGGCTGTGGGCTGAACTCCGGGAGGTGGGGAGGGGGGCGAAGGGACGGAGGAGCGGAGGGACCATCCAGGAGGCAAACGGGACAAAAGCAGCCGGTCCCTGGGGGAAAGGGGGGGGGGGGGGTGAGAGTAGGGGGTGCGTTGGTGAATGGTGAGGGATTTCGACAGCGTTCCTTGATTTGTTTTGCTGGGTGTGCTGGTTGGGACATCGAACATCTGATCGAGGCCATCTGAGGGTGGGGTGGAGGGGGAGGCAGGAAGCCACAATTCATGCGGCCTGTGAAGTCAGCCCCTGGTCCTGACGGCGGCGGGCTCCTCCATAATCCTTGGAACGATATCTCGTGCCATGGAGCAGACGGAAACCAGTGTTGAGTCTGAAAATATCCACCACTGACCTGGACGCACTCTCAATTCTCCACACAGGCCATGCAACCCCGTCCCGTCCATCACACACACGTGATAATAAAACTAGCACTCAATATACCAACTCCTGCAGGTAGGTGGTGTGCCGGCAGGAGGGCCAGGAAATCCACAACACCACATCCATATCAAGGAGTGGCCGTGCGAGTGAGACAGCGTGAAAACCATAACTGCCGCACCATGATGGGGGGGTAAACGGCCGTAGATAGGATGCAATGGGTGCCATTGTCGAATAGAAACGCCAGCCCAATGTTTCCGGAGCTGAGCAATGAGAAACGCCGGTGGGACCACTGGGTTCCAGGAGGAGGGGGGGTGGGAAGCGGACAGGGATGGATGACCAGCATACGCGAAGATCGTTGTCGATTTGTGCCTCGACTCTGCCTCATCGAGGTGTGTTGGCCGTGGCGGAAAATGGGAGGGGTGGGTGGGCTTGGTGAGGACTTTCGTGGTCAGACTAACTTCCTCGGAACTGGTCAACTCAATTCCCGCAATGTGTATCAAACTTCAGCCGAACGGAGGTAACATACCCATTGAACACTCACCGCCAGAAAACATAAATACCCCCTCCGGTTTCCTGCTCAATTGCTCCTCACCAAGCGCCTCTCCCGAACATCCGGACAAAGAGTCAATTCAATCCTCAAAAACCTTACCTCAAACACTTCTTGCTTCTTTTGCCGCTACCAGGCATCCACCCGATAGCCCACACCGCCCATCCTCCTCTCCAAGCCACATCCTCACAGACAATCAATCGACCACCCCTCCTTGAAACTCAATCCAGCCATGTGTTTCTACGATCAGCAAATCTTCACCTGTGGCGACCACAAGTGGGGACGTTTCCGTGCCCACTGCAACAAAGAGTACCGAACCGGCGAGACCTGCGGTATGAAGCTCATCTTCGAAGCTTCCCGTGTCGGAACCAAGTGCCAGATGTGCAAGAAACACGAGGTCATCTGGCGCAAGATCGCGCAAGCCCACGAGCGCGTGAAGCGTTGGGAGTCTGAGGGAATCAACCCCGTTTCGACCGACAAGGAGTGGGCCAACATTGCCCAATGGCAGCGAGAGCTGCAGGACATCAACATGATGCGGCACACCAAGATGCGCTCTATCTGATCGGATGCTGCGGGCGTTTTTGTTTCAAGGAGTTCTTTCATTTTTCTTCTAAAGCGTTAGCCGGGCGACGCTTTGTTTCCTGTCTTGCCTTTGCGGCCATTGTTGTCTTTTCTTTCGATTGTGCGGGGTTGTGGACATTGGTTATTGGTAGCCGGGCGGTTCGGGATTGGGGTTAACGTTCGAGGTCGGGTTCGGGTATACGCCGAGTGAGCGCGTGGTGAGGCTGGTGTCCAGGAATCCTGTCGTTTTTTTTCCTATAAATTCTTTTTTTTTGTTTCAGGTGAATGGGGATGTAGGAGGAAACATGGAGGAATCTGTTGCCAATTGACGAATATTTCGAAACGACGGGTGGCGGGATATGTTTTTGGTGATATTTTCGTGGCGCGTGCGTGGCTGGGGCTGTTCCAAAAATAGCAACCGAGCGACTCACAAAACCGTTTCCGCCTGAAGATGTGGGCGCGATAATCTATGAGGTAAAGATCAGTAGGAAAGATAAAACATTTGAGGAAGGAAAATCGAGCACCTATAGGTTTTGAGAACACGAAACGATTTAAGACTGCGACGAATCCTCAGTGGAGAAGTGGCGTCGCTGTGGTAGTTGCGGCTTGACCACAGTTAGACTTCGGGTAAGGATGAGGGTGCACCTTTGTGGAGTGTATCGTAATGTAGACGGGTAATGGTAGGAGATCGCGGACGGGAACGGGCGAACAGCACGGGAAATAAGTAGGGAGACGATGAAAAAGGGGTGGAGAGATGTTTTCACGGCGCGGTGTGGTTATGAAGAGGCAGCACCGACAAAGGCCAGCTCCCCCCCGACCTTGCTACTACTTCTCAGTTCATGCCTCTGCTTCGCCGTGAAGGTGCATTGTTGTTGGTTGTGAATAGGCGCTTGAGGCTGATTAGGAAGCGTGGGGTAATTTGGCGCCAACCTAGCCCATTACACCGAAGCGAAACCCCACAACAACATAGAAGAGACGATAGAGTTGGACGAGAGGTGTCGAGCGCGGCCGCGAAGCGGCGGTCGGTTGGAAAATGGCAGTCGATCGGCAGACGTAGAGCGGGAACGGTGGTGGAGTCGAAGGTGGAGGCCGGGGTGATGTAGGAAGCGGAGGTGGAGATCGGGCGGGGTCGAAAGACGCTAGAAACTGCAGCTGCACGATCAACACTCGAACTCCTGCCAAAGAAAAGCAACATCAATCAGAGAAAACCGAAATTTCACTGGCGACATCGACTCACTTATATAAACCTGCGCGCTGACGGTATTCTGCAACTGTTGACAAGTCGGCGGTGCCTTGCTGTAGTGACAAACGTGTTCGTTGCAAGCATACATATAGAGTACGCATGAACAACGTACAGATTCTCCGAACACTGAAGTCCAATCCTTTGGATTTCTTCGAAATCCACGTGGGAGCCTCTTGCCGAATTCTGCACAAGTACGACGATCAAGCTATACGGGAAAAAAAATTGAATTTCGCGGGCCTTCCTATCTCGCGGTATTTGCGAATGCACGAGTTATTTCGGCGTGCCTGTGAACTAGCGTTCGTGGCCGCTGATTGGCCGGCAGGCGGCGGTACCACTCCTGCAGACCAGTGGTCAGTTGATGGAATACAATTTTGATACAAATGCTCTTGCGTATGTAAGGGAGTAAGTACTCCCCTACCTGGTTACTTGCTTCGTTGGGGCATCTTCGGCTGCAATGGGAGACAAGCGGAACAGGAGTCCGTTGCAACTGCATACGGAGTGAACGAAGACATGAACAAAGATTTTTCTTTGGGGTTTTCTTCAGGAATCAACTGCCAGTGAATACGGGACAAGTCATCGAAGCATGTGCATGATGCCCGACAGCGTTAAACCGATGCACTTTATCCAGCACGAAGACTCCCTGCTCGGTGAGAACTCGCTCTTCCGTGCTGTCTCGTTTCGAGGCAATGGAGTGTTGCGATTGGAAAGTCATCTGTGAGGAGTCCCACCTATTCGATCAGTCAATCTTCCACATGCTCGGGATGCTTACTCCGGTATGTGCCCGTGCATTGATATAGAGTATGCCCAAGGACACGCATGCTCGAGCGATGTGGCATCTGCAGTAGCCGACAACGAACAAGCAACTCACGCATCCAGACAGATGTTCCCGGTCTGTCCCTCACCCTGATCTCTAGAAGCATCCATTCGGAGACAGAGCTGATGTGTGAGCCACATATCTCCCAAGATCCGGACCGTTTCGATCCGTCTCCCAACGCCAACTCAAGAAACAACTGTTGAAAAAAAAGGCTCATTCCTCAGGGATGTTGCTGTCGGCATTCCCCAAATGGCGTCACCGGCAACCTGGGACGAATGGTAGCAGCCGACGGAGACTTGGGACGCCACTGGTTGATGTTTGGAGTGATCAAACCGCCGTGTTCGTCCCAGTGCATTCGAGCAGCGCTGTGGTACGAGTGCGAGTACTGCTGCAACTTGGCGGACATGATACGGCCAATACGATGCAAGACGAGAGATCTGACGGACTCGAGTACCTCTCCATAACTGCATGTGTCGATGTTTGTCGATATCCTCCTCTTGTAGAGTCTTCGGGTTGTAGTATATGGGTTTGGCGTGGGTCAGCCCACCCAGGGGCACCGCCGCTCAGTCCTCGTTCTCCTCCTTCCCTCTGGCCTCCTCAGCCACTGATTAGGTACATCCGCAGCGTTCTCCTGCGGTTCCGGGACTCGAGTTCCAAGTTCGCAGTACGTGTGCCGCAGGAGATCGGGCGGCCAGTGCTGATGCTCTGGTGCTGAAGCCGAACCTGAACAAAAAAGGAGTAAGTAAGAGATGGCAGCGACGATGTCACGACCGACATGGGAGTTAGTCAGTGCTGGGAACTGGTGATCGTACCTGGATGCCAAGCCGCATCACTGCTCGATATGTAGGTGCATACATGTTATGGCTTCCCAACCAGCTGAACCACCGACAACCACTTACATGTCGTCCTCTTGTCACTCTTGCATATCTACAAAGGATTGCCCGAGTTCCTTGATAGCGATGCTAGCTAACATTTCTTCAGAGATTTCCTTTCGGTGACACTTTGCGTGTTGCCACGGACATGTGCTCTACATATCTTCATGCAACCACTAACATTGAGGATGTCAAAAAAAAAAAATTATTACGGCTTGCACAGGGCCCGAGCACTTTTTGGCGTGTCGCAGGGACCGGCCAGATTCAGGACCTTGCCGACCGCTTGGAGTTGTCGTTGCTGGCATTTCCCCGAACTGCAGACTTTCTTTCGGCCTGTGGCGCGTACCCGACTTGTCGCCTGCGTCTGGCGCTTACGGTGGGCGGCATTCCCTGTGTCCCGCGCCAAATTCATCGACAAATCTGGACGCCCACTACTCCGTGCTCTTGTGTCGCGCCGTTCAGCTGATGCTAATGCTGGAGGCCATACGTAAAGAGAGGTAGAGTAAGTCCTTATCATTCAAAATTCATCAGGACTTCAGACTTCCGGCTCCGCGGCCCAATAAACCTAAACTGCGAAAAGCAAATTACACCGGGAGGTTCAGGCCCACCCGCCGTCCGTTAGTGTCTTCTGGCGATGTATTCCGAGGGATTTTTCCTCGGATGAAGAGCACGCACACTCACCGCCGTCCAGAGCTATGTAGCTACATATCTACTGCCCTTGGCGTTTCTCTCTGGGCGACGCTGACCCGAGTTGACTCGATTTTAGCGGAGTTTCGAAATACTTCAAAATCCCATACATCATCCGCCCAGATTTCCAGTTCCTGTCTTTGGCTCTTCGTTATTACTGACTTTACACGCTCTTTCTTGATGATCAACCAATTTCACTGTACTGGCTACATAGCGATATACGGGGGAAAAAACCCCCATCAATCCTAACCGTTAGTAAAATCGACCAACTCGAGATACCATCCTATCACCACCACAGAATCCGCCATGCATTCGCCCATAGGGCCCTCGCTGCCGTCTCTTTCAACCGCACTGCCCCCGACTACAAATTCGACGGTGTCGTCCCGAGCGGTGCGTTGAACAAGGGGTGCGGTGCGGCGGTCGCCAAGGACCTCTCCTGTCCGGAGCTCCTCTTCGAGCCCAGGGACAAGAACAGCGGCCCCGCCCTCTTCAAGCCGACCGTCCTGGAGGAGTTCTGCACCAGCGACTGCATCAGCTAGTACAGGTTCTGCTGGATCTGGTGGGCGTTATTGAGGGCGAGTGCGAGGTACTCACCGCAGAGGAGAGCTTGGAAACGGCTTTCCTGTCCTTTGTCCTCGTCTGTGCACGCCTCGTTGAGCCCCTTGTCCCAGTCGTTTAGGGAGCCCTTCTGTCTTGCCGATTCGTAAGCCACCCCGTCCTCCTACATGTCTATCCGGTCACATCCTCACTGACAATCCGTCCGTCCGCAACGCTAAGGACACCGACTACTGCCTTGTCAAGACCGGCCTCCCCGCCTTCCCCAGCGGCAACGACGCCGACAGCATCGCCCCCTTCTGTTCCTCGAGCTGCCGCGTCCAGCAGGCCCACCTGATCAACCATGTGGCCGACGTCGACATCTTCGTGTCCACCATCTGTCCCAACGTTGATGTGTCCTCGCTCAGGATGGACGTAGTCATGCTCGGAGCCTTCGGCGCCGCCGACGACGGGTAGGAGGCTGAGGATCCGAATTCAAGGTGCTGCCCGGCACCACTTACGAGTACACCCTCTTCAGCGACAGTGCAAGCTCGTCCAACTCGACCGGCGGGAGTTCGACCAGCATGCTCGAGAGCGAGGGAGCCGGCGCCAGGGCTGTTGTCTCGTGGTGCGCCCGGCCATCGCTGGTGGCGTTGCCCCGATGATCTGAGGAAAGCCTAGTTACCTAGTTGCCGTCTTGTAATATTGTTTTCTTTTTGTACATACGTACCTATATAGAAGTCCCGGCGAGCTCGGGGCGGCGGGGGTTTGGAGTAGGTAAATATGGGCTGGGAGATAGAGTCTTTGGTATGAAGATGTCTTTGTGGTTCCCTTGAGCCGGTTCGTTCTGTGTTTTCGCCCATCACGCCATCCAGCGATACCCCCTCGTCCTGCCAGTCCGGAAATGGTTTCGTCCAACTCCCTCAAGCTGCACAATGCAATCGTCTCGCACTATGGTTGCCCACTCCGATGTTTCTCTTACGTTGAATAGGAGTCTCCACGCAGACACCCGCCGCCCCCATTCATCGCACATACTCGGGGAAAGCCCAGAAAATCACAACGCGGGAGCTGGCGCTCCGCCACCTGCCCGAGGCCTCACGAGCCGCAGTGCACACCAACCCTCTTTCAACGCCTTCTCCTTGGACGCCCCGGTCTGTTCCGGAGCCATCCCGCACGGATCAGAAGTCCACTGTAAGCGGAGCCCTCGCCGCGCACCGGACGAGACGGGTCGATCCGCGACGAGAACGCAAACGTCCATAGCAGCCCCCGCGATATCACGGTGGCTGGGAGCGGGGGCGGGACCAGCCACACCGGCGTCTCATCTGGCGTGACTCCTCCCACCGCGCGTCGGAAGCACTCGACGAACAACCGACATGCGCGGCTCTTCCCCGCCCAACACGGCACATCAACTTCCCCGCGAGCTTTCCAGCCACACGAGTTTTCCCGACTGCTGGTTGGAAAACCAGGCAACGACATCGCATGGCCCGCCACCACACGACACGACACGACGCTCTGCCGGGCACTGGCTATCAGGAGCCGGCGAGTCCATCCGCGAGTCGAGGCGACTCAAGGGTTGTCCCTGACGTTTTTTGCCGAATCCACCCATTGCCGTCAATTCTGCAGACTGCGGATCCTCTGCGCGTCAGTGTTCGCTTGCATCTCCCTTCTCTCTGCCTTTTTCTTCTTCACAAAACTGCTCGGCCGCAAGTCTAAAAAAAAAACCAGGTTGCTAATGTGAAGCTGTCGTCGTTTCAGCCCCAACCCCACGGAAGAGCTGATACTCCCAAACCCCCCCCCACCTGTCCCAGGATGGTCCAAGCGCTTCGCGAATCGATCCACGGAAAACGATCGGACACGGGTATGCATTCGAGTGCAGTATGTAGAGTACATACATACAGATGTACGTGATGTGTGTATGTAGGGAATCATGATGCGCATGATGCCGACGGGCAATCCTGTGGTTATCCTTGCAGAGAGAGAAAGAAGACGAGGGTGGGGACAGTTTCATCGAGCCGGACGGAGCCAAAAGAGACGGCACCCCGCGGTTCGCATGACGCCCTATAGTTATTCGCAGCGGCACGGCAGCATTGTTGAGCGATCCTCCCGAGAAGCCGTAGACGTGTGAGGATGGGAATTCAGGCCTGGACGATCTGCTAGCTACGTCGCGAATTGGCAGCAGTAACTGCCTTGCGGGCCGGCAGTAGTAACCACCGTACTCGGATCGGATAGACGTCTGTAGGCCATCCTAGAGTCAACGCTACATGCTCTACCGCGGGAACTCTCCACCTGCAAGCTGCACTGCACGTCTGCTCATCGGCAGAAACACCTCCCTCCAAAGTCCCCGACGGCTCATTGCCGTTAATATTACCGCTGTTATCATAGCCATCGATATTATTATTCCTTGCGCAGGGGCAATCGCCGTGTGGGGTAGATCATACCTGGACAGCTCGGAAATGTAGAGTAAGACGGGCTCGGCTGGAGAGAATCGTTTCACATGGGGACGGGTGTGGTATGTAGGTGGGTAGGTGTGGCTTGACCTCCGTTCCCCAGCCACCGTCTTCGGCACTCAGCGGCGACCCACAGGACCACGTTTTTTTTTGTTTTTTTTTGTTTTTGTTTTTTCCGCACGGCTCGCCCGCATTACGGCCGATGGACATCCAAATCACAGTATCCACTCGCAGCTGCAGGGCTGCTCATCAAAAAAAAAAAAAGAAAAAAAAAAGAACCTTTCCCCCCCATCATGCGAAATCCCAGATATTGCCCCACGGCATGATACTTCACCTACCCCGATGTACCTCCCTACCTACACTCCTAGGTGGTCACCGGACGGGAAAAACGGACAAAATGTACGCTGCCATAGTCTAGATAGGCTGAATAATGCGAGTATCTATGATCAAACAAAAAAAAACACTCCAGGTGGTCCCTCCCCCACCCGGGCCGCTGTCGTAGCCGTGAGTCTATGCGCTCTGGGAAGGGCTGGTGGCTGGTGTGTGTGCGTGGTTGGGGGATGTGGGGGGAGGGTGCAAAACGCATGGTACGGGCCCAGGTCGGTCCGGCGTTCGTGCCGTCGAGGACGCCATGCCTGACAGTGAGCGCATCCGCTGCAGCAGCTCCGTGCTTAGCACTTAGCATTGGCCTGCAGATAGTCACTAGTACATCGACACCACGCGTAGATTCGATAGTGCGCGCAGTGCGTACTCCGCTCCACTGCCAGCCGTCCACACCCGATGCCATCTTTCGAATAGAGCAGACCCCCTCGCTCCCGTACTAGCGGCAAAAAAAAGAGTCAGAAGTGCTTGGCAGAGAGCGAGTGATATCTCGGGTTCGCGCTACATGGCTTGTCACTCGATGACGATGCTTCCGGATGTCAGCCTGTGGCGAGAACATGGAGTGTTCACATGCCAGAACGGTCGGCGGTGGGTGGGTATCCAAGCCCATATGGGCCGCAGCCAGGAGGCCTATGATGCGGAGTGCGCCGCCCTCGCCAGGGCGCTGGAAACCGCTGCAAGGCGACAGACAATACCGGAGAGGTTGCAATCTTCACCGATGCCCCAGGCTGGCATCAAGCGCATGGCCTTGGAGGAGCCTGGCCCCGGCCAGAAGGTCCAAGAGGCTTGCCAAGAGGTTCTACCAGCACCTAAAATGGACGGAAAATCAGCCCACAGCCCAAACGCTGGTGGTGCCCGTGCAGAAACCAGACGTAGGAGCACGTCTTCAAAAACCGGCCCCCCCCGCTGGAAGGCTCAGCAGAAGGAACTGTGGACAAAGGTTCGGGAGGAGACCGGGACTGGGGAAGGAGCGTTTTGGGATACCGGGCCTCCTCGCCGATGCTAGGTGCAGCCCCCCCAGCGGAACTGCTATCGGCAGAGGGCAGTACGTACCAGGGCCGCCTCGCGCCATTCCCCTTCCATGCGGCACACGGTGCTCGGCAGTTCTGCCACTCCAAGCCAGCCAGTCATATCTCTGAATTGGCCAGAAAAGCCATAACCTTCGAAAAAAAAGGACTTCTTCCCACTCGCCGGCTGTGAGCGGCCACAGTCAGCACGCCTTAGCTACTTATGTACACTCCATGTTCTTTTTTATTTATTTTGTTTTGTTTGTCCACCACTCGCATGCGACATATCTAGATCGTAGCGAGAACAAACTGTCTGTTTCCTGGCTGCCGTCCGATCGGACTGCAGACGGCCCGTTGCAAGCTCCGCTCCCCTTTGCCCTCCGCCCAGCTCCTCGGTCAGGGGCTGGGGCCTGCCTCCCCACATCGGTGGTGGAGAGGAAGTCCAATATACCGCGCTCACTGCAGCGTCAATCATGCGACATCACTCGAATTTTACCCAGAAAAATAACTTATTTTTATTTTTATTTTATTTTATTTGGGTGGGGGGCGACGGAGTGACGCCGAGTAGGGTTACATAACCTACCACCTCCACGGCCGCTTTTGTTTTGGGAGGGATTAGGCAGTGGACATCAGCGCAGTTAGTACCAGCCGTGATCTCTCGCCAGCCAAGTACGTATATGTAGGCTCGCCCCAACCCAGCCCAGGTCGTCGCCGCCGCCGTCGCCACATCTCCAGCTTTTCCCATCCCCCCTACAGCCGCAATTACAGGACACACACACCTACATAGCCTACAAAGTGCACACCAGCCCCCACGTCTTTGTCCTACCCTCTCCGGCTCCAAGTTTCAAAGCCAAAGTCAACCCCCCAACCCCCAACAAGCTAAGCTAGTGCGAAAACAAACAACGAAAACCACCCAGGCTCCAACCTCTGGCTCCGAAGGACGAGTGACATACTGTGCTGCAGTTTGAATCATACAGTATTACCCGACACTTTCATGCAGCCGCCCAAACTTTAGCTATCTAGCGAATCCGATTCTAGAGCTAGCCACCTACATCGCCATGATCTCCATAGGTCGCACGCGATCAATGACAAAACCAAAAGCAATGATTCTAGAGCTAACTAGTTGTCACTGAGAGTTGGGATAAGCTGTTTTAGGCCGAGAGCTTGGAAAGCTTCAGCCTTCGAGCGAAGTAAAAGGGGGGGGTTCACAACCAAGAACTGCACAGGTTTGGCTCGTGCAGATAGGACGCAACTGGCGATGCCACATCCATCCAACCAACACAGGTCGGGCATGATGCATACATAGTCTTCATTAATAGTCGCCATCAGAGCATCAATTTGCTCCCGGTTTCATTTCTTTCGCCCCTCGTAATCATCACCACAATCATCAATCGCCCTGCCTCAAACGTTCAAAGTCAAAAAAGAAAAGTTAAGAAAAGAAAAGAAAAAGTAGAACCAGATCAATTACGCAAAAAGGCACCTCCTCCCTCGCACAATGATCAACAAAAAAGCTAAACGGAAGGCGAACAAGACCACCCGGCAAAGCACGCATTCTCGGTATCTGCCTCGCACCACACCCTAACTCTGCGACCGGCTTCCATTCGGCAAGAACAATTCGTTCTGTCTGTAGTAGTCCTGCGGAGGAAGCGATCCTGCAGCAGCAGCCGCTGGAGGCTCTGGGGGCGTCTGCTGCGGCTGGCTTGGACCAGTGTAGTAGCCCTGCGGGGGACGCTGGGAGGTATATGCCTGGTAGCTCTGCGGGGGCACTGAAGCTGCTTGGTAGCTCTGTGGGGGCTTTGGCGATCCCTGGAGTTGCGGGTATGGGTTCAGCGGCGTTACCGGAGACGGGGCGTCGGCTGTTGGATACGAGGGTTTGTTCGCGGCGAGAGGGCGTTGGTAACCGTAGGCGGGGTAGGCAGAGGGAGCGGAAGGGGAGATGGGACGGCCACCAGTGAAGCTGGATTCGTGGGAAGTCTCGATGGGAGTATCGTAGACAGAAGTAGCGAGCTCCTGCGGCGCTGGGTGGCCATCGGGCGCCTTGTAAGCGTTGGTGGGAGGCGCCGAGGGTGCGCTCTGCGGTGGGGGGTGGTAGTGGCCGGTCTGAGCGGGGGAGACCGAGTTTGTACGGCCGTGAGGATGGTGTCCGCCCGGAGGCATCTGACCGACTACGTAGAAAGGTGCAGAAGGGCCTTGAGGCTGCTGATTTTGCTGCTGCTGCTGCTGCTCCTCGTGATGTTGGGGCGGTTGCTGCTGCTGCTCATCATGTGGCTGTTGGTAGTACTGACTGCTGGGCACCCGACCACCCGGCGGGCCGCCGGGACCGCCGTGCGCCGGCTTAGGCTGCTGGTGCTGTGGAGGCCCGTATGCGCCAGCGTTCGGCGGCGATGCTGACGGCAAATGATGCGGCGGCGCACTCGAATAGAATCGTCCCGGGTCGCCGTACGCATCAGTAGGCGGGTATGCATAAGGATTAGCAGCAGCCGGCGGCCTTCCGTAATGCGCTGCGGCTGTCCCTGACATGGATGCCTCGAGCAACAACTCGTAGTCCCTCCGTGCCTTGATGAATTTTTCATTCAGCGCCACAAAGTCATCTGTGGTATATTATCAGCATGCGCTACAACCATCGCCATCGCCAAAAGCTAGCATACCCTTCTTCTGCGAATATTTGCCAATGAGCTCGATAAGCTTCGGTCTAATCTGGAGGGTAGAGTGATACAATGTGGTGATCTCATCGTTGTCTTGGACCGCCGAGTTTCCCTCGCTCGTACTCAGCAAGGCAAGAAGCTTCTCGACATTCTTGATCTGTCCAAACACCTCGGCCTCCGTCTGCGCGTCCTTCTGCAGCTCCTCCGCCGTGGGTTCCGCAAGCTTTTCGACATAGTTTAGCGGAAAGATACCCGTCTGCCCGCGCAACGAGCCCTTCCACCAGTCTTTGTAGACGCTCTCCAGCACGGCGATGATATCACCCTTCCGGAATGCCAATTCCGTCGACTCCGACGGAACAAAGTCGTAAAGCGCGCGAACCCTTGACACCGTTGCCGCAGTAGTGTGTGTAACCGGCGCCGGTTGCGGTGACACAGCCGCCGCCGCAGCAGGCTGAGAATTGCTTGCCCCAGGTTGTCCCGTGGTCGGGGCCGGAGACTTGCTTCCTGCTTGCGCTGCTTGAACATTCGCCTTCTCTTTCAGCGAGATCTCAAGAGCTAGTTGCAGTTCTTCCTCCTCCTTCCGTCGGTCCACGGCCGTGATCTCTCGCTTCGTAGGTTTCGATGGAGGGTGAATATTCGGATCTGCTCAATCTTCTCATTAGTATCTTTATCGCTCATTTTACCATATCACCGAGGAACAACGTACTCGCTGACTTCAACCGATTGTACGACTGTTCCATGATGCCCAATCCGGGATCGTTCTTGAAGATTTCCGTCCACTCGGCCATCTTCTCCAGGATACCCGACTTAACAGCCTGATGGGTGTTCCTATCGCTAGCCAACCTCAGCAGCGCATCGGTAAACGCGCGCGACGCCAGCTCCCTATGCATTGCGGGTCCGCAGTTCTGCGTGAATCCGTTCGCGAGTTCAAGGGTATACAGCAGAACGTTGGCGTTGCGGTGCGCGAGTCGCTTAATTAACGCTGCTACGGCATCCTTCGGTCCGTTCTCGCCGGCCGCGTTCACTTTCTCCCACGCATCCATCATGAACTCCCAGTTCTCGGAGGTGAGGTTTTCGTCGGTCGCCTTGGCTGCACGCGCGGGTCATTAGCTCAAGGAGCGGACCGGCATGCGGAGGAAAAGGCAGACATGCCGACGACATCATCAAAAGCATTTGTTTGGTTTCGGAACATTGTTTTGGGGCTTCTATCCGAATACTGGTATCTGTATCCGTTGTCCAGCTACCGGTCCTGTGACTGCTGCCTTGTAGTCTTCGGAGTGCGTAACGACGAGTGGTAGCGATGCTGTCGGCGGTGGAGATGGGAGTTTTGTGGAGTGGGTGCAGCGTCGGCGGTTGAGGTTGAGGTTAAGTTGGCAGGATCGATGAGGGTCGCGGTGCGTTGGAATGGAATGGGATGGGGATGGGAGGGGTGGGGCTGCGTAATGGTGTTGACGTGCCCGAGCTGCAAACCCACGTATGTACTTTTGTACTTGGAGCTGGTCGGCCGTCCGCGCCACGGTTGAAAGCAGGCTTGTGGGAGGCGCAGTCATGTCAGCCGCCACTGCCTGGAATGGAAATGTGGCGAGTGCTGCGCGTCTGTTAGAATTGTCACCGAGAAAATTGTAAATTCAACAGAACTCCGAATCCATTGCTTCCTATCATTATGCCAATTCCCCACAAGCAAAACCGAATTCGATCCCAGGCGGCATACGTACTCAAGGCATGACCTTCGTGCTCTACGTATGTATCTACCGGATTATCTCGGATACAAGTCCTTTTTTAAATGTGATTAGTGCTGAGACAGTGGCGCTTAGTCACAATCTGTGCGCAAAAACTCCCTCAAAATATGGAGATGTATGTAGTACTACATACACCCTGCTCCGGCCTCCTCTCCAACAGAACTCCACACCATCATCATCTTCGGTATCGCTGATACTATAGTAGGGAACAACTCTGCAATTACATACTGTCTGCGTACTCCTTCGAGTCCTCTTACTTCTTCTAACCAACACTGGTGCAACAGGCAACTTCCCATAACGTCCGCCAAGGCTTTAGTTCGAACCACTTCTTTCGTACAAGTCCTGCCTTCCTTCCGTCTACGTATTGGCGAGCGGTTGCCCTAGGGCGTTTTCAAGCTTCGGCCAACGTCCGCAAGATGGGTCGGTGTCTCTTCCATAAAGGCTTCATCAAAAGTAATGTTTCCCTCCTGCTGCTGCCATCCACACAAATGTCGTGTGCCCTTCATGTTGTAATGCTTGCATACACCACCATAGCCCTTGGAGCTCGTATGTAGGCCACCTTTTCCATCATCTGCTCTGCCATCTGTCGCATATCGCATATGACAGGACCCCCAATTGAATACATTCGTAAATCCCTCCCCCCCCCCCCCTCTCTCTCTCTCGGGTGTATCTGGAGGAAGAAACTTGCGCGAGAGGTCTGGTGGCGTGTCTCTTCGGGCCGGACTTCGATTTCGGTTTGTGAGGTGATAGAGGTGGACGGACAACCAACTTGATGTTATCGTCTTCGTCTTCGTCTTCGTCTAGAGCTTCGCCGGTAGGCTATCGAACTGCAACGTAAGAAGCAGAGCTTTAAATTGCAAGGCCCCTGTGTTAGGCGCGTTCGGCATAGTGAAATCGACTGTGATTCTGTTGATCTGACCTTTGATTCTCACGATGCTGCTCGGCTCAGAGCGCCAGTTCTAATCAGGTGACGTTCTATCGCCGCTGCCCCGCTAACCCTAAACGCACTAGCGCATGCAAACACCACGCTAAACCAAATCAACAAAAGGACTTTTTACGGATGGCCTTCGTACGTACATAGATATTGAAAGAATGATCCCCCATGAACCAATCAAACAACTCAACAGAATAAAAAGCCAAATCGTCGTCATAACTCTGCACACACTCTCCCTCCTAGCCCTTCTGTTCTCAGTTCTCATAAATCACTGTTATAAAAACCACAGGCCCAAACCGGATGCACACGAGTATCTATATCAATCATCAAAAAGTATGATCTTCCATGAACCCATCAATCAACTCAACAGAATAAAAAGCCAAATCATCATAACTCTGCACAAACTCTCCCCCCAGCCCCTCTGCTCTCATAAACCACTGCCAGAAAAAACACAGCCCCAAAACAGATGCACACGAGTATCTATATCAATCATCAAATCCCGATTTCCAGTCCCTGTCCGTAGGTAAATAGCAAAAAGATAAATCAAAGTTTACGCCAGACAGATCGCACGAATTTCAACAGAAAAATGCCGAGACATGAATTGCGGACGACTATCTCTGTCGTTCCTGGGCTCGCGCCTCTCTTGCCGCCCGTACCAGTGGTGCAAGGCTCGAGAGTGGATCTGCGGTTTTCAGGAATTTGTGCTATCAACCCTCTTAGTTAACCTTTGCGACACGGGATAGACGTCAAACTCACCTGCAGTAACTCCCCAGCCGACGCCCTCTTATCCGGACTAACTTCGAGCGCCAGGTGCAGGAAATCTTTCAAGTCGTAGCTCAACAGCTCGGGTTCCTTCAGCTCGGGTGTCCCATTGGTGGCGATGAGAAATAGAGCGCGAAGAGGTGATTCGGTGAGATACGGTGGTTCTCCTTCGATCATCTCGATCGCCATGATGCCCAAACTCCAGATGTCGACTTTCCGTCCGTATTCCTTGCGCGTGACCACCTCCGGTGCCATCCAGTACGGTGTTCCGACCATTGTCGTGCGCTTCATCATGGCCTCATTGATTTGCGCGCAGAACCCAAAATCGGCTGAGAGAGAGGGGGAGGGGTTAGACAACCGTTCGTGGGAGTGAAGGTGTTTTAGGGGGGGAAGACCCACTCAGTTTGATGTTGCCATCTAGCGACAGCAGAATATTGTCCGATTTGATGTCACGGTGAATGACACCCTTCGAGTGCAGGTGCTGTAGCCCTTGCAGCGTCTGATTTGCGTCAGTTCGCGTCCCCAATTCGTTCGTCGGTACCACCCTCAAAAAAAAAACATACCTCTCGACAAACCGCAGCTATCTGTTCCTCGCTCATCACATTGTAGGTCACCACATCCGTCAAACTGCCTCCTTCCATGTACTCCATCACCACCCAGAGATCCCCCCGATGCAGGAAGCTGTCCATGAAGTTGACGATATTCCTGTGCTTGCTGTCCTTCATGACCAAGATCTCATTGATGATCAGATCCTTCTTCGGCTGCTGCTCTAAGTTCATCTGTTTGATCGCAACCGACTGGTTGGTGCCAACTCGGTACGCCGTGTACACACCTCCGGACGCACCCTGCCCGATCTTGTTCAAGCTCCGGTAGAGTTTTGTGGGATCAGCGTCGGTGCAGATCGTGTTGAGCCTGGAAACGATGTCGAAGTCCTTCACAACCTTCGGTTTCGGCCGCCTTTGCGGCACGGGTCCAACCCCACCTTGCCCCTGCACCTGAAGTTGTTGTAACTGCGCGATCTGAGCAGCTTGGGCCTGTGCGAGCTGTGCCTGAGCGATCTTCTCCGACAACGGAGGCGATGATGCCCGATCGGGTTCACTCTGAAAAGGCGCAGGAATGAAGTACGACGGCTGCACCTGGGGTTGGTATGGTGCGCTGTAGTTGTCCAGCGGTTGATGTTGAGGCTCGACGGGCTCTTGATGTCTTGCCGCCTGGGACACCTGACGAATTCGCGAGCGCTGCTGTAGAGGCGGCGTCGACACGTACTCTGGCTCCGGAGGTTGGTACGTATGCTGCGACAGGGGTTCGATCGGTGTGGCCGGCTTGGGAACCGGAGGCGCGGGCCTCTGGGCGACGAGCGCGGGTATCCGGCCCGATTCCTGTGGGGGTGATGCCGGTGGTCGCGGCGCGGGGCGGCTTGGGACGTACGGATTTCGGTCGCTCCGGAACGATGGGGATTTGGTCGGCACCGGCGGTGGAGCTCGCGGGTTCTCGAAGCTGGCTTCGTGGTTTCGCGGGAACAGCGGGCTCAACGGTGGACTCATCAGCGTCGGAGCGCTAACAAGAGGCGACGATCCGCCCAGGGTGGGGGTGGTGAGCGGCGTGCCGTCGGACTGCTGCGGGATCTTCTTCCACACGCCGTCATCGCTAACGTTCACATCGTTGTAGAAGGCGACGATATCCATCACCGCCTGCGGGTTCTGTTCCTGCTCGTTCCTCGAGATTCCGCTTTCCTGCAACATGCGCTGCCACTCCTTCGGTAGACCCTGCAGCACAAGACGATTGAATTCGTGTTAGTTCCCTTTGCTCGAGTAACGCACGCCGCTTGTGTTCCGAAAGCGGGATCGGGCGATCGGGGGGGGGGGGAGAAAAAAAGCGGGGCTGTACCGTGAACTCTCCGGTGACAAAGTTGAACCCAACATGCGTCAGATGAACTGGGTTCGACGGTCCCGAGATCTCGACTCTCTTCGGTGACCCCAAAACACTGTTCATAAACTTGGAGAATCCACCCTTCTTAGCCGCACTCGAGGGTTTAGCTTCGTCGGAATTTCTCTTCGAGCTCGGAGCTCCCAGGCCGAGCGCCACCTTCGCCTTGGTTCCGCGCTCGCCAGCCGTGAAGCTGTTGGACTGCCGCAGCTGCGGACGTGTCGTTGTGGCGGCCATGTCGTGCTGGTGTTGGATCTGTTGGAGGTGGTCGACTGGCCGGCGGGACAGGGTGTGCCGGTCGCTGTTGCTGTTGCTGCCACTCTGGGGCCCGTAGTAGGACGGCGACTCGACGACGGTCTCGACTTCGGATAGCCGCCCAGAGATGGGTCTCGGGCTGTAAGCGCCGTAGCTGGTGAACTGCGGGGAGTAATAGCCACCGTTCGCCGAGAGGTATCCGTCCTGCTGCAGCAGAGGCGATGAAGTGGGTTGCTGGTACTGCGGCTGCTGGTCCAGAGAAGAGGAGGAGGAGGAAAACAGCGTTGGGGGATTGGGCGAGGTGGGAGTCCTTTGATGTCCGGCAGCACCGAGGCTCCTCCCATGCGCGGATCGATCGCGAGGGTAGACGGGGGCAGACGGTGTTCGCTGTATGGAGCCGGATGACCGAGAAGTGGGAGAATAGAAGGCATTCCCTGGTGATACAAGCTGCGGCGACACACCGCCGGCAGCAGCACCACTGCCACCATCACCCGAGCGGGAGAACGAAGCAAGGAATGGAGGGTTCTTTGTGAGGCGCCTTCCGTGAGAGGGTTTCTCAGAGGAGCGTGACGAAGGGCCAGCCGAGTCCATAACTTCGGCACTAATATGCAACTTTTTGCTTGTGGTTGCTCTGGCCGCTTGCTTGCTTGTGCTTGAGGTCGAGTTTGATTTGGACTAAGTAGGTGACTGAGGGCGGGGGGGGGGGGGGGGGGGGGGGGGTAATTTGATTTTTTTTTTTTTTTTTT
>Ga0307508_10002115_pt1 | contig 21310 bp, 17 predicted proteins | sample 9_EM_MG_FD_203089 | JGI IMG/M metagenome (GOLD analysis project Ga0307508, IMG submission 203089) | Populus trichocarpa ectomycorrhiza microbial communities from riparian zone in the Pacific Northwest, United States - 9_EM | ecosystem: Host-associated > Plants > Roots > Unclassified | place...
AAGGCTATAGGTAAATACCATCAAGGCCGTCGCCTTCTTTTTTAATATATTCCCCCCCCCCACACTCTTACAGAGTTATATATAAATCTTTTTAAAATTTATATATAAATCAATTTCCCCCCCCCCCTCCCCGTATCCACAGGGGAGGGGGGGGGGGGGACGTGTGGGGGGGGTACAAAATGAGCTTTCCCCATTGTGTGGGGAAAGCGTCGGTGCGCTGCGCGCGCCGCGTTTTTAATATATTATAGACATATAATATGTTAAAAACGTAGAAACACGGAGTGTTTCCCCGCGCCCCCCCCCCCCCCGGGCTATTACTAAATATTTTCAATATAAACAAACAAGGCGTACCGCAGCCGTGGAGGTATAAAAAAAAATTCAGGATCATAGGAGGGTGGAGTGGTGGCCCTAAATTATATATATTAAATAAAATAAAAGACACCAGTTATTTAGCGTTGCTATTAATTGGTCAAGGAAACAATATTCTATCCTTACAGACTCTCCCATCACCCCAAGGGAGCCTCTCCCCCACGCTCCCAGCGGGTTGGTATATCTCCCCGCATGCTGCATAATTCCATCCCCCCCGCCCCCACCCCCACAACCCACAGGTTGTGGGCTGGAGGGACGGGGGGATTTGTGCGGGGAGATATACAACCCGCGACTCCGGGGAGGGGGGGAACCAGAAATGAATGAGACAATTTTTCCTTGAATGAAAGTATAAGATGAAAAAATCCAAAAAACTATCATATCGCCCCCTGCAAGCTTGCAGGGGGCGACGAAAAAACAAATAATATGTAGAGGGTTAAACCACTTATGGCTGGAAATGTCCACCTTACACAAGGGTGTTGCTCCGTCCAAATTATTCTGCTGTAGTGACGGCTCCGCAGCCCCAGTCGTTTACGACCTCAGGGGCTAAAAATGATCAACTACATCCTTTATTTGTAACTGGGTTATCCGATGCGGTTGTTTTCATATTAGTATTACAAAAAACAGAGCTGTAAAACAGGTTGGCAAGTCAAAGTTTGTTTTTCTATTGGTCTCGATAAAAGAGATCGCGCCTTGCTAAGCCAAATACAGAGCCATTTTGGTGGTGTAGGTGAAATCAATAAATATACAAAAAATGCCTATCAGTATAGAGTAATCTCTCTCCTTCCCCCCCCCCCCCGCAAGCTTGCGGGGGGAGACAGGATTTAATTAATGTGATAATTCCACATTTTATAAAATATCCGTTAAATACACAAAAACGTGCAGATTTTGAGCTATTGCTAATGGTTGTAGAATTAATGATTCAAAAAAAACATGTAACTCTTGAGGGTTTACAGCAGATTATAAATATTAAAGCGTCAATGAATTTAGGCTTGTCTGATGCATTAAAGTCTGCTTTCCCTAATTTTATACAGGTTGAGAGACCGAAGGTTGAGTTAATAGAAAGACCCGATCCTAATTGATTAGCAGGGTTTATTGAGGGTGAAGCTTGTTTTTATGTAAAGATTACCAAGAAAAAACGCCTTCAAAACTGGACCGTTGAATTTCATTTTATTTTAGTGCAACATCGATTCCCCCCCCCCTATTTCGAATAAATATATATATATATATTTATACGTTTTATATTTTATATATAAAACTATTTCTCTTTTTCTCATATGATGAATGATATGAGAAATAGGGGGACCCGCTGGGAGCGGGATATTTATTTAATGAATAGTATTTATAATTATTTTAATTGTGGTAAGTTATATGAAAAATCTATAGCTCGTTACGCTGTACATAAAATAACGGACATTAATGAAAAGATAATACCATACCTTAAAGAATACCCTTTTCAAGGGTCAAAAGCATTGGATTTTTAGAATTTTATGAAAATAGCGGAATTAATGGAGAGAAAGGCTCATTTAACTGAATCAGGCTTAAAGCAAATTATAGAAATTAAAAAGGGAATGGGTTTTGAAAAATCAGAAATTAGTTAATAAGTGTGGTTTTCAAATTAAGTCCGCCTTTAAGTTTAGCTATATTAGCAGAAACTAGACAATATTCAACATTGTCTCAGAAAACTTGAAGAAAAAGGAGTGATTGTCACGTAGGAAAAATAAGTCTTTTGACAAAGTAACAATGCTCCTTTCTCTCCCCGGGGTCCCCTACGGGGGGGGAGAGACAGGAATAGATTGTAAATAAATCAATACAAGTCTGAGTGAAAAAAAGTTAGGATTATAGCGGGGCGCAGTAAACTAAAAAAAAAGAATATTTGTGCGTACGCCTTACTTCGGCCTCCTTTTCCAACCCCCACCCCACACATGTGTGGGGTGGGGGGGTGGAAGAGGCCGATGTTTTTTGTTTTTAAATAAATATATATATATATTTATTAGTTTTGTGCGTACGCCTTAATTTAAAAAATATTTAAGTCGCGCGCGCAGCGCGCGAAGTTACCCCGACATAATTATAAGTTTAAAGAATATAGTTTTCCCCTTTAGTCCCCCCTCCCCTCCCCTCCCCTCCCCTCCCCTCCCCTCCCCTCCCCTCCGGGAGGGGAGGGGAGGGGAGGGGACCCCGGGGAGGAGATAAACAGGAGGAGATAAACTCCTGGGAGGAGGCGCGGCTCCCCCGGCTCCCTCTTTATTGTTTATCTAGTGAGGGGTTACAGGGGGGACGTAAACCTCCTGTCTCCCCATATCATTCATCATATGGGAGAAGAGGGGGGGGGGGGAAAACGTCGCTGGACCTTTCAGCCGCCCTCCGGGTGTGTATTTTACTAGCTTTTATGGTCTTTGGATAGAATATCAAAGTTCTTTTAACCCCACACACATATATATAATAGTCGTGAGATAAATAGACAAAGTTTTATACTCTCCTTGATCGCACGGAGTTATAACAATGTAGGCTGCCCCTGAGGGGTCCCCCCTACCCCACTCATGATCATTATAATGATTAGTGAGGGGGGGGGCTCTCTATTTATTTCTAAGTTTCCGACGGGATTCTTTAAGGAGAGTTTTAGACTTTCTTTTGGCGACACGAGTGAAAACAGTTAAAATATTATTATTGATAATATCTAGATAATAATACAAGACTGTCAGTAAATAGTTTGTTTTTCTTTTTATTTATTGCAACAGACTGGGTCACTTGTGGGTGTCAATTTATTTGATGCTTAATGTACAGTCGACTGGGATATTTTAAAATGTCTTAGCATAATAGATATCAAAATTCATACAGCTTTTTAGTTCTGTCTCCTCTTTAGTAGTTTAAGGAAGTTAAACTATAAATTTCAAGAAATATATATATATATTTATTTAAAATAGTAGTTTAATGAAGTTAAACTATAAATAATATTAGTAGTTTAACTCCCCCCCTTGCGAAGCTACCCCGGGGGGAGAAAGTGTAAAAAAACTCAGTAAGCACTACTTATAGATATTTCTCTACTACGATTCCCCCCCCCATATTTATATTTATATAAATATGGGGGGGAGCATAAAGATAAGTTAAATTAGTTTTTATTATATAATATATTATATATTATATATTAAAAACGTAGGCCGGGTACAGGGAGAAAATTAACCTTTGACTAAAAGAGAGTAAAGAGTATAAGAGTAAAAGCTTAAATCCTTATAATATCTGGGTTTGCTGATGCAGAATCTTATTTTGTTATTAGCATTCACGAGAGTAAGGATCGAAAAATAGGATGGCGTGCTACGCCCTTTTTTTCAATTGAGTTACACGGTAAAGATGCTGCTTTGCTACAACGTATGTTCTCGTATTTTAAGGTAGGTTTTTTTTTATGATCATGCAGTAAATTTTACATAAAAAAAATGAGTAAGCTCCGCCCTAAAAAGGAAGACGGGTCAACCCGTGTAGTATACTGTGTTAGATCGGCCGCGCACATTTTTTAATATATTAAAAAATTCGCCGCAGAATCCCGGCCTCTTTAGTCCCCGCCTGTTTATCTCCTCGAGGAAACACTCCGTGTTTCTACGTTTTTAACATATTGTATGTCTATAATATATTAAAAACTCATGTATGATGGAGGGGCATTTTTATTTGCCTTTCATTCAAGACCTGTATAGGTCTTGAATGAAAGAAAAGGGAGGGGACCCGCGCCTCCGCCTTTTCCAACCCCCAGCCCACACATGTGTGGGGTGGGGGGTGGAAGATCCGGGGAGAGGACAAGAAGGAAAAAACGGTTTTTTCTGCCTTGTAGAAAATGGCAAAAACGAAGAAAAAAAATCAAATATATATATATATATATATTTGGATTAAGACGGCTACGTCTCCACCGCACCGCGGGGAGACGGCTTAGTCTGCCATAGGGTGACGGGTGCGTCTCCTCCGCTCCGCGGGGAGACGGCCTACGTTTTTAATATATAATATATAATATATTATATAATAAAAACTAAAAAAAAAAGGAACTGGCCTCCGGCCAAATTATTTTTGTCTTAAAGTTATAAGGTTATTAAAGAAAATGTATATAATTAATGTATTTGTCGTTATTATTATTTATAATCGGTGTATTGGGTTTTGTTTTAAATAGAAGAAATCTAATTTTAATGCTTATCTCAATAGAGATAATGTTATTAGCTATAACATATTTAATATTGGTAAGTTCAGTTAGCTTTGATGATATATTAGGACAGGTGCGCTGTTTAATGTGTTTTTGAAGTTCGGGGATTATAGACCCTAAGAGCGGTTCACGATGCTCTTTAAACCTTCTGGCTTATCTGTCGACGAAAGAAGACAGGGAGTGTAGCATGCCAGAGAATCATCTTTTACAGGTAGCAAGTTATTTTGTAGAAAGATGAGAGGTAAATGTCACATATGTTTCTTACTCAATAAATTTCCAGGGGTTAAATATTACCGAGGTGGTATGTCTTGCACTAACACTAACCATACTGCTAGTTATGATGTCTGTCCGCGTAGCTAGAGTGAATCAGTATGGCCTATCCACATATAGAGGATTTAAATTTATAGAAGCTAAGTGTGAACGAAAACTTTGAACATGGAACTCAGGAATACCTAAAGGGAGAAATCCCCATGGTATCGGATCCGTAGTAGTAGGTCGTGTAATAAATATAATTTCTTCAATTTCTTCTTACCTGGCTGTTCTGCAAGCATATTATTTTGCTGCTAAGTGGCAGGTAATATTAGCAGCAACGGCAACGGCAAATTTTGTTTTATACTATAACCAAAAGCTCGTGACAAGGTTCTTTTCGATAACTTTTATAGTGATCTATAAAGCCAAAATTAATGGATTTTTGAGAAGGGGAGATAATATTAAACACATACACACCAAAGTACGGAAGTCCAATGATTCTTCTAAATTCGCGGACCGCGTCGTTCGGGAATCCCTTGAGGAGATGCTGTTATTTGATAATGCCGGAAGATGTATAAATGCAATGAAGTTAGTTAGCAAAAAAATGATATTAAAGAATGCTTATTTTAAAATCAAGTCTGACTTTAGTAAAAATTCGGGGGTTAATAAAGCTATATTTGATGCAATCTCTGAGGAGTGATTTGAAGAAACATCGAATAACTTAGGGAAAGAGCGATTTAAATTCAAACCTATTAGAAGAGTATTTATACCTAATGTTACGGGAAAAAGGATACCTATGGCTATAGGCTCTCTACAGGATATGGTCGTTCAAGAAGCTATGAGAAATGTGTTGAAGGCGGTTTTGGAGAAAAAGTTTCTCGACTGTTCTTATGGTTACAGACTAGGAAGAGGGTGTCACTCAGCTTTAGCTCAAATTAGAAATTGGGAGGGAGTCAAATGGTTTGTTAAAGGAGAAATAAAGGAGTTTTTTGGCAGTATTGATTACAAAATATTAGAAAAGCTTCTTAGAAGACACTTTAATGATGAGAGGTTTATCCATCTTTATTGAAAATTGGTTAGAGCCGGGTATGTGTCTGCTTCGCATATGATATCTGACCTTAATATACCCTTGCATCTTGAAAGTGGTAAAGTAAGCCCCATCTTATCTAATCTAGTTCTTCATGAACTAGACTGTTTTATTAATAAATTAATAACTGAAACAATGGCCATAGATACTAGAGGAGCCTTTGTTGTTAAACAATACTATGTGAGATACGGTGATGAGTGGTTGATCGGATGGAGTTGTTTGCAACCACAGGCTGTTCAAATTAAATCCAAAATTAAGGAATTCTTGAATAATGAATTATTACTTGAATTGTCGGAGGAGAAAATTCTGATAACGAAGGCAGAAACTTCTAAAGTTAAATTCCTAGAGACCGAACTGAGTTCAGTTTCGAGTGTACGAGGGGGAATCAAGCACTATCGTGATATTAGAGGAGACCAAGGTAGTACTCTGGTGCCCCCGATTGTTATGAGGATGGATGCCCCTTATCACTGTTTAATAAATAAACTGATCGACAAGGGTATTGTAAAAATAGGTAGGGTAGCGGGCGGAAATCCTGGGATTGTACCACAACCTATTCTTAACTTTTCAAACCTACCGATTAATGAAATTATTCTTAGATATAGGGTTATTTTAAACGAAGTGTTTAACTATTATTCATTTGTCGACAACCGACCAAGATTGATTGTTGTGTATTGGATACTACGTAAAAGCCTAGCGAAGACCCTAGCCACTAAGCTGAGATTGAAATCTTCCAGACAAGTCTACCTCAAGTTTGGTATCAATATCAAGTATAAAATTCCCAATACTGGTGTTAGCATAGACTTCGCAAGGCCCTCACTTGCTGTTAGCCCTAAGAATTTTATAGAGACAACGGTCTTTAAATCCCCTCTAGGGAGATTAGGAACGATGAATGCTAAACGTAATGAATTCGAAAAACAGAGGACATATTCAACTGTAGCAGGCTCTTCAAATAAAAAAGTTCACCCTTATTTTATTACTGGTTTTACGGATGGGGAGGGTTGTTTTTCAATAAGTATTATTCAAGATGGTAAAACCAACACTGGTTGATATGTACGATTTAGTTTCAGCATTGGTTTACATGAAAAGGATAAAGCACTCTTGGAAACGATTAAAGCGTATTTTGGAGTTGGTGGTATAACAAAGATGGGAGGTTTACTCGCATATCGAGTAACTTCTCCTAAAGATTTGTCAATAATCCTAGATCATTTTGATAAATACCCATTGATAACACAAAAAAGAGCTGATTTTTTATTATTTAAACAAGTAATTGAAAAAATTAATCGCAAAGAACATCTTAAAATGGAGGGGTTAAAAGAAATAGTAGCAATTAAAGCAGCGATTAATTGAGGATTATCAAAAGAATTAAAAGCAACTTTCCCAGATGTTATTCCCGTTTCAAGAGTCGTAATATTAGATCAAGAAATCGTAGATCCGAATTGAATAGCTGGATTTGTAGATGCCTTTCGTCTTCGCATTCATTTTACTTCGCATTCATTTTTCTTCAGTTTATATAGAGTAAAGACATGAACCCTTTACTCACTATTAGCGGTATTTATATGATTTTACCATGGTTCATATACTTGTCGAGTAAGCAAACCTTTTTTTTGACTTTATATTGTACTTTAATAATTAAAAATGGCGCAAGTCGGGGCAAATATGCCCTTGCTTAAATTCTTTTTTTTTTACATTTGGCTCCCTACCCACTTCTAGGCAGGGACCAACCAAAAATCTCCGGGGTACTCTGTACCTAGACAAGTATTATTTAGGGTTGTAAAAATCCGATGAATAGAGTATAGGCCGAGCTTACTGACACTCTTGAAGCGAAAATATCTTACTTTGGAGACGAGCTCCCACAAAGGCCCAAGTCGATAATTTTATGCTGAAAGAATTCCACTAGTCCCCCCCCCCCGGCGGTAGAATTGGGGCCTTGCTCCACGAGGTGCGGGGACAAGCCCGCCCCCTGCGGGCTAGTATGAGATACTAACTTATTGCATTAGTTACATTTATTTAAGTATTAATCAAAGACAAATTGGGTGCATATATCATTGGATGGAGAGCCGTATGCATTGAAAGGTGCACGTACGGTTCGGAGGGGAGTTGTTAGAATTTAAGGAACATAAAATGTTGATATTATTTCTGTTACTCTTGTCTGAGTCTAATAGAATGGTATACACATTTTGTATCTATGTTCTTACTTCTTACCCTACACATATGCTATATATATAATATCAATAGCTGGAGCAGAAACAGCTATTGGTTTAGGTATTTTTGTAGCTTTTTATAGACTCAGAGGGACTGTTGAAATAGATAGTCCTGAAGAGTCGCTACCCCACGTTTCACATATGAAAAATGTAAAAAGTATAGGGACTAGAAGATATTCTACACTATCTAGTTCTAGGGGTCATTTAAGCCCTTGATTTGTTACTGGTCTACTAGATGCTGAAGGTACATTTGTTGTTACAATTTTTCAGGCTCCCAATACTGGGCCTCCGGCCCAGTCCAGGCTCGGGTTCAAATCAAATTGCACATTTCAGATACACCTTTAATAGAATCAGTAAGAAAATATTTTGGCAATATCGGTTATATCACTATCTCCACTGTAAGAAACACTGTCGAGTTTAGAGTTAGCACTATAAAAGATATTGTTAACGTTATTATACCTCATTTTGACAAGTATCCTTTAATTACTAAGAAGGCATCTGATTATCTGTTATTTAAACAAATTGTTTTATACATAGTCGATAAAAAGCATCTTACTTCTGAAGGATTACAGGCTATTGTTAATTTAAGAGCCTCTCTTAACTGAGGTTTAACTGATTCTTTAAAAAAAGCATTCCCTTTAACTATTGCAGCAGTAAAGCCGTCAATAGACAACAAAATTGATGATAAAGTATCCCCTGAATGATTGGCAGGATTTACTACAGGAGAGGCTTGTTTCTTTATTGCTGTTCAAAAATCTGTGACTAAAAGTGGTATGTCAGTTAGCCCGCGTTTCTCTATCGGTCAGGATATTAGAGACACAAAACTAATGGGTTGCCTGGTTAAATACTTTGGTTGTGGATATGTTGCTGAATATAAGCGTTCAATTTGTGAATATATTGTTACTAGAACTCAAGATATAGTAGACAAAATTCTACCTTTTTATGATAAACATCTCATTAGAGGGTCTAAATCTTTAGACTATCTTGACTTCAAGGAAGCAGTTGAAATCATTAAAAACAAAGGACACTTGGATTCAGACGGTATAGGACTAAAAAGAGTTTTACAAATTAAGGGTTCAGGGCACGTCAGCGGTGTCCTGATGAGCCCCGCACTGCCAAACTCTGGGGAACTCCTAAAGCTTACAGTACCAAACTAGATATGCAAAGTTATCTAGCGGCGAAATTAATCGTTTCGAGTTTATGGATTTTTTTAATTCATATAAGGTAACAAGCTGTAAGATAGACGAAAGTAAAATGGACAATCGCAGATCTAACCTCACTGAAAGAGTGGGAAAAGAGTAACGAGTAGACGGTAGTGGAAAGAGAAAACGAAGGGGCCCCTTTTAAAGGGAGTGTGGCTCTAGATCGGGTACCTTATGATAACTGATCGCAGACTCTAAGTCTTTATCCCTTTCTCTTTTAAGGTGTACTCTAAGTTGCGTCGAAAGGCGTGTAACGTTCAGCTAACGAGATTACATGGTAACAGTGTGATTTCAATAACTGATTAAAGGTGTTCGCCACGTTAATTAAATTGATCAGAGCCAGCTGTACCTGTTAAATGGTGAAGGCTTCTGTACTCGGGCATGAATAAATCTAGAAACTACAAATTAGCAAAAAGAGGAACTGTGGAGATAGAAGATATAGATTAATGTATTTAGCTCTTCTACGAAGGATCGATAGATTCAGGTTTAGCCCGCTCTACTCCAGGTTTCTCATCTTCTACCCCATCTCGTGATATAAGAAATAAACAGAGGGTTCCTAAAAAGTTATTACATTCTAATGCAAACGGTAAAGGTTATTACTACACTGGATTTTTCGATGCTGAAGGGTGCTTTAGAGTTAAAATTGTTCGGAATAAAAAATATTACTCCGCAACAGGTTGGCATATTCATCCAAACTTTTCAATAGTGGCGGGGTTAACTGACCTATTAAAAAATGCTTTCCCCCTGTTGCGGAGTAATATTGTGCCAATTCCACGTCCTTCAGTAGAGTTTAAAGGAATTCCTGATCCCCACTGGCTTGCAGGTTTCGTGGATGGGGAAGGGTGTTTCTTTGTAAGTGTTTTAAAATCCAGAAGTTGTAAATTAGGTACTTCAGTTTCATTGGAATTTAACATAACTCAACATTGCCGCGATGAGGCGTTAATGAAGGGCCTTATAAATTTCTTCGGTTGTGGTAGAATAAAATCAGATTCTCGTTCCCCAAGCTTATACTTCGTCGTTACAAAATTTACAGACATCATAACAAAAATTCTACCGTTCTTTGACAAGTATTCACTACAAAGTGTAAAATGTTTAGACTACGCTGATTTCTGCAAAGTTGCAGAAATAATGAAAGTTAAAGGGCATTTAACACCTAAAGGTTTAGAACAAGTCCGTGATATAAAAGCCGGAATGAACAATGGTAGAATTTTTTTAAACAAATATGGACTAAGAGGAACGGAAAAATTTGTAAGAAAAAAAATGTATTTAGCACTTATTTTATTACCTTTATTAGGATCTATCGCTTCTGGGCTTTTCGGACGTAAACTAGGAGTTACAGGTTCACAATTGATTACTACTAGTTTAGTAATTATAACAACATTTTTAGCTATAATTGCTTACTTAGAAGTAGGTTTAAATAGTATACCAGTATCTATCCAGTTATTTAAATGAATAGATTCTGAATCATTAATTGTATATTGAGGTTTCCATTTTGATTCCTTAACAGTTTATTTTGAAGTTATCTCTTTATGAGAGGTAGAAGCTGTGTTGGTTTGAATCCAACTGTATAAGTTGATATTTATTCAAAATTTAAAAGTAGTTAACCCTTTGCTATATAAAGCCAAAGGGTGATTCTTTTCGTCATGTATTAAAACCTCCCTTTTTCCAAGCCATAAGAGTGCGGGCTTGGTTTACTCCGAGGGGGGGTCTACTGCATATAAGACAATTTCTTCTTCGACCCAAATAAGAAAATATACTAGTCTTCCATTAAAAGATGTCAATCTAAATGGAACTACCCTAAGTAGTACTCTGGACTCTAACTTCCTTCAATGATTTGTGGGTTTCACTGATGCTGAAGGTAATTTCTTTATTATTAGTAATCCTGGAAAGAATAAAAAGATTACTTCTAGCTTTTCATTTATGTTTAAAATATCTTTACACAAAGATGATGAAATGGTTTTAAGATATATTAATGATAAACTAGGGGTAGGAGGTGTGCGTTTATATAAAGACGAATGTATTTTTAGTGTAACTGATAGAAAAGGGGTGGCTTCATTAATAGATATTTTTGATAAGTATAATTTAAATACTACTAAGTATTTAGACTATTTAGATTTTAAAGAAGCATTTCTTTTTTTCATAAATAGAAGTAAAGATTTAAACCCAGAATTGGTTAATTCTAAAGTATTAAGTTTAAAAAATAAAATGAATACTAATCGTATTCATTTTGAAAGACCTATGGGTTCTGAAATAAACATAACCAAAAGTTGACTTCTAGGGTTCATAGAGGGGGATGGGTCATTCTTCTTAAGAAGAGATAACATAGTCCCTACGTTTGCTATCGAGCTTACAGGGGTTCAACTTCCTGTTATGTTAAAAATTAAAGAATTTTTAGAAAATTCTCTAGGTTTTGATCCATATTCTTTATATAAATTAAAAAATTCGTCTATTATAGCTATAAATACAGCAAAAGCTAGAAACAATAGTAAAAGTAGTGTATCTCTTACCATCAAAAACATTAATGTATTAAATAATTATTTTATACCTTTTTTTGATACTAGTAAATTTTTAACCAAAAAAGGTAAAGATTTTAACGATTTTAAAATCATTAGTAAAGCTGTTTTTATAGGGGCCCATAGAAATGAGGGGATAAGATCCTTGATTTTAAATTTATCCAATACCATGAATAATTTTAGATTATCTACCTATAAAGGTATAGTTCAAGTCTTAAGTCTTGAAGAAATTAACCTAATTACTATGGCATTACCTACGATAGAATATCTTTTAGATGGAAGAGTAATAGACAAATTCACAAAAAAATCATTACCTAGGCTAGTTACTAGTGTGTATGAAATACATGATGCGGATGGAAGTATTATTTTAGCTAACTCCTTAACTGAAGCGGCTTCAATAGTAGGGTTATACCCTGATACACTAAGTAAACATTTAGATGTTGAAGTATGTAGTTCAGAAGGTATGTTTGTAGATATTAAGAATAAAAAAATTAGAAGGGTAAGAGTATTTATTCCCATTTAATAGCTGTTTAGCTGTTTTCTTCTTTTTTTTTATCGCTAGTCCCCCCTCATCACCTCTGCAGCTGCGCAGAGGGAGGAGGGGCCAGAGAGAGGGGGTATGGTACCCTCCGGGGCTATAGGAATCTGTTTTATTATGAATAAATATCGTCATTATATATATTATAATGAATATCCTTTAACGAGCTATATCCTTATATTAATCACTCAATAATATGTACGGACCATATATCTAACCCCCTGCAAGGGGTCAAGGAAAAAGTGTTTAGCTTAGTTAGGATAATAGAGGAATTGGTTAAGATTATAATCGAACAATTCTATACTTATACACAAATGGTGAAAACGGTTAACGAGGATATACTACAAGACCGTCGGCAGTTATAAATGTCGCTACAGACTGGTTCACCGGGGTTAGGCTGAAATGTCTGTCCAAATGTACAGTCGGCCCTTAGAATGAGTGCGATATCATAGGGAGGAATATTTATCGAAAAAAACACTACGCACAGTGGATAGCCTTTCTACAAAAGGTCAAAACTCCTCAGTAGTAAACTACTCTATAGGTCTATTCCTATGTATTGATAGGTGACCTATAGGCAAGATTAACTAGGGTTGTTCTATGCTAATACCTGTTCTAATTGTTTCTTCCTTAGTACACGTATATTCAATCGGTTACATGCAGCACGATCCTCAATATAAAAGATTTGCTGGTGGTTTATTTATTACCTTTAATAAGCTAGTAACAGCCTACAGCTATTGATCGTTGTTTTTAACAAGAAAAGAAATTGATATTAGTTTTTTAGTTAAATTTAGTATAATTCTCTGCTTTCTTGAGGGTATAATTTTGTCCTTCTTCTATTACTGCAAGGTCCGGAGAAGAAAGTTGGGCCTAGGGCAAAATCACCCCTCCCAGGAGGGGGCCGGGGGGGTATTTTACTTCTATGGACCTTTCAGTTATTTTTATTTAATAAAAATACTGTTAAATTTAGTAATACAGCTATTAATAGGCAAACAATTGTTTCATCTGCTTTTGTATGCTGCTTTGGTTATGAAATATTTTATTCAAGGACGAAATTACAGTACTATATCATCGTCGATAGACGAAGATTTCTATGAATGGTTTGTGGATTTACTGATAGTGAAGGATCGTTCATGATTGAACGTAGACTGGATTCCTATCTGTTTAAATTTAAAATTCATTTGCATATTGATGATATAGAGGTGTTGTATTTCATACAAAAAACATTAGGTGTAGGTAAGGTTAGTCCTAATGGGGTTGCTTCAGCTATATTCCGTGTAAGAAAACAGGAAGATGTGGCTAAAATAATCGATATTTTTAGTAAATCAATTTTTTCATCTGTTTTTTATACTACTTCGTTTATGAAATATTTTATTCAATGACGTAATTTCAGCACTACATCTTTACCGAAACTTGATCCTGACTGAATAACAGGGTTCTCCGATGGTGAAGGATGCTTTCTGATTAATATAATAAGAAATCCCAAATTTAAAATGGGTTGATATGTACAACCTTGTTTTTGTATTGTTCTTCATGAAAAAGATCGGACAACCTTAGAACTCATTAAATCTTATTTTTGTGAAGTTGGAAATATTACAAAAAATAGTAAAAACTGTCTACAATATCGAGTAACCTCTCTACAGGATTTAATTAATGTAATCATTCCTCATTTTGATAAGTACCCTCTTGTTACTCAAAAATGGGCTGATTTCGAGTTATTCAAACAAGTTGTCGATCTATTAAATCGTAAAGAACATTTAACAATCGAAGGTTTACAACAAATTGTAAATATTAAAGCGACAATGAATAGAGGCCTTTCAGATGTATTAAAGAAAGCTTTTCCAAAAATTATTACTGTACAGAGACCTTTAGTCTCAGGTGGCCTCTAAAAAATCCAAATTGATTAGCAGGTTTCACGTCTGCCGAAGGCTGTTTTAAGATAATACTAGTAAATTCACGAACTCATCGTTTAGGGATACAAGTTCAATTAATATTTGAAATAGCTCAACATTCGAGAGATGAACAATTAATGAATTCTTTAATTTCTTACTTCGGTTGTGGGAAAGTATATAAAAAATCTAATCAAGCAGCCGTCGTTGTCTACAGAGTTACAAAATTTTCTGATATTACTGAAAAAATCATCCTGTTTTCGATAAATATAAAATCGTTGGAGTAAAATCTCAAGATTATCAAGATTTTCAAAAAGTTGCTGAACTAATGAGGAATGGGGCTCACTTGACTTCTGAAGGAATAAAAGAGATTCGACAAATCAAAATGGGAATGAACAAGGGAAGAAATGAAATTTAAATAATTTCATGTGGTGAAATGTGGATTACTTCATAGTTCAACAAGCAGTTTTTATGGTTACAGAAAAATTCCTTTTGTGATTAAAGAATAAGGTTAAAATTATCTTATAAAGTATTTTTTTTTTATTCATTATAAAGCTTTACTTTTCCATTTAAATTTCTTAATTTTTTAGTGGGCTCCGCCCCTTAAAAGGGGTTTTGAGATTTATACAAGTTCTAAGTTTTAATATAGCTCAGTCTTCTAAGGATTTAGCCTTAATGGAAAAAATTCAAGATTTTTTTAATAATTTAGGGAAAACCGTTAATGGACAGGATTTCAATGATGTAGCTAAACTCCGCTTAAGTCACAATAAAGATATGGCTTATTTAACTATAAATCGTTTAGATTTCATAACAAATGTGCTTATTCCTTTGTTTGATGCTTTGATTTGGCGTACTAAGAAAGAAAAGGATTACAAAGATTGAAAAACTATCTAAACCTTAGAAATTTAGGTTTACATTATACAGCAGAAGGACTTAAAGTAATAAATATTATTATAAGCCAAATGAACAATTGTCGATTATCTAGTTCCCGTAGTAAGGGTATAGCTTCTGTAGACAGGGCGCTTTTACAGATTGAAATAGATAAATTATTAAATGGGCCGTCAAATTTTGAAGAAAGAGAAGATGGTAGAATCTTCATTAAGTCATTAAATAAATATTACTCTGATCGTATAAAGATTAAAGTAGAACTTAAAGATGAGGACGGTAATACTCTTAATACATTTGAATCAATAGCTGATTGTGCAAAATATTTGGGTATAACTTCAATGACTGTTGCCAAAAGAATAAAAACAGGTAAGCCTTTTTACCCCCCCCCAAGCCCCCCAGGGGGGCTTGGGGGGGGGGGGTGAAAAAAAAATTAATTTATGTCAATAAAGTGAAGTAGTGTAAGGTAATACCGTGTGAGCGGATAAAAATGTAGAGGTAGTTAAACCTACCGGGTGGTGGAGGGTTATTTTTTCATCTTTGCACTACTGTTTTAATTTTTTTTATATACAATAGTTAATTAAAAAAAATTAATTATTGTCTTATTTTAATATTACAAAGTCGAGAGTTGTATATAAATATTTTATACAGAAATACAGGTTGTATAATTGGGTTTTCAGGGTATTCGAATATAACCCCCTCATTGGGGTCGCGTTAGGGGAAAACGTGGCTATGGGGATAAACTGTCAAACTCCGGGAAACTCCTAAAGCTTATGGTACCAAACTCTGGCCGAAAGGCCTCAAGTGGCTGAACTAATTACTCAGGTAAGGTAACAAGCTGTAAGATGAGTGAAAACGAAATGGACAACCGCGGATCTAAGTCAGTAATATTTAATAATATTGCTGTAAAAGAGCAACGAGTAGACGGCAGTTGATGTATTAATCGCTTAATGCATTTAAGATGTACTCTAGTGAATTTCGAAAGAAATTCTTGAGCCAAAATCCCATCTAAACAATTCAATATCAAAAATTATTCTACCTTTAACACTACCACTTCAATAAATCCTTGAGTTTTATCTGGTTTAATCGCCGGTGAAGGTTCATTTACTATAATAATAGATAGAAATAAAACCCGAAAGTTTACCACCTCTAGCCAAGGAATAGGAAAAGCAAAATGATTTTTTTTTGAGTGATTATTTGGATTGACGGACGGTGAAGGTTCATTCTATACTAAACGCACATAATAGATAGAAATAAAACCCGTAAGTTTACCACCTCTAGCAAAGGAATAGGAAAAGAAAATGATTTTTGGTGAGTGATTATGTGGATTGCCGGACGGTGAAGGTTCATTCTATATTAAACGCACAGGTGGCTTTACTTTTTCTTTTAGATTTCAAATTTTCTTCATATTGATGACTTAGATATGTTATTATTTATTCAAAAAACTCTTGGATTTGGTAAAATCTCAACTACTAAGGCTCAAGCTTATTTTGATGTTGCTAAACTAAAAGATGTGGCTAGAATTATAGAGATTTTTACTAATTTCCCTTTAAATACACACAAACATTTGAATTTCTTGGACTTTAAAAAAGCTTTTGAGCTTTATATTAATAATACTGCAAAAACTTTAGAGTTAATTCAAGAAATCGAAACCCTTAAAAAGGGGATGAACACTCAAAGATCTAATTTTGAAAATTCAGAATCGAGAAAATTCCGTATTACTCCTAATTGATTGCTAGGTTTCGTAGAAGGTGAAGGTTCGTTCCATATCTTAAAGAAGGATTTTTACCCTAGATTTTCTATAGGTCAGTCTACCAAGGATTTAGCTTTAATGGAAGAGCTAAAAAACTACTTTAACAATTTAGGTAAAAGCCTAAACTTACCTAGCGTCGGGTATGCTGTATATCTTTCCATAAGTAAGGATATTAACATGGTTAGTTTAGCCATCAATCAAAGCGATTTCATAATAAAGGTCTTAATTCCTTTCTTTGACAATCTGACCTGACATAGTAAGAAAGAATTGGATTACCGAGATTGAAAAGCTATATTAAAGATTCGAAATTTAGGTCTACACTATACAGAAAAAGGAGCTAAAGTAATAAATCTTATTTTAAGCCAGATGAATAATAACCGATTATCTTCTAAATCTACTACCCCTGTTATAGACAGGTCTCTTTTACAAGCTGAGATTGATAAATTATTGAAGGAAGGATCAAATTTAGAAGAAAGGGAAGATGGAAGAATTTTCTCAAAGTCTTTAAATAGATATCTTCCTCCAACTAACATAGGAGTAGAACTTAAAGATCAATATGGTTTAGTTATTAATACATTTGCTTCACTTTCTGATTGTGCTAAATATTTAGGAATATCTCGTAGTACAATAGCCAGAAGACTATGAAAAAATGAGCCTCTTTTAGTTAAAGGTAAATTAATATATATAAAGAAAGTGGAAGATAAATAGCCATTAATAGAACTATATAATTTACTTACCTTTCATCTAGCATACACACTACGTACATGCGAAGAAGGGGGGGGGGGGGGTTGGGTTTTTATTGAGGTTGACGTGTTCAATCGAAATTTAAAATAGGTCTACATCTTAAGGATCTTCACTTAATACGCCAAATACAACAATATTTGGATAGTATTGGTTCTATACATCTTGATCATACTCGAAATAGAGTTATTTATTCAATTGATTCAAAGAAAGATTTACAAAAACTTATTATTCATATTGAAAAATATCCTTTATTAACTCCAAAAGCCGCAGATTTTTTATTATTTAAACAAGTAGTAGAACTTATGAGTAATAAAGCTCATTTTACTATTGAAGGTTTAAATCAAATACGTAAATATAAAAGCGTCAATGAATTTAGGTTTATCTGACAAATTAAAATCTGAGTTTGGCGGGTATACTCCCGTGGAAAGACCAGTCATTAATAATGATAACATCCCTGACCCTGCTTGAATTTCAGGTTTTGTCAGTGTGAAGGAAATTTTGATGTTCGTATGCCTCAAGCAAGCAATGCAGTAGGAAGTAGAGTACAATTGAGATTTAGAATAACCCAACACGAAAGAGATTTGAAATTAATGGAGAATATAGTTAAATATTTCGGATCAGGGAAGGTCTACAAATATAATGGTAAGGCAGCTGTTAATTTAACAATAGTTAAATTTTCAGATATTACTGAGATAATAATTCCTTTTTTTAATAAAAATCCTCTGGTTGGTGTAAAACTATATGATTATCTTGATTGATGTAAAATTCATAAATTAATGTATGAAGGGAACCATCATACAATTGAAGGTATTAATTTAATTCGAGAATTAAAATCTGGTTTAAATAGAGGTAGAAATTGGGAGGTCGACTAACCGAGACTGGTAGGTTTACTAGATAGTAGTCGAACATCCGATATTAATTGCAAGGTGAATTTGGCTGTTCTGCATAACCAAAGATTCTTTGCGTATTTAAGTCTGTTCACTTGGTTTATGATATTACTTGTTACTGCAAATAATTTCCTACTAATGTTTGTAGGATGAGAAGGTTTTGAAAAATGCCTTAAATGGTTAATTAATTATTACTATGTGTTTAATGAGTTTTATGGTGGGAATGAAATATTTTGCCCCAGCCACATCCTCAACTTTTTCTTTTTTTTATTCAGTAGCATATGGGGGGATAAAACAAAAAATAAACTTATGATTAATAGTATGTTAAATTTAAAATATAGTAAACAGATAGGCAGAAAGTATTCAACTAATAAATTATCTCCTAAGTATAAAAAAGAATATATATTAACCACTGAATTAAAAAATGCTCTTATTGGTATAATATTGGGTGATGGGTGTTTAGAGAGAAAAGAAAAGCCTACCCATAATACAAGATTAAGAGAAGAGCAAACTTATCCTAAACAAGAAGAATTAATAAAAAATTTACATTTATTATTAATCCCTATAACTAATATGTCTCCTGGTATTTTATCTAGAATTGATAAAAGAACAGGTCTTACTACTCAATCGATATATTTTTGAACAATGACAATGCCTTGCTTAAATTATTTCCATGAACTGTTTTACATAAATAGAGTAAAAAGCATACCTAATAATATTGCTGAGCTCTTAACACCTATTGGGTTAGCTTATTGGATAATGGGGGATGGTGTTTACTATAAAAACAAAGGTGTAGCAATTTGCACTGATTCCTATACTAAAAAGGAAGTAGAGTTACTAGCAAAGGCATTATCGTCTCTATTTGGTTTAATTTGTAGTGTACATGAGCATAGGGATAATCAATATAGAATTTATATAAGCAAAAGGTCATTGGATACACTTAGGAATCTTGTTCACCCTTATATCATTCCGAGTATGTTATACAAAATTGGTTTATAGTTTAATAAGTTTTATTGGTTTTAAGGTACTTTTACTCCTTTCGGCCCCGGCCGGAACTGCGTTTATCTTATTGTCTCCTGTGAGATCTGAATTATTTAACATGAAAGGAATTTTGTTTTTAAATAGATATGCTTTAGGTGAAGTTACTTATCGTGGGGGTGGTGGTGGTATTTTAACTAAACCTTTATACATAAAACACGGTAACCTAAACATATGCCCTAAATGGTTAAGCATGCCTGACTACAGTGTTTTATTAAGTTTTACATTCTTTAAACATGTTTCTAACCAAACAAGATCCTTTTTTTCAAATAAATTAAAGCCCTTCGAAAGAATTGGCCCACATGATTCAGATGTAATATCTTTAATAGTAGGTTCTTTATTAGGTAATACATACCTGGAAAAAAGAAAAACTGGATTAGCTGTTAGAATAATATTTATATATCATCATAATAATGTAGAGTTTTTAATGTGGTTTCATAAATTTTTAGCTGAAAGAGGATATTGTAGTACAAATAAACCTAAATTCTCGAAAATAATAGCTAAAAATAATAAAGTATTGTATACATATCGGTTTAATAGTTATAGTTTCTCTAGTTTTAATTGATTACATGAGATGTTTTACGCCCGCCCATCCTCCTACCCTACAACTTTGCTGTTGGGTGGAGGGACGGAGGGGCTAAATAACCTAAAAATAATACCACGTAATCTAGGAGATTATTTAACGCCATTGGCATTAGCCGTATGGTTCCTTGGTCATGGATTAAAACTAGATAAAGGAGCTAAAATTTCTATTCCCTTTCGGGTTAGTAAAGACGATTTGGAATACTTGTGTGAGATTCTAAAAACTAGGTACAGTCTGGATACAACTATATTATCAGAAGGTAGAAATAAAGGAGCAATTTTATATATTAATAGTTCCTCAATGACTGCTGTTTATAAAATAGTAAACCCACTAAAAGACAGATTAAAGCCTTATCCTTCGATTATGGATCAATGATTTAAGACTTAACAGGTAAATTGCAATTGCTGTATAATATAGGCGTGCTTTGCACGCAGATATAAAACAATTTTAGCGGTTCAGAACAAAAGAACAGAACCGTAGGGGGCCTCCGGGGGGGGGGGGGGTTGATGCCTTAATAGATTAATCCTACCGGCTGTGGCCGGAAATACTTAAAATTAGTCATTTTTCGTTCTTTCGTCCCCCCTCTTTCATTCAAGACCTATACAGGTCTTTAATGAAATACCGGGGGGAAGGGGCTAAAAGTAAGGTTTAGTTAAAAATGGTACGACAGCAGAATAATTATCCACAGGTTGGCCAGTTATTCGACGAAAACCTTAACTCTCATCTGAGGTACGTGAGAGGTTAACTTTGTAATTAAAACCTTTTGTCGAGGTTCTGGATTTTTTGATGCCATGGTCCAAGTTACTTACGGTAGAACGCCATGCCTACAGTCTAGTGTCCGTCGTTAAATTAAGATAGCCCGGAACCTCTGCTTTTATTTATATGATGTTACTGCAATCTGGAAAGGTGCCGCCTAGGATTTGCTCTTTAAATAGAGCTGTTACTAGGAATAGGGTTCTACATACAAAACCTGACCTCTCGATAAGTAATTTTAAGTAAAACCGATAAACTATCTTTATTTGCGTTGACGGGAGTAAGAGGATACAGCATACGAAATGAAGGGAATAGACTAATCATAGAGAAAGATAGAAAAATTATTGGCGTACGCAGCAAAATTTTACCCCCCCCAAGCCCCCCAGGGGCTTGGGGGGGGGGGGGGGGGGAAAAAAATGGATAATAGACAATGATTATAATTTAA
>Ga0307508_10002116_pt1 | contig 21305 bp, 12 predicted proteins | sample 9_EM_MG_FD_203089 | JGI IMG/M metagenome (GOLD analysis project Ga0307508, IMG submission 203089) | Populus trichocarpa ectomycorrhiza microbial communities from riparian zone in the Pacific Northwest, United States - 9_EM | ecosystem: Host-associated > Plants > Roots > Unclassified | place...
ACCCACCCGGACACGCCGAGAGAGAGAGAGATATATATATATAGAGCGCGCGAGAGAAAAGTAACAACGATGCAGATGCACGCATGGCTCTCATGCGCAGCATTGCTCGGTGACGCCGAATGTGTTGATAGCAGCCATCTACAAATGTAGGGAAAAAATGTGACGATTCCCTGCCTCACCCACCACCGTGCGTTGTAGAGTATGTATGTATATCTGTCTCGATGTATTCACGTACATATGTACATATGTACATCATACTCACCCGGCGCAGACCGCTGAATAACTTCTGTGCATAGCGGTGGCCAGGCCGGATTGCACCCGGTGCTAGAGTAACTACATAACGTAAGAAGTATCTACTCTACATATGTTGCACTACAATCGCGCCCACTTCCCCGTCTTGCGTGGCGTATGACTACCCGTATGGTAATATCGCGCCCCTCCCGACGTGACTGGTCGGCGTCGCCGAAACATCCATTCCATTCAATCCCTAGTGCAGCGAACGCATCCTGCCGTCGGCGGTCCCGGTGTCTTGGCTGGCTGGCTGGCAGCGGGATCTCCGGCGCTGCTGGGGGTTGCCGAGGGTCTTCTGGAGGGGGGGGGGGCGAATGGTGGAGAGAGTTGGTGTCGTGTGGACGGAAAACCGAAACGGCAAAAAGGAAGAAAAAAGAATTGTTGACAAGAGGGGGATTCGAACCCCCGCCTCTTTCGAGACCAGAATACACTCCCAGTTTGCTGGGAGAAGACTAGACTTGAGTCTGGCGCCTTAGACCGCTCGGCCATCTTGCCTCACATGCATGACATGTCCTGCTAGACAGTCAAGAGGCGCTGAATCGTACACAACGAGAACCAAACTGCACTCTAGCTATGGCGTACAAAACAAGAAAAATACATGGTATCTATCCCTTCCTGGTCTACTCGGTCTTCTTTTTCTCTCTCCGTTCTTTCAGTTTCTTTATGGCAGCCAGGATCTTGAGCTTGACTATCCACAACCCCCACTTTGCCCCGCGCGGCGGCATCTCCTCCACCGCCACGAATCGCCGCACCAACAGGTTGAAGATACTCCCGAACGCGAGCGCGATGACCGTGGAGCTGAGGATGATGACGTTGTACGGCATGCTGAAGTCGGGCGTCGGGAGGCTGAGAAGCAGACTCGTCGTCCTGATGGCGAAGCCCGTGGTGGGGATCGTGATCACTGCCGCCGCGACATCGAAGCCGCGGTTCGCGTCGGGTGGGTACTCGGTGTAGCGGAGAACGGATTTGTCAAAGTCGTACGAGAGCGTGAGCGTGCTGTTGGGCGGGAGCGTGAGCGCCGCTTCGAGGTGGGCGCCCCGGGCGCGATCCAGCACCGGCCGGTAGAAGAGGGACTGGATCGGGTCGATGCTGGAGGGGGGCGAGAGCGTCGTGCGCAGGGTGTGCAGGTACGGCTTCATGAACCACGGGAGGGACTCGAGATAGATAAAATCCACCGTGTCCGTGGGCGAGGGGTTGCGGAGGACCGCCTGCACGCCACCGCGCTCTTGGCCGTTGCCGGTAAACGAGCGGGAGGCGTAGAGCGGTGGCGGTGCGATGTCCTGCGGGAGAGGCGGTGATTGCAACGGGAGGATGATGTTGAAGTCTTTGCCGTCCGGGAGCACGAAGCACCGGGTTCCGTCTTCCCGCTTGACTTCGCGCGAGTGCTGCATGACGAAGATCGGACGAGCAGCGGGGACGATGGCGCAGACGTGGGCAGCAGGCTCCTCGGATCCGGAGCGGGCAAGGGGACAGACCCCTTTGACGGGTCTTCCAAAGAGCTCGGCGAGGCTCCAGGGAAGATCCGCACGATCCGCTTGTGGGAAACAGGCATCTCCGACTCCATAGAACTTGCTTGCATCGCAGTTGAGCTGTTCGATGGATCGGGGCCTCGGCACGGGGAAATCCCGGCGTTGCAGCGAGCGCTCCACGTCGAGCACCATATCCACCGTCTGCTCCACCTGCAGTCTGCAGCGGTCGCCATCACACACCGGCTTGACGACAACCGACATGCTCTGCCACTGCGCGTCAAACAGCCTGTGGCCATCCAGCAGGCTCGATATCCCGGCACGGCCCTTGCACGGTAGCAGTTTCAGGAACGGCGTGAGATTCTCCGTGCAGACCGGTTCCCGGGGAAGACTCCCGTGCAGCAGGTGCAGCCTTTCCATCTCCCGCTCCGAGTGGTGTCCCTCCGGCTGGAAGCTCATGACCGGCCGGATCGTCCGCGTGCCGTCGATGAAGTTGAGCGACGCGCAGAACAGGCCGGAGAGCGCATTGGTGAGAGTAGTCCACCGCTTGTCCGCGCCGGCGTCGTCGTCGGCCTCCACCCATGCCCACAGCTCCACTCCGGTGCCCCCGGCTTTACCGATGGGCGTGCCCCATCGCTCGGCATCCCATCGCCCGAGGCTGAATTTGAGGTGCAGTTCGCGCGCACGGCTGTGCTCGAGGATCTGGGCGAGCGATCGCGGGAAGACGGAGTGGTGGTTGTTGAAGGTTCCGTTCGTGACGAAGCGGAACGAGGCGAGGCTAGACGACTCTTCAATCAGCACGACACACCCCCCACGCGGTCTACTCTCGTGCGGTGCGAACGTACACCGAGTTCCCCGGGAGTGTCTTGAGGAGTAGGTTTTCGTCGTATTCGTAGTGGTCGTCGTCGACGGGGGCGGCTGCGGAAAGGAGCGACGTGGCAAAAACGACCGCAATGAGCCGACGGAGCAATCTCATCGTGGATAGACACCTCGGGCGTTATCGAGGGACATGAAACGTCCGTCGTCGTGGAAGAACGCGATGTGTTTTGGTCTGCAGTTAGTTACGTGTACATAAGCTCTGATGGTGAGCTTGGCGAGCAGGGAGGCTCAGCGAGCAATGGGGCGGAATTAGCCGTCCTGGGTATCAGGTATCTACATACTGCGATGTGCATATCATACATAGTGGCTGGCGTTCAACTAGTATCTAGCGCGCTCGTAAGTCAGGGAGCGGCGGTGCTTCGGCCTCTGAATTCAGCTTTGTGTCGCCGCTTCCCTTGGTCAATGGCCCCCGAGTGGCGATTGCTGGCAGCCGCAGTCTCGAACTCAAATTCCAGTCTCCGTACATACTTAGTTCGCCAAACCCTCCCAAGCGTCGCTATCGCCCGCTGCACGGGTGGAGCATTCGATTCTTGTCCCTATCTTGCACCTAATCCTATTTATCACTCCACCGATGAGCGGCGTGCCAGTGTGCAGACGGCTGCTGGATTGTGAGCTTGGAAACGAGCAGCGCTTTGCATTCCGCTCGTGGGATTGTGTCGGCTTGCCCGGTAGTCCGTTATGGTCCATATGTGCTCTCCCGTCCGTTATGGCAGACGGGGTTTCCTCTCTGCCAGTGCAGGCTACTTCTCTTGCCGGTGGAAAGTTGTCTGAACACGGGGCCAGTCCGAGCCCTCCGTTTGTGTATCTTCTCTACGCCCGAGAGTTTACTCTGTGGGCGGACAGGTGGTGTTCCGCGACGTGTTGCCCTGCTACGGTGCGTCTCGTATCTGGCTCACTTACTTAATGTGGCGCTCCCTCTCTAGCCTTTTCGGTTGCGGATTTGCAAAATTTAATTGATCACAAAAGAAACTCGTCAAACTGGTGGATAAGAAAGGGAAAAAAGACAAAAAAACCTAGGAATCTATCCGCTTATGTCTATAGTACATATCCTAAAAAAAAAACGCCAAAAAAACGCCACCAGGAACGTCGGAGAGAAAAGAACGGGGGAGTAAAGGAAAACAAAAGGTGAGATCGCCTATTTCGAAAGGTGCTTCTGGGGAAGCGCCGACACGGCGCCGAGGGCGGCCACATCGAAACGTTTGGTGCTGCGCCAGAGCCTTAACACCGACTGGACGAGGATGCCGTATCGCTGCATCGAGGGTTTCCTCCCTTGTCCATCCGTCCCTCGCCCTATACCCGATGGGCAAGTGGGGTACTTGAACAGCTGCTTCCTGTTCGCGTTGCGGAAGTCACGGAGGAGGCTCCTGGCGAGTGGCTGGAAGGTGAGGGGCGGTGCGGGTGCCTCGCGGACGTACTTCTGGTCGACGAGCGTGCGGAGCAGGATCTCGGCTTCGCGCGAGGTCAGGCGCTCGGACTCCTTCGGACGGAGCAGCAGCCGGACGACTCGGAGGGCGCCGACGAAGACGTGGTCGTGGCGTTGCGAGCGCTCGAGCGACTCGATCTTCTCCAGAACCTCCTTCTTGAGGGCGCCGTCCTGGTGGAAGCTGGTCACGGTCTTGTAGTTGACCTTGGCCCTGCGCGTGGCGTGGAACTTGCGCACGCTGCCACGACCCTCGGCGAGCCACACCAGCAGCTCGAGGAAGACGGCACCCATCGCCCAGATGTCGAACGACCGCCGAATCCGCTTGTTCACGCGTTCAGGGCCGGCGTACTCCTCAAAGATTACTGGCATCTCGATCCCGGAGAAGGACGAGTACTGTTGCAGCTCGTCGCGGGGCTTGAACTGCGTCAGGCCGAGATCGGTCAGCTTGAACGTGCTCAGAGCGTCCTTGTCGACGAGTATGTTGCCCGGCTTGATGTCGCAGTGGTAGCCGTGGCCACCCTCGACTCCCGTGTGGATGTGGTTCAGTGCGGAGAAGAGACCGGCCATCTGCTCGACGATTCGTACGCTGGTGTTGTTAGGCGCACTGGGGTCTGAATCGGCCATGAGTGTCATGAGGGACGTCTGTGCGATCGGGTAGAGCGCGATGTGCTTTCGTCCGTGACTGAGAGATGCTAGCATCGGCACGATGTTCGGGTGCTGGAAGCGCTTGTTGTTTTGGGTCTCGGTGGTGAAATCATCCTCACAATCGGACTCGCCGCTGTCGTACTCGCCGTCGCTGTCGTAGTCATCCCGGCTCTTCTGGCTGCCGTTGCTGGAAGATGCAGTGAAAAACTTGGCCGCAACACATCCGTTCCTGGCGTTGAGCTTGTGGTAGCCGTCGAGGAGCTCGGCTTCGTAGACCTCGCTGTAACCTCCGTGGCCGAGTTGACCCTTCAGGTTCATCGGCAACACCTGGGACACTTCGGCGACGAAGACTCCGTCCGCGTCCGCAGCCCGCAGTGCTGGGATGCTTGGCAGAAGAAACTCGTACTGCCTAAGGTAGTGGAACGCCTCGCAGAAGTGTTTGTCGGGGCGGATGTGAAACTGCTTGGTGGCCTCGGTCATGAGGTGCTGCAATTCCCTCTTCTCGAGCGGTTGTGCCAGCACGGAGTCGTCGGTGTGCTTGTTCTCGGTAAAGATGTGGATGAGGCAGAGGCGGCCCATCTCCAGGAGGATGGCGAGGATCAATCGGTACCCGCTGAAGATTGTGTCGACGTCCTGCTCAGTGGCGGGATCAAGCTTCCCCCGGCAATACTCGCGACCGCATGGGCAGTGAAGGAGTGATCGGATGTTCTCCTTGGTCAAGATCTTGTAGACTTCCGTCTTGGGGAAGATGCGTTTCGCGGACTTCGTCGGCGAGTTCCTGATGTGTCTCTGGACATTGTGGATCTGACTCTTGAAATTAAAACAAGGGTAGTCTTCCTTATTGATTACGTCCTCTTTGTCCGAGCTTTTTGGGCATGCTCTGTTGAATTTGGCGTCGAACTGCTCGATGGCTTCCTTTGTGCGCTCCAGTGCGGTTGCCATGGCAAATGAATCGGTCGGCTCGTTCGCCCGTTCGATGCTCTGTTGGGTTGAAGAAGGGATGGACTGGAGGATGGATTGGCGGATGCGACTCATGGATGGAGAAGTGGCAATATGTATGCCATGAAGTTCACCATTTGTTGTTTTTCTCGGTAGATATGTATAGTACATGATACAATTCTGGCGGACACGGACGACCTGTCGGGGGAAAGGGCGGACGACGATACGAGCGAATAGTGCGGAATCAACGGAACAGAAGTGAGACGTCTGCGTCGTCTCCGTGCCACGTTGCGCAAGCTTCCCAAAGGGACTATGCAATGGCGATGCATCGACGGTCGAGAGCGACTAGTTTACGGGGAGGGATGCTTGGAGCAGTCGTCGTGGAGTGGCCGGCGTGTCGTCGACAGAAGCTATTGGACCCACGGTCACCGAGTCATCCGAGGTGAATTGCATTGAGGACAGCACAGCAGGCGGCACTTCAATGGGGGTTGCAGACGAGATGGTCGTGGCGGGGAGGAAGCGACAACAGCGGGCGATCTTGGTTGACGGAGACTGCGTGGCGCTCAGCAGTGTGCAGAAGGCCGGCTGAGCGGTCTGACAGGCTGACGGAGACGGAGACGGAGACGGCTCGTCGGGAATGGCAGGCAGACCGGCCGGAGAACCGAACAAGCGCAGAGCTGGCGGAGCTGAGGTGAGAAGAACCGACAGAGCTGAGCACAGGTTGGCATGCGTGGTGGAAGGTGGATGGACACACGCAAGAGCTCGCACGCTCGCCCACGCCCACACATGCACTGCTTGGCAGCTTAGGGCCACACCAAACCATCTCGGCTTCCAGCGTCACCACCGCACCACAATATTCTCCACATTCTCCACACTTCCGGTTCGGCCCCACGGAGCTATGTACGCTAGTTACATGCGCCGGCCGCGCAGCTGCCATCGCTGTGTATGTATCGAGACACCTCGCGACCGGACGGAGCGCAGCGCAGCAGGGCAGAGCCGCGTTTCTCGCAGCAGGGCGCAGAGAAAGGGAGGAAGAAGAGCGACGGAGTTCCAAATGGATGGTTGACAGCTGCCGCGCAGGTCGTTCCCGGGAAAAGAAAGAGCGCGTGCTCTTGCGTCTGCATGAGTAAGCATAAGTGTGCGCACATGACAATAAGGACAGGTAACCCGGGCGCGCCCGATTGACGAGACGGTGGCGATGGTGATGATGGTGGATATGATGGTGGTGGTGATGAGTTGTCCTCCATCCTCGCTTCCGACTCCGCGGTATGTAGACTGTCAGACGGCGCAGGCCAGCACCCATCATCGCTGTCACGCACACCATGTCGCGATCGACACCCCGCGTCCGGCCTGGCCGCTCTTCGCAGTACCGTATGATACATATGTAGAAAGTCGGATAAAATGTACGCCACCGTAGTCTAGACGGGCTGAATGCGAGTATGATTAAACAAAAATAAAAATATGTAGACAGTGGCGTACATCCGCTGGCGCTGGGAGATACATAATTCGCGGTTCGTACATGCTTGGAGTACATAGAGTGAGTCGAGCCCCCCGCTAGATAAGCTAAAATGGCCATCTAGCATGGCTGATTGATCGCTGTAGATAGTGGTCGGAGCTCCGGGAGCAAGAGCTCGCTGCTGGAAAGCTTCACCTAGGCATCTGCCAGCAATGTCTAGCAGCGAAACACGATTCCCCAGTGGCGATCATCCTAATCTGTTTCCCCAACGGCGCAGCACCACCGGAACCAATCCGATTTTTGAATGCCTTCGAGAGGCACAAGGACGAAATCATTCCTGCAAAGATAGATGCGGCAGTGGGCGGCAGAAATGAAGATGTCTACTTTCTGCGTGCCACGGTCAATGTTCGAGCGTACATAGGCCACCGGGCGCTGTGCTGAATCCCAATCCTACTTGTCGGAGAAAATTCGATTAGATACCATAGCAACCCTCCACATCACACCAAGATGCCGTTTCTTTTTGTTTTTCCGCATGTCGCACCGGTACACATTATCATCACCACAGCCCCAGCAGCATCGGGCTTTAATTCCCAGATCGTCAGCGAAATATCCAATCGCCCAAGCACAACTTAGAGCACATAGATACTTGGAGCTGGAGCTGCTCTATTTGCCTTGTCTTGGCTACACTGATAGACCGCCCCTATTACCGATAGACAAGCGGGGCAGACAGATGCCTGGGGTGCCGCCCTTGGATGCTTCTCTGATCAAACGGGGCAGTGTCGGTGCATGCACCAACTAGCAACTACATACATATACCTAACTGCTCGCCATCCAAAAGGAGGCAGCACCGCACCGAGCCGGCGAGGTCGACAGCCCACCTTCCGCCCACCATGAACAACGACATCGCCGGGGAGAAGACCCCCGGAAACACGTTCGAGCTGGCGCTGCAGCACAGCGATGACACGACTCGATCGCACGACCCGGCGCTGCCCACAACGGCCAGCGGCGAGTACCGTGTCTACAAGCGACGATGGGTCGGCCTGGCGATGCTCATGGTCATGAACATCGTCGTGTCCTGGGGCTGGCTCACGTACGCGCCGGTGTCGAACCTCGCTGCCGAGTGGTTTCGTCTCGACTCCGAGTCGCCAATAAACTGGTTGAGCACGGTGATCCTGTTTGCGTATGCTGCTGCGACACCGTAGGATCACCCCCCCCCCCTTTTTTTTTCCCCTCGCAAGCGCGTTGTGCTGATGGGCGTGAGGGGCAAGTGCGGTGATCTATCTCCTCGGCCGGTACTCGATCAAGCCGACGCTTCTGCTAGCCGCGCTCCTGCTCCTCGCCGGCAACTGGATCCGCTACGCTGGGGCGGCTACGCGCTCGTTCGGCGTGACGATGTTCGGACAGATCCTGATCGGCTTCAGCCAGCCGTTCGTTTTGAGCGCGCCTCCGCACTACAGCGATCTCTGGTTCACGTCGAGGGGGCGCGTCTCTGCCACCGCCGTCGCGTCGCTGTCCAACCCGCTAGGCGCAGCGCTGGGCCAGCTGATCAACCCGATGTTCGCCACCACCGCCGATAAGCTTCCGCAGATGGTGCTCTACGTCGCGGTCATCACCTCCGTCGCCGTTTTGGGCTGGGTCGCGTTCCCGGCGCACCCGCCGTCCCCGCCGTGCCCGAGCGGCCACCACGCGAAAGCCGACTACAGGGAGACCGTGCGCCTCCTCAAGAGCAGCCGCGACTTCTGGATCATCTGGGTCATGTTCACCGTCTACCTCGGCCTGTTCAATGCCTTCACGACGCTGCTGAACCAGATCATGAAACCGCGGGGATACTCTTCGGACGACGCGGGACTGACGGGCGCGCTGCTGATCGTCGTCGGCCTGGTCAGCTCCGCCATCGTCTCGCCGATCATCGACCGCACGCACTCGTATTTCCTGGCCCTGAAGGTGTGCATCCCCACCATCGCCGCGTGCTACATCGCGTTCATCTGGGTCCCGGACGACGGAAAGGTTGCCGGGCCATGGGTCGTCAGCGCGATCCTGGGCGCGGCGAGCTTCTCGCTCCTGCCGCTGGCGCTGGAGCTGAGCGTCGAGTTCACGCATCCCGTCGCGCCGGAGTGGACGAGCAGCATCCTGTGGTGCGGCGGACAGCTGGCTGGTGCGTTCATGATCCTGGCCATGGACGCGATGAAGGCGAAGGACGGCGACATGAAGTGGGCACTCGTGTTCCAGGCCGTGCTGGCCGTTGCGGTGATGCCGGGTGCGTTCCTGGCCGGCGCGGGCGGGAAGCGCGCGGGCCTGCGGAGACTGAACACCGAGGGGGCGGGCTAGTCGTGTGCGGAAGGAGGAGTCGGGGTACCCATGTGCTTCCATTTCGCTGTTCCATCTATCTGTAATGAGTTTGGGGAGAGATATTCGGGGGGAAGGGGGGGGGGCGGGGGGTTCGCAATGAGAACAAGGGGGGGAAGAGAAATCACCGTCTATGTCTAGGTATGCACGTACGAGAGGGGACATATCTGTGCAAAAGTGGGACTGGCTTTTTGGAATTAAGCTCCCGGAAGCACGGTCGTAGCCCCACTAGCACGGTAGGGCTGAACCAAATGCGGCGGGCCTGGACTCGCCACGCACGGCCACGCTGCATTGCTGTATGTATGCACATACTCCCGCTGTATCTAGCAGTGGGGATTGTGCGCGGAAAGATAATTGCCGGTTCGAACGCGGATGTTAAAAAACTGCCGGTGCAGCTGTGCCATGTACCGGCAGGTCGATCGATAGATAAGCGGATATCAGGCATGTAGCCCGATAGATAAAAAGAAGAAGAATGCGTCACGGTAGACAGATGGCTATGTGTGGGTGGTAGTTACTGGTTGAGTGGGAGGGGTGGGAGGGAAGGACTTGCTGAGAATGTCGCGGTCACAGGGCAGTGCAAGCACATGGAATCTCACTCGGACTCTCGCGACGGTGTCCTATGCGAAGTCGACTCCTTCTATACAAGTCTATGCACAACGCCCAAAAATACACGAACGACAGCCGCTGTCCACTCAGTGGTTCTCCGCCAACAAGCCAACCATATGCTCAACGGAACCGGCGCACATCAGCGCTCGATGCAAAGCCAGAGCATCGCTCCCGTCTTGCCCACCGCCACCGCCACCACCATGAGCAGCGGCAGCACCACCGCGATGCCGACAAGTATCGCCATGTCTCCTCGCGCCAAAGCGGGACGAGAACCGGCGCAGACACATGTCGCACGCGAACGGGAGCGTGTGTGTGGCGATGTGCTCTCTGCATCCGTGTCAGCCAAAGCGTCCAGCGGGGGAGAGGGGGGCCGGGGAGGAGGAGGAGGAGGAGGAGGAGGAGGAGGATGGCAGCTACCGGACCCGACACATGTACGAGAACATCTTGCGCGTGCACTTGGGATGCGAGTGCGGATCGTGCGCGAAGAAGGGACACGGCAGATCGCAGCGGCGCTGTGCGCGGCCGGGCGGGTGCGGCGGCGGCGGGGGGAGGGATGTCGGCGACGGCAGGTGCGACGGCGGCGAGGAGGCGAATAGCGGCGGCGGGGCGAGGAATAGCGGCGACGGCAGGAACACCGTCGGCGGTTGCGTGGCGGTCGCCGCGATCGTCTGTGGCGGCGGCGGCGGCGGATGGGAGAGCGACGGATGCTCCGGATGCGCCAAGAAGAAGTTCCACGGGAAGTCGTCGTGGGCGGGCGGCAGCGTAGGCATTGCTAGCGACTTGTGCCTGCCGTCGCTGCCGTCGCTGTAGGCGCCGAATGCGAGTGTGGTGCTGGCCATGGTGGCTGTATGGTGGTAGTGGTTGTGGTTGTGGGTGTGGGTGTGGTTGTGGGTGCGGTTGTGGTGATGGCAGCAGCTGCTGGCGTTATATACGTCTTGCTTTGCTCGTCAGCCACAGCCGTGGTACCGTCATTACACCGTCCCGTCTGCCCGTAGCTGGCCCCCATAGACATCCCACTCCCCTGCGGGAAACTCGCCCCATGCGAGCGCGGGATGCGGGCGCGAGGCAGGCAGCATGCGCAAGCCATAGGCGTACGGCACAAGAAGAGTCCGTCGATCACACGGAAGGCTGGTGGCGACATCCTCTATGTAACCCGAGCGGAGATGCGCCTAGCTGCCACAGCCAGCGCTCGCGACTGGGTATCGCGACGAGCATAACGGGGGCGGCTGCAGTGCGCACGACAACACGGGGGGAATCCCCCCAACCAAGACCAAGCCAGCGAGCGGAACATCCGGCTCGACACAGACCTAGGCACTGCATCCTGGCGATCCCGCGCCATCAAGGGCGTACGGAAAGCTTCCAGAAGGGACAGCCTGCCCTCCGGCCTCTTCCAGGGCATGCTCGCACGCACGCCCGCACACACAACCCGGCTATTTGTATATGCACAGAAGGTACAGAGGACAATCCGATCGTACGTAAGCTTCGATGGTGCCAATGGGGGCCGTATGGCCGCTATCGGGAACTGCGCACAGTGTTAGCTTTGGCCAATCGCGGCGGACGCCAGACTGCAAGAGGAGAATCGATACCACAACCGCCGCACCCCGCCGCGCTCCAGGATCCATCGCACGGACACGGACACGATGCAGAGGGCGCGCTCTGCACTTGACTGGCTCGCGCGGTGTAGTGGAGGAGGCACTGACGTTCCGTTCTCGTTCTCATTCTCACCCGTGGCGGGGGGGGGGGAGGGGGCGAGTGCGAGGAGAAGTGAGAGAAAGCGAATCATGATTCTGCAAGCAGCAAGGCTCGCCGTGAGACGTATGTATGGCAGATACAGAGGAACGTACATGCACGGTATATGATAGGCGGACGAGAAGGGGAGCAAGGGAGAGGTTCATGGCAGCCGTCGAGCAAGGAAGAGGGAGCACCGGACATGTCGCCGAGAGGGGGGACGGCGGGTTGTTCTGGAAGTTCCCAACGGAGAACGAAAGGACGTGCTGACCCCGCCAAGAAGTTGTGGATGACTTCTAGAAGGGTGATATTAGACAGTGAACACATCCCTGCACGCACTTGGATCGCTATCATAGATACTTATATATCATACGTATCTAGATCCGCTACGCACCCGGTTGGCCGGCGGCAACCAGGAAAAAAAAATCGAATTGAAGACAAAAGAGGAGATATCTACACGCGTTAAAGGGGCAGACATGGCACCGCGATTTATTTCAGGGTTCTTCTGTAGTTATGTAGATCAGCCGACCAAAAAAAAAATATATAAAAAAATATCACCGCATCTTTTATGGTCTCTTGCCTCCGCCCTACATAGATACCGATCTGTAGTTGGTCTTCTTTTCCCGCAGTTGGGTGCTGGAGGAGCTCCCGTCAAAAGCGCTGACTCGTTATCCCGCACCACAACCAGCTCTATAGTTACATACGTAACTACTGCCAGATCAACGGAGACAAGCGGAGACACAGCGGAGACGAGCGGACACTTCCGAGCTGGCCGGGAGGTACATAGGGGGGCAAGTCCAACGTAAGGCGAGGGGCTCCTAGATATGTACTAGCTTCGGCTGGAAGGTGCGCAAACCGTACTCTAGCTACATACAGTATCTGCATAGCTGCTGTACTCTATCTTCTAGCCGGCCAGGCGGCAAACCCCGGTGTGCACTCACGCACTCACGCACACTTCCCTATCGAGAATATATGTACATATAGTCACTTCCATGTATGGCGCGAGCGGACAGGTGGCGATTCTTTTGTTTTTTTCCCGTCATACATGTGTACTGGCGCGGCGGGGGATGACTGCGCCGGCCGCTGGCCGTCATGCACCAGGGGGCCGTCAGCCTGATCGCTTGGCGCGAGAGTGATCCGCCGTGGCCGACATTCTCCGGAACTTGCCAGCCGTCGCACTTGTCGCCACACACTCTCCCTCGATCATGCAGCTGATCGCTGCGCACACCCTCGCCCAGCGCAGGCGGATGGACGGATGCGGCACCGAAACCGCATTCTCCTGCAGCCCGCCGCAGTGCGGGGCAGAACCGTCCGCTGGGCGAGCAGATAACGGCCGTGCTCGTGTCCAGCGGCAGTAGCCGGTGTCGTCCCGAACGGGCGAATGGGTGGTCCAGCACTGCGTCTCACTCGCCCGATGCTCAAACATCACTGCACGTGTGTGCTGACTGGGAACCCCCATCATCCCCCTTCCCCCTGCCCCAATGGCTGTGCGTGCCAGCCGGATGGAGCGGACGGACAGTTGATGCCGTTTCTCTCGTGTGTGTGTGTCCGCACCTGCCAGTGCTTGCGGCCATGCAGAGACTGTTTCCACTTTTTTTTCTTCTTTTTTTTTTGGCTGTTGGTATGGCGGCAGCTGCTGCAGAAGGTTCGTGTCGGACAGAGAGTATCTGTGTACTGTGCGCATGCGTACTGTGTAGATAGCACAAATCGCACCTTGGGTGCCGTGCGCAGCCGAGTGATCACTTGTGCATGCGCTGCGAGATATATACCATACGTATCGTATCGTATCTCCATGGCATGCGCACATCCCGCATGCATTAGCGCAGTGGTGCGGTATATTTCCGCCCGAAGTCTAACTGCACCCGCCATGCGGTGTCTACATATATACATACCTAGATACTCCTGCGCGGTGCGCTAATGCAGGATATATGTAGCCACATACATGCAACGACCAATAATAGGTAAGCTGACGCTGCCCGTTGTACATAGGTCGCCTTTGCCCTCCAGCTTCTCCGACACAGGGACGGCACACCGCGTTCGAGTGAGATTCTGTGTGCTCCCGTCTGCACCTGTGCCTTGGTTATATAGTCACGGCAATTCCCGCCACCCCCACCGGCCCAGGGCGCAGCTGCAGCGGCGGCGGCGGTGGCACAGAGCATTCGCCCACTTCGGGTGCTGCGTCGAACAGCAGCCAGCAGCAACCCGAGACGAAGATGAAACGGACGCCGCACGATTCCCGGGAGAGCTCGGCTGATGCGGAGTCCCCAGCCGGCCGGCCCTCCTCGTAGCGACCGCAGCTGGACGGGTGACCGTCCGGTGAGAGGCCGCGTTTGGTTGAGCGGGTGCCGGCGTGCGATTCCGTCAGAAAACATCACCCGTTCTCGAGAAATCAAATTCGGTTTTGGATGCTTCTTTTTCGGACGGCCCCCTTTTTTTTGGGAGGCGGCGGCGTTGTGCTCTGGTGGCTGTCAGTAGAATTTATTTGTATTTTTTTTTGTTTATCCATACTCGCATGAAGCCTATGTACAAGGAGTATCTGCATAGGCTTATGGCGGGTTACGGGGGCCAATAACTAGTGGTGAAACCAAAAGCTTGAACCCCTGAAACCCAGAAACTAGAGAACCGAAGACTTAACCACTCAGCCACAGCCGTAAAAATAAAATCAAAAATAATAATAATCACACGATATGTACTTAAGTATCTACCACAACACTGCAAATTGGGGGGTGGGATTCATTCGAAATTTCCTCACCTGATTCTGGGGATTATTACATAGTTAATTTCGTCTGACTGGAAGGAGTAGTGTTTGCGAGCGGCAAACGTTGTGGCTCGTCGAACGAGACGCACAACAGTAATTAAAGCCGGTGATGAGAGAAAGCCGGTGCCAGCCGCTGCAGAGCTGAAAACTACCGCCAAGCTGAAAGCCGCCACAGAGAGAAAACCCACTGCCGAGCGGGAATAATGAGCAGAGGGATGAGCGAGCTGTATGTCGAGCCGACGGCAAGACAAAGCCGCTGCCGAGAGAAAATCAACTCCCGAGTGGGAAGCATGAGCAGAGCGAGGAGCCAATCACCTCAGTGACTACCTAAGTAGTCAGTAACTTTGAATAACTACTCACCTGGGAAATCGCCGATGGGTTGGGATGGTTGGAGCGAATTACACAGGTGGTGTAAATGTCTCTAGCTCATGAGAATGTGTTCGCAGTGGAGTGCATATTCGGTGACGGCGGGTGCAAGAGGTCGGGCCTCCAGGAAGAAGTACAAAATGTCGGACAAGTAGAAGTCAAACAGTATGGTAGTGGGTAGTTCCAAGAGGCTCGCCTCTAGGTTCTACCAGCTGAAGACAGGTCACTGTCTCACTGGGCAGTACCTGAACTGGAAGAAGGGCCGGTCTACCGCTCAGTGTTGGTGGTGCCCGTGCAGGACACAGACACGGGATCACCTCTTCATGGTGTGCCCCAAACGAAAGGCCCAGCAGAAGATCCTGTGTGCCGCAGAGGTGAGGGAGGAAAGCAGGAGGGGGAAGAGGGGAGCAGAATTTGGGTGCCGGCATTTATTTTCACTCCCCAAAGTTTCTACACATCAGCACTAAATACAAAACACTTATATCGCTTACGTTGCCACTCGTCCTCTTGTGGCTTGAACCAGAAGCCGCCCGCGAGTTTCATCACCGATGCAATATCAGTCATTTAGCTGCTTTCACCCCCAAACGCCCACCACAAGCTCGGGAAAGGGATGCAGCCGCTAGGAGGCAGAATCATCTGGGAAAAGTGACATGTCGTCAGGGAGCTCAGGCGGTGCAAAGGGATCATTCCAGGGCCTGGCTGGTGTCGCTGGCTGGCATTGGTGATACGTAATTGACTCCTTATTGTGGATGAGCGAGCCCGGTGCTTGGCTACTGTGTGAGCGGTTGTCTTGGGGTTCTCGGAGGAGGAGTCGATTATTGGTTGGCTGGCTGGCGGTTGGCTTGCGATTCACGGGGGAGCCGGTGGTTGGGTTTATTTGCGGGGGCTTGACTTGCGGTTCTTGGCCGTTGGTCGGGTTTCTGCGCTGGTGGTTGGCTGGCGGTTCTCCGTGGAGTCGCTTGGTGGATATTTTTTTTACACTGCAACTGGTACCTACTAGCCAGGCCCGCGGGCACCCGCCGGCCGGACCATTGAGACCCCAGGTCCGCTCACCCTATTAATCCGATGCCCGCACATCACAACATAAGTGGCGATGGTGAAACCCATCGGATATGTCGATTGGGATGACCGCTATTTGGACGGGCATGATTGATCTCAATAATTTTTCCAAGGTGCACCGCGGTGAGACTGGGAAGTACGTGCTAGATCACTCGTAGGCTCGCCTGGCCGATCGCTCGTTGGCCCACTTTGTTCATTCCGCTCATCGACGGGCTTGCCATTCTGATTGCTCGTTGTTCCGCTCATGCTTTCCGCTCGTTGGCTGCTTGCCGTAACGACTCGCTCCCAAGTTCGCTCGTTTTTCTCCACTCATCGGCTTCGCACTAAGCTCACCCCTCGCATCGCACACACGGCCCTTCCGACTGCTTGCCCGGCGGATTGCTCGTCAGATCGCTCGTCAGCTCGCGCTTTCCTTCCGCTCGTCAGCGGCTTGCCGGACGGTTTGCTCATCGGCTTACTCGTCCCTTCCGCTCGTCGGCAGCTTGCCCGACACCTCGTCGAACGGATTGTTCGGTGGCGTGCCCGACGCCTCAATGGACAGATTACTTGTCGGAGTGCCGTACAACTCGCTCTTCGGCTCGCTTATACTCGATGCTTCATGTCGGATAAGTACTGTCATGCATCTCGTTCACAACGAGCCACAATGTTTGCCGCTCGCAAACATTACTCCTTCCAGTCGCGATTTTGTGGTGTGGTGGATATATATCGTGATTTTTTTTTTTGAACGTTTGTGTGGTTAAGTTTTTCGAGTTTTCTAGTTTTCTGGTTTCTGGCTGGGCTCAAGCTTTTGATTTCACGAGATTTCCATAACGTGACCATTTGGCCACTACATATGTATCGGCCTCCGTTCCGTAGCGGGGAGTTTATTTGTAGACTAGATATTGTGCATTTTCTCAGCCCATCGCCCAGATTGAAAATGCAGCTCGCAACCGAACTGGCGCTTAGCTTACAATTAAATTTTGCGGGGTCGCAACCTGCAAGCGCCCGTCGGCGACACATAAAATGAGAGAGAGAGAGAGAGCAACATAAATCCCGGTTGAGCCGTGGTTGCTGCCCAAGATAGACAATTTCCACCTCGAGCGCAGCCTCATCCGCGATGAGATCGAGTTCCTCGGCCCCTTCGGGGAAAAGCAGCAGCCAGTCGTTCCCAATCCCATGCACCAATGGGGGCTGGCCGAATGCCGGAGAAATGTCCTGGTCCGAGCTCCGCTGCGTCTTGGAGGAAGTCGCCACCCATCTCTCGCGGAGCGAGATATATAGGCCAACTCATGTCGAGAGCCCACATCTGGTTCTGATCCGAACTTATATAGCAGCAGCGTAGAAATTCTAGCGGGAGCTAGCGCTGCGCGTGTCAGGATGTGATCGGAGAATTGTTACATAGAGCGACTCCACTATAGTTATAGCTTGAATGCTGATTGGCTTACCCCACACACCTATCCCACTCCGATTTTTCACCTCCGACACCACTGCAGGATCGATGGGCTGCTGATAGTCATGGACTCAGTCCATTGGGAGATTGTACTATACGTTTGTCCAGATACGGCCTAGTTACCAGGAATCAGACCAGTTTGTGGTTTGTAATCAGTGTAGGGAAATACACCGTGTCCGTTGTTTTCGAATCTCGTGGACGCTCCACATGTCCACAAACTCAAGAATTCCGCCCTTGATAACAGGGAAGAGAACTAACAGAAGAGCGATCTCATCAGCAAGGTCGTCCTTGGCGAAAAGACCGTGGCCCTGAAGACGGCGGAAATAGAAAGCCCACTGCGGCACGGTCTTTGGGAATAAATAATGGTGAGGCTGGCATCATTGACCGCTTGCGACCTTGTCAGATCATGGCGATATCATATACTCTACAAGACGTTCCCGTCCAGCGTCCGCCTCGACGTCGAACAGTCTACTGGCGTCCCGGGGTGACTCCCCCTGCCCCCGCCTGGCCTCCCCTGAACGAAGAAAAAAGAATGAAGAAAGGCCCCCGCCATATTCAGAATTCCCTCTCTTCCTCGGCTGGATCTGGAACTTGCTTCCCCACACCCAGTCGTGGAGGGGAAGTAGGATTTATTGGCTGCATCACACCAGGGAAAAAGAATATCTTGCCATGGTCGAACTTGGGTCTACCACCAGAATTTGGGAGATAATTTAGCCGGGCGGTAGCAAAAGCGAATAGTAATGAGAAGGGCCGGCACAAGCGCACACTCCTCTGGTAGGCTACGTGACCACAGAAATCAAAACATCTCTCTCTGATTGGTTGTTGAAGGGAGTGCTCGACAGTGATTTTTTTTTTGGTTTAATCATATGTAATCGCATATTTAGCCCAAGTATCTAGACTATGGCGGCGTACATTTTGTCCAGATTTCCTGTCCGCTGTCTGCACCAGGCGGGCACACTGCAGGCTCCCCTTTGCCCTCCGCCCAGGCTTGTCCCAAGAATATATGATACACACCAAAGAAATCGCACCGGAATAGGAACCGAACTGAGAAAAGAGACAAAAGGAAGAAACAAAAGAAAAGAGGAGACAACCCCCCAAGTCCTCGTCTTCGGATGCCATGAAGAAGGGTGTGGGTAGGAACAGCGGTAGTCCTCCCCAGCGACCGGCGCCCGACGTCCGGACGGCGCCCAGACAGCGCCCAGCGCCCAGCGTCCAGACAGCGCCCAGCGCCCAGACAGCGCCCACACAGCGCCCAGCGCCCAGCGCCCAGACAGCGCCTAGACAGCGCCCAGCGCCTCCGCGGCATCCAGCTTCTCCGCCTCCATCCCCCTCCTCTTCCCGCTCCCTGCGCTCCCTGCGCTTCTACTCCGACGCCTCACTCCCCGCGTCTTCCTCAACCGGGGCTAGCCTTCCCACATCTGTAGTAGAGAGGAAGTCTAGCACCACCTGGCTGCACCTCTCGTCGGCAAGGAGGTCCCGGATCTTCCACCGAGTCTTCCCTCTCCCGGTCTTCCTCAGCACCTCCGCCCACAGGATCTTCTGTTGGCCCTTCCACTCGGGAGACACCTTAAAAAGTGAAACCTCGTCTGCTTCTGGCACCGGCACCACCAGCACTATGCTGTGGGGCGGTTCTTCGTCCATTGTAGGTACTGCCTGGATAAGCAGTGACCTGTCTTAAGTTGGTGGAACGTTGAGGCGAGCCTCTTGGAACCACCCGCAACCGCGCCGTCGGGTATCTGACTCTTCGGCACCGTATATTTTTTCTTGGAGGTCCGGCCTCCAGCCCACTGCCGCGCCTCCACCACTCCTTCTCCGTGATCTCCCTTTTCAGGTGTGCGAAGGATCTGGGATGCGGCATCGCGTGCGCCCCGGTCGGTCCGTGTAGCTCAGCCATTCGACCCCGCAGGCGTCTGGATCCTCCGCCGCGAGCTTGGCACACTCGTCGGCCCTCTCATCCCCTGGGGCTCCCTCGTGTACCGGGAGCCACCGGATCTCGATCACGATGTTCGGCCTGGCCTTCTTTAGCACTGCGACGTGCTTTCTTGCCTGGAGCGCGTACTTCTGTCCGGGGCCAGGCTCCTCCGAAGCCATCCGTCTGATGGCAGCTTGGGCGTCCGTAAATATCGCAACCCGCTCTGGAGTCGTCTGTCTTCGTGGCGCTGATTCCAGCGCCCTTGCAAGGGCGGCGCACCCCTCTCTCGCACTGTTTTTCGGTTGCGACTGACTCTGCAGGCCGCTGGAGCAAAAAAATCAAAACGCCACAGAACGCGAAAAATCAAACAGCGCAGAAATCGGAATGCCGGACGGAGACGGCCCCGGAAGCAAAGCAGCACAGGAGGGGCTCGTCGGGCTAGGAGGTAGGAGGGGAAGAAACAAAAAAAATCCAGGAATCAATCCGTTTATGTCAATAGTATCGTTAAATAAAAACGCCAAAAAAAGCCACCGGGAACGTCGAGAAAGAAAAGAAAGGGGGGGGTAAAGGGGGAAAAAAGCGAGATAGCCTATTTCGAAAGGTACTTCTGGGGAAGCGCCGGCACGGCACCGAGGGCGGCCACATCGAAGCGTTTGGTGCCGCGCCAGAGCCTTAACACCGACTGGACGAGGATGCCGTATCGCTGCATCGTGGGTTTCCTCCCTTGTCCATCCGTCCCTCGCCCTATACCCACCGGTGGGCAAGTGGGGTACTTGAACAGCTGCTTCCTGTTCGCGTTGTGGAAGTCACGGAGGAGGCCCCTGGCGAGCGGTTGGAAGGTGAGGGGCGGTGCGGGTGCCTCGCGGACACACTTCTGGTCGAGGAGCGTGCGGAGCAGGATCTCGGCTTCGCGCGAGGTCAGGCGCTCGGACTCCTTCGGACGGAGCAGCAGCCGGACGACTCGGAGGGCACCGACGAAGACGTGGTCGTGGCGCTGCGAGCGCTCAAGCGACTCGATCTTCTCCAGAACCTCCTTCTTGAGGGCGCCGTCCTGGTGGAAGCTGGCCACGGTCTTGTAGTCGACCTTGGTCCTGCGCGTGACGTGGAACTTGCGCACGCTGCCACGACCCTCAGCGAGCCACACCAGCAGCTCGAGGAAGACGGCACCCATCGCCCAGATGTCGAATGACCGCCGAATCCGCTTGTTCATGCGCTCAGGGCCGGCGTACTCCTCAAACATTACTGGCATCTCGATCCCGGGGAAGGACGGGTACTGTTGCAGCTCGTCCCGGGGCTTGAACTGCGTCAGGCCGAGATCGGTCAGCTTGAACGTGCTCAGAGCGTCCTTGTCGACGAGGATGTTGCCCGGCTTGATGTCGCAGTGGTAGCCGTGGCCACCCTCGACTCCCGTGTGGATGTGGTTCAGTGCGGAGAAGAGACCGGCCATCTGCTCGACGATTCGTACGCTGGTGTTGTTAGGCGCACTGGGGTCTGAATCGGCCATGAGTGTCTGGAGGGATGTCCGTGCGATCGGGTAGAGCGCGATGTGCTTGCGTCCGTGACTGAGAGATGCCAGCATCGGCACGATGTTCGGGTGCTGGAAGCGCTTGTTGTTTTGGGTCTCGGTGGTGAAATCATTCTCACAATCGGACTCGCCGCTGTCGTACTCGCCGTCGCTGTCGTAGTCATCCCGGCTCTTCTGGCTGCCGTTGCTGGAATATGCAATGAAAAACTTGACCGCAACACATCTATTCCTGGTGTCGAGCTCGTGGTAGCCGTCGAGGAGCTCGGCTTCGTAGACCTCGCCGTAACATCCGCGGCCGAGTTGACCCTTCAGGTTCATCGGCAACACCTGGGAAATTTTAGCGACGAAGACTCCGTCCGCGTCCGCAGCCCGCAGTGCTGGGATGCTTGGCAGAAGAAACTCGTACTGCTTTTGGTAGTGGAACTCCTCCCAGAAGTGTTTGTCTGGGCGGATGTGAAACTGCCTGGTGGCCTCGGT
>Ga0307508_10002117_pt1 | contig 21305 bp, 16 predicted proteins | sample 9_EM_MG_FD_203089 | JGI IMG/M metagenome (GOLD analysis project Ga0307508, IMG submission 203089) | Populus trichocarpa ectomycorrhiza microbial communities from riparian zone in the Pacific Northwest, United States - 9_EM | ecosystem: Host-associated > Plants > Roots > Unclassified | place...
GCCGACAAGCCCGCGGCCGCGGCCGCCGACACCAGTAGCGCGCCGCCCTTCGACAAGGCCGCCGCCATCGCCGCGCTCTCCGCGGCCGCCGGCAACGCCCAAAGCTGCAAAACGCCTGACGGTCCCACCGGTGGCGGCAAAGTGTCGATCACCTTCATGCCGAGCGGTCGGGCCACGAACACGTCCGTCTCGGGCGATCTCGCTGGTACCGCCGTCGGCGGCTGCGTCGCAAGGCTGTTTCGCAGCACCAAGGTGCCGCCGTTCTCGGGCGACGCGGTGACGGTCTCGAAGAGCTTCAGCGTGCAGTGAAGCGCCTGCTGCAGCACGCGTGCGGCTGCTGCATTTCTCGCCTGCTGCTGAAGACGCACGTCCCGAACCAGCGTGCGCGAGCGCGCGCAGCGCGCGAGCTGAGACGAGGTCACGGGACCTTGGAAGACCAGATCGCGATCGCCCACCGAGAGGAGGGAAGGAAAACCGGCGGGACGGGCGCCAACTGCGGTTCAACACACGCGGGCCGCAGGGCGTACCTACAAGGCACGGAGGAAAATGAAGACAGCCCGATCCCCCCGCCACCCCAACGCCCGCAAACCCGGAACCACCTCCCCTATGGATGAATGTAGACGAGCGTCCCCTCTTCGAATCCGCCAGTCCCCGAATAAGCACCGTGCCAGTGCTCTGGTACCGAGGGCGTGCTCCAAAAGAAGACGTAGCGCGCGTCGATGGGTGCCAAGTTGATGCAGCCGTGCGAGCGGGCGTGGCCGAAGTCGTCGTGCCAGTAGGCGGCGTGCAGAGCATAGCCGGCTTTGAAGTACATCACCCAAGGCACATCGCGCAGCTCGAACTCGTGATCGGCGACAGCCGAATCCATCGTGGTCGTGATGTGCTTTTGGTAGATGCGAAATTGACCGGTCGGCGTGCTGAGCGTCGTGGCAGGGTCGCCGAGGCCGTCTTTACCCGTCGAGACCAGCGTGGCGTAAACAGGCTCGGCGCCTTCGTAGAGCACGAGCACCTGGTTTTGAATCGAGACGTCGATCCACTTGCTGCTGCCGCGCGCCCAACCGGGCAGCTTACTGCTCTTGGCGGCGGTCTTCAGATCGGCGCTGGCTAGCCACGTGCCTTCGCGCGTCTCGACCATGCGCTCACCGCGCAATTCTTTGACCGCTCCGGTCAGCGCCACCAGCGAACGCCCAACCAGCTTGTCCGCCTCGACGAGCGAGCTGCCCTCGAGGCGGTAGGCCTGCACTCCTTCTCTCTGCGCAAACGCCACCGGCAGGCCGACCTTCTTGATGTCGTAGCCGTGAAAGGGCGAGCCTGAATCGGCCTTGAGCTTGTCGGCGGGAATCAGCCGCGCGTCCGCGGAGATCGCAAAGCGGCGGTTCTGTGCGTCGGCGCCGGCTACGAAGGTACCCAGCAGCGAGACGCCGGTGTGGCGCTTCATGCGATTGGAGATGACCGCATAGCTCGGCACCTTGAAGCTCGAGACGTTCGGGATCTTGCGGCCGCCCTCGAGCCACCACGGTACCTTGTCGCTGCCGTCACCACCGAAGCGCTGGCTTTCTCCGAGCGGCTTCGCGTGTTCCGGAATCCCGCCGATCGCGAGTCCATGCTCGTCGAGCGGCACGTCATTGGCACCCACGTCGAGCTCGTCCCACTTGGCCTTGAGCTTTTCGTGGTTGCGCAGGTGGCGATCGAGCCGCATCTCGTACTGGAACTGCTCGTCTTTCGTCGGCACCTTCATGTACGAGGGCGCGATTGAGCGCAGGAACGCGTACGGGTACGGCATCGGCTTCGTGCGGTCGGGCTCCAGGCTGATCGCGCGCACCAGGGGGTGGTCGAGCTTGATGCTGGTGTTGGAGCCGACGCAGGCGAAACCCAGTGGCCTGACCGCGTACCAGCCCTCCGGGCAGCCGTCTTTGGTCACCGGGGCGGCTGAGCGGGCCACCTTGGCGCCGAGGCGCAGGTAGCCGATCACTTCCGCTTTGGGGTCGGGCTTGGCGTAGATGGGCGCCTGCATCGCGATCGGAGCCAGCTGTGGCCCGTCGGCGGGCGGGACTGGCACGTGGCTCCAGTCGTCGACCGGCGGGGTGATGCCACCGTTCTCGGGTTTGACCCGCATCGCGGCCGGATCTTTTCGCGACAACCAGCTGTTCCCGTCACATCCCAGCGCCGATGCGGCCAAAAGCACGCATAGCGAGAGCGCCGCCATCCGGGTGACGGGCCGTCCGGTGCGAGCGCGGCAAAGCATGGCCATCCCCTTGCCCATGCCAAAACCCACGCGGGTGGCCAACAAAGCGGCAGAAACTCTTGCGCTAAGCGCTCTATCGAGGAAGGCTCCGAGGCCCCCCGTCGAAGAGCCGTCAGGAAGATCAGAGCGAGCGAAAAATGGCCAAGGACACCCTCACCATCACCGACAACCGGACCGGCAAGACCTACGAAGTGCCGATCGCCGAAGGCACGATCCGCGCACTCGATCTCCGACAGATCACCGTCGACAAAGACGACTTCGGCCTGATGACGTACGACCCGGCCTTCATGAACACGGCCTCCTGCCGCTCGGCGATCACCTACATCGACGGCGACAAGGGCATCCTGCGCTACCGCGGCTACCCGGTCGATCAGCTGGCGGAGAACGCTTCGTACCTCGAGGTGGCTTACCTACTCATCAACGGTGAGCTGCCCACGGCTCCCGAGCTCGACAAGTTCGTGGACGACGTCACGCATCACACGTTCGTGCACGAGAACGTGCGCACCTTCATCGACGGCTTCCGCTACGACGCCCACCCGATGGGCATGCTCTGCGCCAGCGTCAGCGCGCTCAGCACCTTTTACCCTGAAGCGAAGCACGTGATGGATCGCGACATCCGTCGCGCGCAGATGGTGCGGCTGATCGCGAAGATGCCGACGTTGGCGGCCTGGAGCTACCGTCACGCCATGGGCATGCCGTTCGTCTATCCGTCGAACGAGCTCAGCTACTCGGCGAACTTCCTGCAGATGGTCAAACGCATCGCCGAACCGAAGTTCGAGGTGCATCCCGAGATCGTCAAGGCGCTCGACGTGCTGTTCATTCTGCATGCCGACCACGAGCAAAACTGTTCGACCAACGTGATGCGTTCGGTCGGCAGCTCGCGGGCGGACCCGTACGTCGCCGTGGCCGGCGCTGCAGCGGCCCTGTATGGCCCGCTCCACGGCGGGGCCAACGAGGCGGTCTTGCGTATGCTGCGCGAGATTGGCTCGCTGTCGAATATTCCGGCCTTCATCAAAGAAGTGAAGGGTGGCGTCGGCAGTCGCCTGATGGGCTTCGGCCATCGCGTGTACAAGAACTACGACCCGCGCGCTCAAGTCATCAAGCGCCTGGCAGATACCGTGTTCGACCTGATCGGCAAGAAGAGCCCGCTTTTGGCCGTCGCGCTCGAGCTCGAGAAGATCGCGCTTTCGGACGACTACTTCGTGTCGCGTAAGCTGTACCCGAACGTCGACTTTTACTCGGGGCTAATCTACGAGGCGCTGGCCATTCCCGTCGACATGTTCCCGGTCATGTTCGCCATCCCGCGCACGTCGGGTTGGCTCGCGCAGTGGGAAGAAATGCTGCTCGACAAGGACCAGAAGATCGCGCGCCCCAGGCAGATCTACACCGGCTACGACGAACGCAAGTTCGTCGCGATGAAAGATCGCACCGCGGCGCTGCCCGCACCCGAGGCCAAGAGCAGCACGCGCGAAACGGATTAGGCCAGCGATTGCTGAGCGACGACGAGCAAGCCAAGCAGCGCGCGCAGCGCCGGCCGTCGCTCCACGAGTTCAATCCTTCGCAGTCGCAGCTCACCGGCATCGTGCTGGGCAACCGCTACAAGGTGCATGGCTACCTGACGCGGGGCGCCACGGCGCGCGTGTACCTGGCCGAGGATCTTTTGAGCGGCGTGCCTGTCGCGATCAAGATGCTGGCACCGGAGTCGAACAAGAGCCTGGAGCTCGGCCCCAGGCTGCTGCAGGAAGCCGAGGCGCTGCGAGAAATCGACCATCCGAACGTGGTGCGCGTGTTGGATACGGGCGCGACCGCCGGTGGCGTACCCTACCTGGTGCTCGAAGCGTTGGCCGGCGAGACCCTTGGCGACTACCTGCGCCGCCAAGGCACGCCGCCGTTTGAGCTGGCGCTTTCACTGGTCCGACAAGTCGCGCAGGGGCTGTGCGCCGCGCACAAAGCCGGCGTCGTGCACCGCGACGTCAAGCCCGACAATTTCGTGCTGCTCGGCCCGACAGGCGAGCCCTACGGCCTCAAGCTGATCGACTTCGGCATGGCCAAGCTCGACGGCTCGGGCGGGACGAGCGGCACGCACACCATCTTGGGCACCGTCGAGTACATGGCGCCCGAGCAAATTCTGGCCGAGGCCGTCGACGCGCGCACCGACATCTACGCGATGGGCGTGGTGATGTTTCGGCTGTTCACGGGGCACCTGCCGTTCGACACCATCCAACCTGCCGATCTGCTGCGCCATCAACTGTTCAGCTCTTTGCCGCCGCCGTCCTGGCTGGAAGCCGACCTGGATCCGCGCGTCGAGCGCATGATTCTGACCGCGACGCGCAAGAACCCCGACAACCGCTACGCGAGCATGCAGCAACTGGTCGACGATCTCGACGCCATGGTCGGCGTCTCGAGCGGTGAGGTCAGCCAGCGGCCGCCACCGGTTGCGCCCGACGCCTATGCGCCACGCACCGCGCGCGGGCGTGAGGCTTTGGCCATTTTGGCCGAAAAATTCGGACGTTACGCGACCATCCCGCCCTGAAGTGTCGTGGCGCCCCATGAGGAGCGGCTCCGGGCTAGCGCGATCTCGAGCGCCGCCTTGCGGCCGCTACCGGCCCTGGCGTGGCAGGTCGAAGATCCGATTCACGAGAACTGCCACGAGCGCATCAGCCAGGCGGCACTGAACCAGACTAGGTACATCAAAGGCCGACCAGCACTCGCGGGCAACGACCGCAGCCTGACCTCGCTCGGCCCGCAATTTCAGCTCTGAATCTGGGCGCGCCGCTCGGAATTTCGAGTATCGTGTGGCCGGCTTTTTAGAGGAGCAATGCGAGCATGACGACCGCCGCCGAAAAACTGAAGCAGATGGGCGAGAAGATCGCCGAGAGAAAGACGCAGGCTGCCGCCATCGGTGCCATCTTCAAGTTCACGCTCGAAGGCGCGGGCGGGGGCACGTTCATCGTGAACCTCAAAGACAACCCGGGCGTCACCGAGGGCGATGGCAGCGCCGAGTGCACCATCCGGATGACCGCGCAGGATTTCGTCGATCTGACCGAAGGTAAGGCCAACGGTCAGGAGCTGTTCTTCACCGGTCGGCTCAAGGTCGAAGGTGACATGGGCCTGGCGCTCCGGCTGCAGCCGCTGATGGACATTCTCAAGTAGCGCCGCCGCGAACGCGATGTCCGACAAAAAGCGAAATCTCGAAATCACCTGGCCGCTGTTCGGCGACTCGCAGCCGTTTCCGGCGGACGCCGAGCGCACCGTCACGGATTTCGAGCCGCCCGATTCGGAGCTCCAGGCGCTCAAAACCAGCGCGGAACCTCCCGACTCGACGGAACGCATCGAGCGCGAGGTGCGCCAAATGCGCGAATCTCTGCCGCCTGCCGCGCCCGAATGGATGCGGGCGGCGCGGGCCCTGGCGGACTGGCTCGAAACGCGCATCAAGCGCGGCTACGTCGCCCCGGTCGAAGAGGCCGGCATTGCCCGCACCTGGGCGGCTTTCTCGCTCGGCGGCGTCACCGATCAAGAAGTCTTCAAGATTGCGCGCGTCGTGCAGCGCGCGCACGCCGCCATTCGCGACACGCCGCGCAACACCTCGGACTTGCAACTTGCCGTCAACGCCTGCGCCGGTGTGTTGTACGCGGGACTGCCACGCAAGGTGCGTGAACGCATGCCGCTCGAACGTGTCGCAGCCGCGGTGCGTGGCCTCAGCCAACAGGCAGACGGCTGGGCGGCCATCGTCGAAGGCGTAGCCGACATCGCCGGCTGGAAAGACTACGCGCGCATCCACGCGGCGTCGGTAGTACGCGCTGTCATCGAGTCGCAACACCAATGACCTTCGCGCCACAAGCCCCGCGCGTCGCCTACATGGGACCGCCGCGCAGCTTTTCGCACGCGGCGGCGCTGCAAATGTTCGGCGCCAACGCCGACTTCGTGGTGACGCGCACCATTCCCGACGCGATCGACGCCGCGATCACGGGCGAGGCCGACGTCGCGCTGGTTCCGATCGAAAACTCGACCGAAGGCGGCGTGAACGCCACGCTCGACGCCCTATTCGACAGCGAGCTAACCATCTCTGCTGAGTTGGTGCTCGAGGTCGAGCTTTGCCTGCTGAGCCAGAGCGCCGACCTGTCGCTGATCAAGCGCGTCGCGTCTCATCCCCAACCCCTCGGCCAATGCAAGCAGTGGCTGCGTGCTCACCTGCCCGACGCCGAGCTCGTAGCCGCGCCATCGACCACGACCGCGGCACAAGACGCCCTGCGAGACCCGCACACCGCAGCGGTCGGCAGCCGTCTGGCAGCCGAGGTTGGCCTGCTCGTCGTGCGCGAGGGCATTCAAGATCATGAGGGTAACGCGACACGCTTCGTGCTCGTGGGCAAGCAGCATGCCGCGCCGACCGGCAACGACAAGACCACGCTCGTATTTTCCACACCGCACGAGCGCGGTGCACTGCGTCGCGTGCTCGAAGTCTTCGACGCCGAAGGCCTCAACCTCACGCGCATCGAGTCACGTCCACTGCGTGGGCAGCTTTGGGAGTACGCATTTTTCACCGATCTCGAGGGGCACCGCGATGATCCGCCGGTAGCCCGGGCCCTCGAGCGCATCCGCGAAGGCGGCGCGATGTTGCGAGTGCTGGGCAGCTACCCGCGAGCGCCAAGCGCTGGTCCGACCTGAAGCGCCTTGTTTCTGCGTCGCCGTTCTCTTCGAGGATCAAGCGCGGAAAGAATGCGCACTATTCCGACCGCATAACGCACTGCATTAGGGGCCGGCACCCAGGGACTGACATGTAGTTGCGTGTAGACACGAGTAGGCAAATCCTTTATCCAAAGGGCTCGATGAACGGCAAGGCGCTCGAGCTCGATACGCCTGCGGACAGCGGTCTACGCGAGCGAGCACGCCCGACCTATGCCCTACGTTTTGGCACGCGCGAGATCAAGCTGAAGACGCGCATCACGACGGCCGGGCGCAGCTCAGCGGCTGACATTCCGCTCGTCGGCGCTTTGGTTTCGCGCCGCCACGCGACGTTCAGCGTCACCGAAACCGGCGTCGACGTTTCCGATCACGGCAGTCGCAACGGCGTGTTCGTCAACGGGGAGCGCATCACCGCTCCGCAGGCGCTCAAGCCCGGCGATATCATCACGATTGGTGACGACTCGCTGACTCTCATCGAGCTGGACGAGCCAGCCGAGCGCCGCGGTGAGACCATTTCAGACATGCGGCCGGTCAAGCCCGAGCAAACGCCGGGCTTGCCGAGCTTTTCCGATGACGACGTTTCCGTCGCTACCCGACGCGCTGACGCCTTCCAATTGCTCAGCGGGGTCGTCGACAAGGCGCTGGCACTCGGCCGCGGTGAAGAGGCCGAGCACCTGATCGGCACCCACCTGGTCGCCGCGCTGGCCGATGCGAGCACGGGTCGCGGGGTGCCTGCCGACATCGCGCGCACCGCGGCCCGCTACGCGCTCAAGCTGTCGGCCGCTACCAACAAGAGCAACTGGCTCGATTTCGCGGTTCGACTCTACCGTGCGCTCGGTCAGCCCATGCCGTTACCCATCGTCGACGAGCTCTACACGCTGGTCGGCAAAGTGCGGGGGCTCGATCGTGCTTTGCTGCGCGACTACGTGGATTCGCTGCGTCTCGTGTCGGAGTCGCTCTCGCCCACGGAAAGGTTCGTCCTGCAGCGACTCGCTGGCCTCGAGCGCATGGCCAGGCTGCAGTCAGACAGTCCGTAGTCGGGCATCTGCTAGATTGCACGGCATGGGTAAGCGGATCATTCGCTACTTCGTGCGCGGTTGCCTGGTGTCGGCGCCGTTGGCACTGACGGCCTGGGTTGTTTTCGTCACACTGCGGTTCGTCGACCAACTGCTGCCGTTCGGTATTCCCGGCATCGGTTTCTTGGTCACCGTGTCGATGGTGACGCTAGTCGGCTTGTTCGCGTCCAACGTCATCGGCAAAAGCGTGTTCGCGTTCACGGATCGGCTGCTGTCCGGCATGCCGCTCGTGAAGCTGATTTATACGTCGATGAAGGACTTGATTCGGGCTTTCGTGGGCGACCACAAGAGCTTCGATCGGCCGGCGGCGGTAACCCTCACACCGGGGGGAGCGCGAATTCTCGGCTTCGTCACGCGCGACGCGCTGCACATGCTCGGCATGCCCGACTGTGTGGCGGTATATTTTCCGCAGTCTTACAGCTTAGCAGGCCGCCTGGCAGTGGTGCCGCGTGAGCAGGTCGAGCTTCTGGATGCCCCCAGCGCCGAGGTGATGACGTTCATCGTCTCCGGCGGCATCTCGGGCTTCGGCCGTGGCCAGTCGCTGGTGCCGCCGCCGACACTCACGAGCGTCAACCTCAAACCGAAGGCCTGACGACTCGGCTAGCCTTCGAGGACTTTGCTCGACAGCGTTAGGGCGCCGTCTTGTACGGAGTCCAAGATCTGCTTCGCGTCGTCATCGGAGATTCCGAGTAAACCTATCAGCTTGCGCAGCAGCGCGAGCTCCGATTCGCTCTGCTCACCGTCGGCGTGCGTCAAGAGCGCGGCGTTGGCCAGGAGCAGCTCGCGGTCCTCGCGGCTGAGCTCGCTGATGGGGGCGTCGTCGCTCAGCGTCCGCTTCTGTTTGGCGTACTGAAGCAGCTCGCGTTCTTCGTCCTCGCTCGCGTCGAAGCCGCACAGCATGCCTTCGATGACCCCGGCTTCGGGCGCCGCCACCTTGCCGTCGGCCCAGGCCACCGCAACCAGGGACTTGACGATGTTTTTCTCGCTGGGTGTCATCGGTGCTCCGAGGATAGCTAAACTCTGTCCCCTGGCCTAGGGGCGGATCAGGCACTACATTCGCGCGCCCTGCCATGTCCGACGCGCTGAAGTCCTCGTTCAAGAAGCCCGCCCTCGAGTTTCATCTGCCGAAGCTCGAGCACGAGATTCTCGCGCTTTGGGCCGCGCACGGCATCGAGCGGCAAAGTTTGGCCAGTAAGGGCAAGAAGGCGTTCGTCTTTTACGATGGTCCACCCTTCGCGACCGGGCTGCCGCACTACGGGCACCTGCTCGCCGGCACGATCAAGGACATCGTGCCGCGCTACTTCGCCATGCAGGGGTTCGACGTCGAGCGCCGCTTTGGTTGGGATTGCCACGGCTTGCCGATCGAGAGCCTGATCGAAAAGGAGCTCGGGCTCGGAGGCAAAGCCGAGATCGAGGCTTATGGTGTCCCCAGGTTCAACGCCGCGTGCCGGGCCAGCGTGCAGCGCTACACCCGCGAGTGGGAAGCCACCGTGCGGCGCATGGGTCGCTGGGTCGACTTCGAGCACGAGTACAAGACCATGGACCCTGAGTTCATGGAGACCGTTTGGTGGGTCTTCAAGCGCCTGTGGGAGCAGGGCTTGATCTACGAGGGCTTTCGCATCCAACCGATCTCGCCTGCGCTGGGCACACCGCTGTCGAACTTCGAAGTGGCGCAAGGTCCGCAAGAACGCGACCCGGTCACCAAGAAGGAGGGCCACAAGCGCCGCCAAGATCCGAGCGTCACCTTGCGCTTCAAGCTGGAGGACGAAGACGCCTATTTTTGGGCCTGGACGACGACTCCCTGGACCTTGCCGAGCAACCTGGCGCTGGCCGTACACCCCGACGTCGAATACGCCAAGGTGCGCCTCGACGACACCGGCGAGGTCGCCTACGTCGAGCCAGGGCGCCTTTTGGACTACCAGGCACGCGGTCGCGTCGGCAAAACGACGGAGCTTGCGCGGATGCGCGGCGTCGAGCTGGTCGGGCGCCCGTACGAACCCCTGTTTCCGTATTTCGCAGACAAGAAGACGCGCGACGACGGCACGCGTTGGTGCTTTCGCGTCGTAGCAGCCGACTACGTCACCACCGACTCGGGCACCGGCATCGTGCATCAGGCGCCGGCCTTCGGTGAAGACGACTACCAGGTAGGTTTGCGCGAAGGTCTGCCCGTGATCCGTCCGATGGGGCTCACCGGTATCTTCGACGAGCGCGTCAGCGATTTTGCTGGGCAGTTCGCCAAAGACGCCGACAAGGGCATCGTTCAGAAGCTGAAGGCCGAAGGCAAGGTCGTCGACCAAGACACGATCGTCCATCCCTATCCGCATTGCTATCGCACCGACCAGCCGCTCTTGTACATGGCGCTCTCGACCTGGTTCATGAAGGTCGAGCAGATCAAAGAGCAGCTGGTCAAAAACAACCTGCCAGTGCACTGGGTCCCCGAGCACATTGGCTCCGGGCGCTTCGGCAATTGGCTCGAAAATGCCCGCGATTGGAACCTGAGCCGGAACCGCTTCTGGGGCACACCGCTGCCGATCTGGCGCTGCGACAAGGATCCGAACGAGCTCGAATGTATCGGCTCGGTCGCGGAGCTGGAAAAGCGCGCCGGCCTTGACGCAGGCAGCATCAAAGATCTGCACCGCGAATCAATCGACGACGTGACATTTCCGTCGGCGAAGACCCCGGGCGGCACCATGCAACGCATCCTGGAGGTGTTCGACTGCTGGTTCGAATCGGGCTCGATGCCCTACGCGCAGAATCACTACCCCTTCGACGAAGCCAAGCGCGCCTACGTCGAGCAGAATTTGCCGGCAGATTTCATCGCCGAAGGGCTCGATCAGACGCGCGGCTGGTTCTACACGCTGCACGTCCTTTCCACAGCGCTGTTCGGGCGCCCGGCGTTCAAGAACGTGATCGTCAACGGTATGATCTTGGCGGCAGACGGCAAAAAAATGTCGAAGCGCCTCAAGAACTACCCCGACCCTAACGACGTGATGGAAAACTTCGGCGCCGACGCGCTGCGCGCCTACCTGATCGACAGCGCGGTGGTGCGCGCCGAGCCGATGAAATTCGGCAAAGACGCCAGCGACATGACTGGCGAGGCCGTGAAAGACACAGTGCGCCTGGTGGTGCTGCCGCTGTGGAACGCCTACGTTTTTCTGTCGACCTACGCCGTCGCCGACGGCTGGTCACCCAAGCCCGCGGATCTCGAGCTTACGCCGAGCGGTGACTTGGATCGCTACATCTTGAGCCGCGTGGAACGCTTCGTGGCCGAGCTCACGCTCGAATACGAGCGCTACGAGCTGTCCAACCTCATCCCCGCGTTCACGCGCCTGTGCGACGACTTGAACAACTGGTACATCCGTCGCGGCCGCCGACGCTACTGGCGCGCCAAGCACGAGAGCGCAGCCGGCGACAACGACAAGCACGAAGCCTACGCGACCTTGCTGCGTGTGCTCACGACTCTGACGCGCGCCATGGCCCCCGTCATGCCCTTCTTCACGGAGTACCTGCACCAGCGGCTGATGGTCGACACCGGCTTGGCGCCGGCTGGCGACAGCGTGCACCTGCGTGCTTTTCCGCAAGCCGACCAGTCGCTGATCGATCTCGAGCTCGAGCGGCGGGCCGAAACGGCTCGCGCCGCCATCGCGCTCGGACTCGTCATCCGCGAGCGCGAGAAGCTCGGCGTACGACGGCCGCTCGCGCGCGTCACGGTGGCGAGCCCAGATCCCGCCGTCAGAAGCGCGATCGAGCAGCTGTCCGATGCGCTACGCGGCGAGCTCAACGTGAAAGAGGTCGTGGCCATCGCCGACGATTCAGCGCTGTGCTCGCTGTCGGCCAAGGCCAATTTCAAGCGACTCGGCAAGCGGCTGGGCCCGAAGATGAAAGCCGTCGCCGCAGCCGTGGAAGAGCTCGATGCGGCGGCGATCGCGCGACTCGAGCGCGGCGAGAGCGTCGACGTCGCGGGCGAAACGCTGAGCGGCGAAGACATCACGCTGGCGCGCTCGGCGCTTCCGGGAAACGCTTCGGAAACTCAGGGCGGCGTAACGGTAGTGCTCGATACCCATGTCACCCCCGAGCTTGCCGCCGAAGGGCTGGCGCGTGAAGTCGTCAGCCGTGTGCAAAATCTACGCAAAGACGCGGAGCTCAGCGTGAGCCAGCGCATCGACTTGTTCATCGACGCAACCGGGCCCGTCGCGCGTATGCTGGAAAACGCCGAGCTGACCAGTCTGATTCAGCGAGAAACGCTGGCTAGCAGCCTGCAGGGCAGAACCGCGGCCACGTTTCCTGCGGGCGCTTTCACCGCCCAAGAAAGCATCGACGGCGAGCCGGTCACGTTCGGGCTCGTCGCGACGTGAAGCGATGACCGAGAGCCATCGCCTGGGGACCAGCCCTGCGACGTTCACCGCCGGAAATGCCGGGGTTTGGCGCATCGACAGCATCACGCCCATCATCGGAGAGAGCTTGGGCAAGGCCCAGCGCCTCGACGTGCGCGCCGGTATCGCCAGCGCGCAGGATGCGGCGTGGACGCTGCGCGGCATCGCAGGTCACGTGCGCTACGTCGAGCGCGCAGAAAAGACCGCACTCGATCCGATTTCTCCGTCGCTCGGACGCGCTGAAGCAAGCTTTGGCGCGCTGATTCCGATCCGCAAGTCCGACGCCTGGTGGGCTCTCCCACAAGACGAGCGCCGCGCCATTTTCGAAGCACGCTCGCGCCACATCCAAGACAGCTTGCCCTACCTACCGCGCGTCGCGCGACGCCTGTATCACGCACGCGAGCTCGGCGAGTCGTTCGACTTCTTGACCTGGTTCGAGTTCGCGCCCGAGCACGCCGCGGCATTCGACCAGCTACTCGCGCTTTTGCGCTCACGCGAAGAGTGGCACTTCGTCGAGCGCGAGGTGGAAGTCCGGCTCAGCCGCTGAGCGCGGCGACGGCCCGCCAGCGCCCACGTGAGCATCGTCCCGACGGGAGACGCTGACCGGCTGGTCCCCGCCTCGGTGCTCCTCTGGCGCAGCGCCGCTTATCTGGCGCTCGAGGACGAAGGCGCCGGCCTAACGGCGGGCTGCGACGACGGCCCGGGTGACAAAGTGTTTCAGCGGGTGGGACCCACACTACCGGTCCGGTTGCTTTGGTGGGCAGTCTGGCCCCCTCAAAACCCCCACCGCCGCCGGCGGCAGCTGCAATCAGTACTAGGCGCGCCTGACGATAGGGAGATCGATTCGCCGAGGGGAGGACATGGACTCAATAGCGCCCATGGCGACCCTGAGAAACGAAAGCACGCGCCCAGCTCGGCTTGTTGGGACGAGTTTAGTGTCCGCGCCGCGAGCCCTCCGTGTGGAATTATCACCCCGGAAATCAGGCAAGAAAAGCGACGCGGAGCGGCTTTACAGATCCGTGCGAGCCTGGTTTACTCCCGCCGCTTTCGAAAGTAGCGATGCCCTAGAGATCGCGCTCGAAGGCTGCGGCGCCAGCGACGTCACGGTTCGCCGTCGGCAAGACACGCACAGATTCGGAGGCTGTCAGATGCGAGCAAGCTGGTTTCGACAAGCGCTAAAAGAACGGTCAATAGCCTGTTTCCTGGCGCCGCTCTTCGCTCTGGGGCTCAGTGGTTGTTCGTCGGATAACATCGGCAACGTCACTTTGGCGCCTCCGCCGAGCACGTTCATGCCCACCAGCGGCGGCGGCGGCGGCCCGAGTGTCATCCCGAGCGGCGGTGGACTGCCAATTTTGAAGAGCAGCGGCTGCGGCAAGCCCAAGCCTGCTACCACGGTCGATACCATCCCCGGCAGCCGCACCGGCTACACCGAGTTTCACGTCACGCAGACCGGCGCCACGCTGGCAACCGACGTGCCTGCCGACGCCGGTGAACGCCAGTTCTTCGTACGCCTCCCCGTCGACTACGACAGCACGAAACCGTATCGCGTCGTCTACATCGGCCAGGGTTGCGGCGCCCAGCACGCTGGCAAGACGAACACCTTCCCACTTTTCAGCGAAGCGCAGGGCGGCACCGAGCAGGCGGTCTATGTCGGCTTGTCAGTGCCAGACAACGCAGCCAACCCTGGTTGCTACGACAACAACACCGGATCGTTGTCGCAAGAGTGGGAAGCGTTCGACCTCATCCACTCCTTCGTCGAATCGAGCTACTGCGTCGACAACAACCGCATCTACGTTTCTGGCTACAGCACCGGCGGCTGGCTCTCGAACATGTGGGGTTGCTACTTCGGCGGCGGCTCGGTGGCCGCCGACGCGACGCCGCCCGTGCCGGTCGACAAGCCCGATGTCGACGCAGGCCGCACGCAGCGTAAGTTCGCGCCCAGGTGGTCGATTCGCGGTCACGTCAACGTGACTGGTTCCTTACCGGGCAACCAGCCCGAGCCTTGCAACGGCATCTCTGCGGGTCTGTGGATTCACGACGTGCTCGACAAATCGAACTTGATCGCGACCAACATCGCAGCTCTCGATCTGAGCCTTCAAACCAACGGCTGCATGGGCAACTATAAAGATGGACCCAAGCGCCCCTGGGCACCGGCCGAGGACATCACCGGGCTGAAGGGCGGCATTTGCCAAGAGTACACGGGCTGCCCCGCCGAAACTGCGCAGAAGTATCCGCTGGTGTTTTGCACGACCAGCGGCCTCGGCCACGGCGATCAGGCATCGAGCGCGATTCCAGCGTTTACGACCTTCTTCAACTTGATGGATCCGGCGCAGTAGCTCCGACGAACAGCTCTACCGATGCTCTTGGCCTCGTTCTCTTCAGTCGGAAGCCAGTGGTCCACCCCGCGCTCGCGGCGTTGGTGCAGGGCTGTGCTCACGCTCAGCTGTTTCGTGCTGCTCGGCGCTGCGCTATCAGCGTGCAACGCGGCGCAGCGCTGCGAGCCGCTCGGTCGCTGCGGTGGCGACTTGGTCCCCCCGGGCCAGACGGTCAGCAGCTGGGTCGCAACTGGAGAGAACAGCTGCACCGATGAGATTCAGGCCCCGGTAGTCCCGGTCACGCTATCCCAACAACCGGCAGCAGGCGCGGGCAAAAAAGCCGTAAGCAACGCCACCTTCGATTGGTGCTCCAGCCTGGCCGTGAAGCCCGATGGCTCGCTGCACTTCGTGCCTTACTACACCTCGTTCGTGCTGCCCATGAAGCAGGCCGAGTTGCAGTTCAGGTCGGACGGCACCTACTTCGGCCATTTCATCACCGAGCAGCCCCAGCAGATTGCGTTTTCGGCAGCTTGCCGCGCCGCGCAGGGCATCAATTTCAGCTGCCCAGAGCTGGGTCGGCACATCAACGACGCCATCCGCTCGGAGGCGAACGTGAAGAACATGCGCTGTTACGACGACGGCGATGACGGTTGCACCTGCGACTTCCTGCTCTCGCTCTTCACGGGTGTGCAGGGCGCGTATGGCAACTCGGGCGACGGGGTCATCGGCTTCTACGACTCGCAGTCGTCGCACTCGCCGCCCTCGCCGGCCGACTACTGCGCCAAGCCCGACAGCTTCGAGCTCACCGGGCACGAGGGGCAAGCGCTGTTCAACAAGCTCGGCCTGCGCACCGTCACCTATCATCACGCGACCTGTACCGACGGTTTGCAGGATGCAAACGAAGACGGCATCGACTGCACCATTGCCAGCAAACGCAAAGATCTAGGCGACCTGGCGTGCCCGAACGATTGCACGGCGACGTGCGAAGACGGAGCCCAGAACCAAGACGAGACCGGCGTCGATTGCGGCGGCGGCTGCCCAGATTTCTGCGCTTGTTTCAACCACGTCAAGGACCCTTGGGAAGAAGGCCTCGACTGCGGCGGCCCTTGCTCCCTGCTTTGCACCTGCATCAACGGCGTCAAAGACTCCAACGAAGAAGGCGTCGACTGCGGGGGCGACTGCAACCTGAGCTACGGCGCCGGCAAAGGGGTCCCCAAAGCGTGCAAGTAGTAGCCAATGACAAGGATATCGCGCCCCGCAAACGCCTCGCGGCGCGTGGCAAAGGTGAGCTCATGAGGATCGGTCGCCACAAGGCCTTATTGCTGCTGCTTCCCGCGCTATCGCTCGCGGGTTGCACGACGCCGCCCTTCTGTGAGGCGCTCAATAAATGCGGCGGAGACTTCACCGCCGGCGCGAAGGATCACGGAGGCCCCGCGCCTTCGACCAAGTGGACGGCGATTCAGGGCGACGGCTGCGTCGACCAAGTACCGAATCCGCCCAGCCCCCCCTCTGCCGCGCTGGTTCCACCGCGCCCAGCGGGCGTGCGCGCGATCGAGCCGTCAACCCTCGACTGGTGCGCCGGGCTGATCATCTCCGGCGACGGCACCGTGCAATTCGACGACGGCTGGTTCGAGACGCTGAAAAAATACAACGGCTGGTTCCCGTCCGTGCCGCTGTACTCGGCTGAGCTCGAGCTGATGACGAACAATCAGTACGCAGTCTCCACGACTCAGCTCGCCTCTCAACACTACGAGCTCACCCCGCAGTGCTTGGTCGCTCAGGGCGTCACCCTGCAGTGCAGCGCTCTCGGCACGGCCCTGAAGACGTCGGTGGAGGCCACCCTGGGCAGCGTCGACGCGCTGAAGACGCCCGCGGGCAGCGATAAGAAAGCGTTCGTCTACACCATCCCCGAAGGCGCACCCCTGTGCAGTGCGACGACCGACGGCGGTTGTGTTTGCGACTACAACGTCTCGCTCACCACGCACACGACGGGCCCGATGTCCTTCGGAACGGTGACGCCAGGCGAGATCAACTTCTTCGACGCGCAAGCCGCGCCGCCGGTGGCAACCGACTATTGCGTGAGCGCCAGCGGACTGACCCTCTCAGGGGCCAAAGAGGCAGACTTGTTCAATCGCGCGTCACTGAAGACGCTGAAGCTAAGGCCGGCGCCGTGACGGAATGCATCGCGCGCATGCTCATCGGAGAACGGAAATGACCCATCGTACGTTGAGGAGCCTCACCACGGGCGCGCTTATGCTCGTCGCGCAGCTTGCCCACGCCCAGGACGAGGACATGGCTGGCAGCCCCGCCGCTGACAAGCCGGTGACCGCCACGACCGATGCTGCAGGCAGCACATCGGGTAAAGGCGCAGGCGCATCGGCCGACGCGTCTACAGCGCACGCTGACGAAGCGAAAGCCGAGCCCGCAAACGCCAAGCCTGCCCCCGCCACCACGGCGGCGCCCACTGAAGGCCTCACGGTCAAGATCAACGACTGGTCGCTCGGCGTGTACGGCTACGCGGCGCTCAACGTGATGCACGACTCGACGCAGAGCTTCGGCCCTGCCGCGGGCAACACGATTTTGCAGCGCGTCGGCACCTTCAAGGGCAACAACAATCAGCTGCAGTTCACGGCGCGCGACTCGCGCTTCGGCCTGAGGATCGCCGCGCCGGCGACCAGCTGGCTGAAGGCGTCGGCCGTGATGGAGACCGACTTCAGCGGCACCCAGCCGACTGAGTCGAGCGAACAAACGACGTACATCACCAACCCGCTACGCATGCGGCACTACTACCTGAAGGCCGAAACGCCAGTGGTCGACGTGCTGGCGGGTCAGTACCACGACCTCTTCGGCTGGGGCGGCAAGGGTTTTTACCCGAGCACGCTCGCGTTTCTCGGCGTGACTGGCCAGGTCTACCATCGCCAACCCCAGTTCCGACTTTCCAAGACGATCGCGACCTCCGCCGTCGACTTCGAAATTGCGGCCGCTGCGGCCCGCCCGGTGCAGCGCGCGTCCGGCTTGCCCGATGGCGAAGCGGGTCTGCGACTCGCAATCAATCAATGGACGGGTATCGGCCAGCAGGGCTACGGCCAACCCACGCTCGGCCCGCTCGAGCTCGGTGTGTCCGGAATCGGGCGCCGCTTCGAGGTGGCGCAGTTCGTCGAGTTCCCGGGCGGTTCGAACACGATCAACGGCTGGGGCGTCGCCGTGAACGCTTTCATTCCGGTCGTGCCCGCCAAGAGCGTGAGCGACCGCGCCAACGCGCTGTCTATCACCGGCGAGTTTTCGAAGGGCTCCGGCATCGGCGACATGTACAATTCGGATCTCACCGGTGGCGCGTTGTTCCCAACACTGCCCAACCCGCAGAGCCGAGGCATCGATCCCGCCAACCCGCCTCCGATCTACCCGGCGAACATCGATAGCGGCATCGTGACCTACGATGGCAACGGCAAGGTGAAAGCCATCGACTGGCAAGCCTTCATCGTAGGCCTACAATATTACCTACCGGTGGCGCAGGGTAAGGTCTGGATCTCAGGCAACTTCGCCCAACTAAAGTCGCCGAATATCGTCAAATTGACGCCGATCGCGGGGCGACCGGCCGTCTACAAAGACGCGCAATACATCGACGGCAACTTGTTCGTGGCGCTCTCCCCCGCCCTCCAGATCGGCTACTCCTTTCAAATGGTGCAGCAGACTTTCGGCGACAACGTAAAGGCCAAGAACTACCGCAACGAAGGCGGGCTGCACTTCTTCTTCTGAGGGCAGCAGCCCAGCAATCGCGAGGGGCGTAGACGGATCCGCAGCCCATTTGGTATTGCTGCGGACATCTAGAGTCCATGCAGGCATTTTACCGCTTATCGTTGTTGGCTAGCGTGGGTGTGTTGGCCTGCGGATCACAGGCCCCAACTGGCACCCCGACGCCTGGCACGGGCGGCACGCAAACCACAGGCACCTCCGGTACCGCCTCCATGCCCACGGCCGGCAGCGCGACTTCGGGCGCCACCACCGGAGGCGCGGCGGTAGGCGGCGGCGGCACGGCGGGCTCAACCTCGACCAGCGGCGCCAGCACGGGCGGCACGGTCACCACGGGCGGGAGCGGCGGCTCCAGCAGCGGCGGCGGCGGGGGCGGCAGCGGGGGACTCACCACGAGCGGAACGGGCGGCAGCGCTGGCGGAACGGGCGGCAGCGCCGGCGCAGGCGATCCGCTCGATACACCACCCACGCACACGCTCAACGTTCAAGCCGCGCCCGGCGAGCACACTCGCACCGTCAACGGCATCCCGGCAGGCATCGATACGCGTTTGCCCGTGATCATGGGCAAGCTGATCGTCAACGTCGAAGTCGACGCGGGCGGTATGTATCGCTACGGCTTGAAGCACGGCTTTCACGTGCTCGGGCCGAGCATGTTCCACTGCGACATCGCGCAGCTGCAGAGCACATACACCTCGCAGGGCAAGAATTTCAACGGCGACTGCCGGCTCGAAGTGTTCGACGGCGTGGACCACGACACCTCGACCGCCACAGGCCACGCCATGATCACGCCGGCTACCAGCATCGCCGGCAGGGTCAAGGCCGCGCTCACGTCACTGCAGGCATCGAATCCGGAAGAAGACTGGGGTTATTTTCTCGCTGCCGATGGCTCGGTGCGCTGGTCGGACGTCGGTTTCACCGGCTACTCGCACGGCGCCAGCAGCTCGGCGCGCTGGGCCATGACCGTGCGAGCCTGGCGCGTGGTGGCTCGCTCGGGCCCGCGCGACAACCTGTGCGGTACTTTGTACAGCGGCCAGACGTGCAAAGACGACGTGATCAGCTCTTGGCTCGACGAGACGAGCAAGACGCCCCTCGACCGCGTTTACGGCTTGGCCGGCACGACTGACAGCGAGTACGGTGACATCATCTTCGCCATGGAGCGCATGCACTACATCGGCGCGCTCACCGACATCAGCACCGTCGCGCCGCCCTACGGCGGCTCGCACCGCTTGATCGTCAAGGGTCAGGGCCACCTCGACTTCAACGACAACGCCTACTGGCCGGCCATGGACGTGGTGTGGGCGGTTCCGCAAGCCAACATCGACTACGCGAACTCGCATCCCAAGATGTGATGCGACGCGCCGCGGCGGCGAATCGCGGGCCCAGTCTCACGTCACGGGCTCGGCGATTTGGACCGCGGCGCGATACCAGGCGGCCTAGAGCCCAGCCGAGCGAATCACGCAGTCGCTGGTCGCCCAATACACGTGGGCGGCGTCAACCGCGATGGCGGTCGGCTTCATCTGGTCGCGAGCCAGCGACAACGGCGGCGTCGGATCGGCCGTCACATCGACCGGCGGGACCAACGAGTGCTTGAAGACTAGGCCGTTCTCGGCGGCGAAATAGACACTCATCGCGTTCGTCGTAAAGGTCGTGATGTGCGACGAGTTGGGCTCGGCGGTCAGTACCTTGTTGTGAGAGCTGTTGTCGCCCGCGATCGCGTCGGGGGGCGCCATCAGCGTGTCCATGCCGATTTTTTCTGCGTCCGCCCAATAGCCGTTGGTCGCGTCGATGCTCACGTCACCGTTGAACAGCAAGGCGCCCACCGATTTGGCGAGCTTGACGTAACCGGCGGCACCGGGGACGACAACCGCATTCAGCGTGTGGGATTCGACGCCGTTGCGGGTGCCGGTAGTCCACAGGGCTACGCTGTCGTTGACCGCGATGCCGGTCGGCTCACCGTCGACGATGGGCATCAATGGGTTGTCGTAGTTGACGGCCGTGCCCACGACGAGATCGGTCTTCGTGGCCTCGTCGTTCGAGATTTGGTGAACGTCGTTCCTGAGCGCGTAGTACACGAAGTTGGCGTGCGCGGTAATCCCGAGGATCTTGTAAGGGTCCGGGCCCTTGTAATCCGCGCCCGGGGCCGTGGCCGTCGTGAGCACGATCGGGGCGGCGCCCGCGACGAGCGGCAGAGCTGCTTTGAATACTTTGCCGGGGTTCGCCGCGGTGCCGTCGCCCGGGCTCACCCAGTAGACGCCCTTCGCGTCGACCGCGATCTGCGTCGGATTCATCGACGTCGCCACCTCGGTCACGGCGCCGCCCGCGAGCGGCATGCTACGCACCTTGCCGCTCATCGACTCGGCCCAATAGAGAGCGGTGCCTTGGAGGGCCATGCGGATCGAGCCGCAACCAGCCGACGTGGTCAAGTCGGTGGGCTTGGTGCCGCAGGTACCCGCCACGCACGTCGCGCCGGCGTCGCACTTCGTGCCGCACATGCCGCAGTTGTCAGGATCGCTCGTCTTCAGGGTACAGAGAGACGCTCCGGCCGCGCCGCAGGTGTCAGGCTTGTCGCTGGGGCACGAACAGACCATCGTTTTGCAAAAAGCGTTGCTACCGACTCGGCAGTCGGAAGTCATCACGCAAGCCCCGCCAGGGTCGACCTTGCCGCCGGCGGCGCCGCCACTCCCTCCGCTCATGCCGCCGGTGCCGCTGCTAGCGCCGCCCGTGGCGGTTCCCGAAGAACCGCCCGTGGCGCTGCCAGCCGTGGCGCTGCCACCCGTCGTACTGCCGCCGGTTGGAGGCGGCGGCGCTATGCCCGGGGACGTATTGTCAGACGAGCAAGCCAGGGGGAGATAGGCCAAAATAC